>ERZ772855.3222-NODE-3222-length-12576-cov-9.216756_pt1 | contig 12576 bp, 12 predicted proteins | sample MGYA00511900_ERZ772855 | MGnify/ENA primary metagenome ERZ772855 (study PRJEB29015, sample SAMEA2737701) | human gut metagenome | biome: human gut; feature: human-associated habitat; material: faeces | place: China | collected 2012 ...
TGTTTTTTCTAAATCTTTTTAAATTTAAAATTTTTTCATCACCTAAGTAAACTACTCTTAAATCAAAGTCTTTTTCTAAATTTTTTATTAAATTTTCAATTCGTAAATTAGCTCCATTATTTTTTTTCCAATACTCTCTATTTGTTACTAATAAAATTTTTTTCATTTTTTTTATTCTCCATTTTATACTCTATCATATCTAAAGCTAATTTTTTTATAGAATTTTGATCTGGTTTTCTCCAATTGATTTCTTTAAAATAATAAAATCTTAAATAATATAAAAATTTATTAATTTCATATTTATTTATTTTTTCATTCAACTTTAAAATTATACATTTGTCAAGTTTATTTAAATTCTCACATTTTGTAGCTATATTATTTATATTATAAAATGCATCTCCTAATGTTATTACTGGTTTTCCTAGTACTAATGCTTCTATTCCAACTGTAGAATTTATTGTTATAACAAGTTTCGAATGCTTTATTAGTTCTTTTGTATTGCCTTCTGTTATTATTTTAGAATTTTTAAAAAGTTTTTCTAATTTTAAAATTTCATCTAGGTTAATATTTTTATCAACTGGATGTGTTTTAAAAATACATTTCAAATTTCTATTTTTTTTTTTATTTATCTCTTCAACAGAATTTGAAATAATTTCAAATAAATCTTTCATTTTTTTTATGTTGTTAGAATTTAAGATTATTTGTGAATCATTTTCAACTTGAAAAGGTACAAAAATATACTCTGCTTCTAATTCTTTTTTATCTATTTTAATTTTTTTTAAACTATTAATTTTTTTTAAATGACTAAATAAACCTGTTTCTGAAATGTCAAAAAATTTATTTTGTTTATAATAAAGACATTTATCAATAATTCTTAGCGTATAAAAAATTATAAAATTATAGTTTCTTTTAATATAATTTTTTTCTAAAGTATTTAAATATAAATTTTCCTTTAATTGATTTTCATCCAACTTTATTTTATTTTTATTTTTTTCAAACTGTTCTTTTATACTAGACTCATAATTTGCACCCTTTTTATCAACAGATAATGTAAATGGTCTAAAATAACCATTTTCCAAAACAAAATATTTAATTTTATTTTTTTGACAAAATCTATACAAAGCTCTATCAAAAAGGTATGATGTATTCCACATTATGCACATTTCTATTTTTTCATTTTCATTGATTTTTTCTAAAACTTTTAAATATTTTTTAGCTATATCTATTAATTTATTCTTTGCTATTTTCTTTATTTTTTGTTCGTATAAAATTATATCTTCAATTTCTTCATCAGTATATTTCAAAGATTTTTCATTTGTTATTTTTTTTTCTACGATTATTATATTTGAATTATTTTTTGTATATATATACTTTTCTGATAAATTAAATACTAACATCTTTACTTGATTATTTTGTTTTTTAAGCTCTTTTCCTAACAACGCAAATAAATTTAACTTATCATTTTCTCTACCTTTTCCAAATAAAATCATTTTTTCTCCTCTTAGCTCTTTTTAATTTCACAAATAATTTTGTTACTATTAAATATTTGATAATTTTTGGCTAACTTTTTTAATTACTTCAAATAAAATACTACTTTCCATTTGAAGTAATAAACTTATCTATTTTTTTCTTTATTGAAGACCATAAATATTTTCTATTTATAAGTTTTTTTGCTTCATTTCCAATCATAATAAAATCAAAATTTATCGAGTTCAATATATCAATTAATTCATCATTAGACTTTACTCCTATAATATTCTTGTAATTTTCTGCTCCTTCTATTGGTTTTATTCTTTCTTCATAAGAAATTACAGTTTTACCCAAAGCCATTCCTTCTAATATTTTATTCTGAATCCCTCCCCCTAATCTCATAGGAGCTATCATAATATCTGCATCTAAAATATATTCGTATGGATCTTCTACAAAACCAGTTATATTAATATTATTATATTTTTCTTTCAATTCTAATACTTTCTTAGTTGGTGACGTTCCTACTATAGTCAATTCTACATTTTTCAATTTAGGAAGAATATTCTTACAAAAATTAATTACAGCATCTTCATTTGGATAATAATTCATTTTTCCTAAAAATACTAATTTTTTGATTTCTGATTTTTTTGTATAACTCTGCCTTCTTTTAATTAACTCTTCATTTATACCTTGCGAAAAAATTTCAATTTCTTTATTTATTCCTGAATAATCTTTTAGTATATAATCCCTATCAATTGGTGATGTTATCATTCTTTTGTCACAATTATCTAAAACAAAATGTTCATATTTTTTTACCTTATTAAACTCATATTTATGAATAATATTCCATATTCCACTAGATAGTTTTCTTGCATCATCATAATGATATGATATTGAATCTGTAAAATCTATAATTCTTTTTTCTTTTGGTATATTTAGTAAATATTTAAACATTCTTATGTATGAAGATATATAAAATTCATATTTTTTATCTTTTATTTCATTTATTAATTTCTTCCCATTTGTTGTTATATAAATATTTTCTTGTAAACTTTGAATTTTAAAAAAACTTCCTATTAAATTTTTTATTTTTTCAAATTTATTCAATTTTACTGGATAAATATTACTAAATACTTCTTTAGCTTGTTTTACATATTCTATATATTCTTTTTCATCTTCATATATAAATAACAAATCTACTTCATAACCTAACTCTTTTAAAATTTTACAATAATTGAAAACTCTCAACTTATATCCATCTGTTTGAGGATAAGGAAATCTAAAAGCTAAATATAATATTTTCTTCATCATTTATTGCCTACTTTTCTGTATTATTTTCTTTATATCCTGTGTTCTAGATTTACTAGCTATCAATATATTATCTCCATTTTTTACTACCACTAAATCTTTTACTCCTAGTAGTGATATTTTAGCTCCATCTCCAACAACTATATTATCCATAGCATCTAACTCTAAAACTGTTGAGTTTCTTATAACGTTACCTGAACTATTTTTAGAAAATACTTCATCTAATGCATTAAAAGATCCAATATCATTCCACCCTATATCCACAGGTATAACTCTTATATTTTTAGAGTATTCCATTACCCCAAAATCTATTGAGATTTTTTCAAACTTTTCAAAGTCATCTCTCACTAAATTTGTAAGCTCTAATCCAGTTCTATTTTGTAAAAGTTTTCCTTTTATATCGTTAAATACCTCTGTATGCTCCTCCATTAAAACATCAAAGTTTTTAAATATTGTTTCTGTTGTAAAGATAAACATCCCTGAGTTCCACAAATACTTTCCTGAAGTCACATAGTTTTCAGCTGTTTCTAAATTTGGCTTTTCACGAAATCTTTTAACTTTATAAACTTCATTTAGTTCTATCTTATCCTCTGTTTTTGCCTCTATATATCCATACCCTGTTTCTGGTTTATCTGGCTTTATTCCTAAAGTTACAATAACTCCACTTTTATTAGCTTCTTCTGCTCCTTTAGTTACAATCTCTCTAAAAAGCTTTTCATCTTTTATCAAATGATCTGAAGCTAAAACTACAACCTCTATTTTTTCTCCATCTTTTAAAGAATTTTTTAATCTACTCTCTATAACTAATGCAGAGTATCCTATTGCTGCTGCTGTATCTTTAAAAGCTGGCTCTATTATAATATTTTCCTCTGGAATATCTTTTAATTCATCTTTTATAGCAGCCTCTTGCAGTTCATTAGTAGCTATAAAAATTCTTTCTGCAGGAATAATTGGCAATATTCTATCTACAGTCTCTCTAATCATAGTTTTTTCTGAAAAAATCTTTAATAGTTGTTTTGGTTTTTCTGGAGTTGAAAGTGGCCAAAATCTCTCTCCACTTCCTCCAGCCATTATAACTGCTGTTAGCACTAATAAGCCCCCTCTTTCTTAAATACATTTTTTATAGTTTTTATAACTATTATTATATCTAGCCACAGTGTCCAGTTTCTATAGTAATACTCATCCAATACTAATCTCTCTTCAAAATCTGTATCACTACGTCCATGGGCTTGCCACATCCCCGTTATCCCAGGTTTTAAATTTATAATCTTATCATAAGCTTTTCCCATATCTACTATCTCATTATGCAAGTACGGTCTTGGTCCAACAAAGCTCATCTCACCTTTTATAACATTTAAAAACTGTGGAAACTCATCTAATGATGTTCTTCTTAAAAACTCTCCTATTTTTGTTATTCTAGGATCATCCTTAAGCTTCTTATTCTTTTTGTACTCCTCTCTCTTCTCAGAATCTTCAAGAAGCATTTTTTTTAATATATCATCTGCTCCTGTTACCATAGAACGATACTTATATATTTTTATTGCTTCTCCATTTACACCAACTCTATTTTGTGTAAAAAATATTCCATGTTTTCTTTCCTCTTCATCAGTTTTAAACCAAACAAGAATTGTTAAAGGAATAAGAACAAAACATCCAGCTATTCCAGCTGCTATATCTATAGCTCTTTTTACCACTTGTCTTTTTCTACTTGTCACATAGTTTTTACTTCCTATCATCATAATAGTATCGTAGTTTTGTACCTCTGGACTTACAGTAAAAATTCTATTAACATCTGGTATTATCTTTATTTTACTTACCTTATCTACAACTAAATCTATAAAATCATGAAGTTCGTTATCGCTCATATTAGGGGTAGCAACTATTAATTCATCCACTTTATAATTTTTTAAAACACCGCACACATCATTCCCTATAATTTCACTTCTATCTATTTTAAGTCTATCTATTCCTAAATCTATAAATCCCACTAGGTTATACATTGTAAATCTATTTTGACCCACAACAGTTTTTAGCTCTTTAGCCATATCCCCTGTTCCTGCAATAACCAAGTTCTTCTTTAAATATCCATAAAGTATCATCCTTATGGCTTTAGCTAGAACAAAGCTATATACAAATCCCATAATTCCAAGTATCTCATATTTAAAAAGCTCTTTAGGTCCTAAGAATATTAGTACTATTATTCCCATAACAACAATATATTCTGAAAGACACTTTATCTGTTTCTTAAGCTCCTCCCATATAAGACAAGTTTCAAAAGAGTATATATTCTCTTTTAAGTATAGAAAAACAAATATTAAGTACGCTACAATTGTCACATCTTTATCTAGTCCTAAAACCACCGCTGTTTGTCCAAACAGTAACAATTGAAACAATGCCATAAAGCTTCCAACAATATAACGTCTATAACTATTTTTCATTTTATCCCCTCTCTAAATTTTCAGTGCCTCCACTATCTCTAACTCTCCAGCCTTTTTAGCTGGGTATATTCCAAAGAGTAGTCCAACACCCATTGTAAGGATCAACGACCCTATCATCTTAAAAACATTAAAGTATGGCGGTATTTTTAGTACACTTCCAGCTAAGTATGATGATAGTATTCCAAATACAACTCCTGCAACTCCACCTACCATAACTACCATAGCTGCCTCTATTAAAAATATCTCCCTCAGACTTTTTCTATCCACTCCCATAGTACGAAGTATCCCAATATAGGAACCTCTTTCACGAACTGATGATGCAATTAGATTTAACACTCCAATCCCACCAACAGTTAGTGAAATAAAAGAGAGGATAAATAGGCTTTTACTAACAAAACCTCTTATCCTCTCCACTTTTCTATAGACATCTGGCGTTTCTAAAACACGTACCTGGTCGTACCCAAACCGAGACCTATTTAGCTCTCGAAGTATAACTGGTATATATTCCACCCCATCTTCATCTTGTGGAAAGGATACAACTAAGGTGTTGTAGTGCTTCCTTCCAAAGATTCTTTCAAAAGTTTCATCACTTATTATGACTCTGTCCCCCATTTTCATGGTTTCAAATGGACTCTCCTCTTGATACAAATCCCTAACTATAAAATTTCTTTTTCCATTGTCAGTTTCTAGTTCGATTTTCTCTCCTACACGTCCATCTAAAAACTGTGTTTTATCTAAAACTACCTCTCCCTCTTTAAGACTTGGTAAGTTCATCGCTCTTAAAGCTTTTTTACTGTATCCCCTAAACAGTCTATTATTTACCAGTGTTCTCTCTTCTGGAAAAACTCCATACTCTACAAAAGGTAGCCTCTCTACAAGTTGTAGATCCCTTTTGCTAAGAGTTCCCCCTCCAATAAGAATTCTATTACTTCCTATTGCAGAGAGATCACTATCTATTATGTTTTTTGCAGCGTCCCCTAGTGATATTGTCATCACTAAAGCCGCTGCTGCTACCACTACAGAGATAAAAGGAAAAGCAGCTCTCATTATATTTCCCGTGAGAAATCTGTAGGCCATCCAAAACCTCATCTAACTCACAGCCTTTACTCTTTCACCGTTATTTACCTTAAATGGATTTATTACAACCTCTGTTCCTAGTGGTAAATTTAGTACCTCATACTCTGTAGATGTTTTTGCCCCTACTTTCACCTCAGTTTTACGAACTCTTCCATCATCTACTATGAAAACAAAGGCCTTATCTCCCTCCTCTATAACAGAGAATGATGAAACTGTTGCAACACTTCTTGTAGACTCATTAGTTATCTCTACATCAGTTATAAATCCAGGTTTTAAACTGTTCTCTTCAGATATTTTTACCTCAACCTCTATAACCTTATCTTTTTTTCCACCTAAAGCACTTTCACGAGCTACACTAGAAACTCTAGATACAACTCCCTCATAAGTCAAATCCCCCTCAGATGAAGCTGTTCTCACTATAGCTTTTTGATTAATAGACACACTATTCGCCCCATACATTGGTACTTCAACTTTTACTGTACTCTCCCCTTTTGGAGATATCGCTAAAAGTCTTTGTCCACCAAATGCGTTACTTCCCTCTACCACATCTATTGCTGTAATAACTCCAGCCACTGGTGCTTCAAGAGGTTTTTTTAACTGCTCTGCACGACGAACTAATATCTCATTGTTTAGTTGCAACTTCTCTAAACTTGATTTCAGTTTAGCTTCCTCTATTTGTAACTCTCTAGTTAAACTTTCAAAACTTACAGCTGACAGTTCAAATTTTTGTCTATTCAGATCTAAATTAGTTTTTAGATCCTCTAACTCAACCATCTTTTTATCAGCTTCATTTATAGCACGATTGGCTTCTGTACTAGAAACTCCATCAGCAGCTAATAGTTTTTTGTAAGCTTCAGCTTTATCCCTTAAAGTTCTAACCTCTGCTGTTAGAACAGGAAGTCTTCTTTCATCTCCCTTTATTCTTTCCTCTAAGTTTTTCATCTCAAGTTTTCTGTTATCTAACTCTAACTTTAATGATCCACCCTCAAGGTCAGCTATTCTTAAGTTTATATCCTTTATATCTAACTCATTTATACGTAGCTCTTTATCGTTTTCAATTATACTTTTAGAACTAAACGTTAATAATCTATCTCCAGGTTCTACCTCTTGACCAACTCTAGCAAGTACAGACTCAACTAGTGATGGTGCCTCAATATATACAGGTACCACCTCTCCTGGTGCAACTATTCCTGCATAAAGTATAGAGCTAGATAGATTCCCCATCTCAATTTTTGAAACTTTAACCTCTTTTCCAGTTACCTTATCAGTTAGAAGATATCCTCCAAGAACTAAGACTGCTATTACAGCACCAATTATTATTCTATTTTTTTTCATATTTATCCCCTACTTATACAGATTCTCATACTCTATTACTGCTAAAACTAGTGATCTTTGAAGTTTAAAGAAATCTTCTTCAGCTTTCTTTAACTGATTTACTGAGTTTAAGTAATCAAAAGTTGTAACTAACTCATTATCATATCTTAAGTTATCAATTTTTAAGTTTTCTCTTAGCAGCTCCACCCTTTTCTTTTGAGCTTCACTTTGACCAGCTAAAGACTCTATCTCTCCAAGTTTGTTTCTCATATCTAACTCTATTCCCTGAATATTGTTATCATATTTTATTTTAGCTTGTTCTAGAGCAAACTTTTTCTGATCTACAGAATCTAGTGTTCCTCCCCACTCAAATCTATAACGGAAACCAACCTCTACCATTCCCTCATTCTTTGTAACAAGTTTATCTCCAACTTTCTCTTTAAACTTATGTGATGGTTTTACATAAAAAGATGGATACAGATCAGCTTTTGCTATTTTTACATCATACTCAGCAATGTCTACCATTAAACTTTGAGTTTTTCCAAGCGTTGTATTTTTAGGATCTTCAACTTTTTTAATTGTTCCAACTGATTGTAAATAATCCATAGCATTAAACTCATCTAATGTTATAGCTCTGTCTAAATCATACCCAAGTAGTTGCATCAATGTTTCTTTAGATGCTCTCTCTTTTTGAGCATTTTGAAGATTTAGTGCTCTATTGTTTTCTATATCCGCTTCAACTTTTAGTACTTCAGATTTTGCTATCATCTTATTCTCTTTATATAGTCCATCAAGTCTATTACGCTGCTTTTCTAGAGCGTTTAGCGTCGACTCTGTAATCTCAAACTGTTTTTTATAGTTTAAAGCTTTAAAGTACTCATTTACTGAAGCCTCTTGCCAAGTATATACAGATAGCTTTGAATTTTCTTTTGCTAAATCCAATTCACTTTTAGATTTTTTATATCCATACATCATTCTTCCCCCTTGGAAAATTGGAATGTATGCCTCTATCTCTTTAAATCCTACCCCTTCATCTTTAACAATTTGCCAATCCTCCTCTGTTGAAAGATTAATTGGAGGTAGTATTAGATTTTTCAAAGCTTTATTTTTACCTTTTTCTTTTATCTTTACATCTAGCTCTTTAACTCTAACTTCTGGATTGTTACTTTCAACTCTATTAAGAATCGCTTCTAACCCAAGTCCCTCTGAATACGCTCCTAAGGAAAGAGCCAAAAATCCAACTATTAGATCTCTCTTGTTCACTGTTTTTTCCCTCCTGTTCTAATCCTTTAAGATTAGTCATTCTTTTTATCCTTTTCTCTCCAACTAGTTTTTTTAGGTGCTCTAACTCATCTAAACTGTAACCTCTTCTCTTTACTTTATGAGCATCGCTTCCTAAAAAATCTATATATCCCTCTTTTAGTAGTCTCACTATATACTTTGGTTTTTCACCACCTATATTCACCTGAAGTTTACACCCTAATCTTTTCAACTCCAGTAAATCACTTCCCTTAAAGCGATTATATCTTTCCACATGAGCTACTATTGGTACAAATCCCATATCTAGAACTTTTTTCACCATATGCTTTCCTACACTTGGTAGTGTTAGTGGTGAAAATTCAACTAATAGGTATTTTCCCTCTATTGTATTATATTTTTTTTCCCCTAATGTTTTAGATATATTCTCATCTAAATATATCTCATTGCCCCTATGTAACTTTATATCTAAATTAAGGTTCTGACACTTTTCTTTTAAGATCTCAAAGTTTTCATCATAGTTTTCATTACAAAATCGTCCCTTACCATAGTGAGATGTTAAATAAAACTCACTAAAGCCTAACTCCATCCCCTTTTTAATCATCTCAACAGATTCATCTAAAGTCTCTGGTCCATCATCTACTCCAAATAGTAAATGACTGTGGATATCTACCATCTTTTCCCCTTTTGGTCCCCACTTAGCTGTCTCTTATAATCTCTTTTTAGTTTTTCAATAAATCCTTTAAATCCCTTTTGAGGTTTATATGCTCTAGCTAGAGATTCCCCCTCTTCTGTATAATAGTCTTTATAGTAAGAGTAGTTGTTATTATAGTATCCATAGTTTCCATATGATAATCCATTTTTATCAACTTTATTTACGACAAACCCATACATATTAGCTTTTGCATTATTTAACATAGTTTTTCCAAACTCCAACTCTCTTTTTGCAACTTGGTCATATGCTACAACATACACAACTCCATCACAATGTTTTGAAAGTATTGCTGCATCACTTGCAACAATAAGTGGTGGTGTATCTAAAACTATTGTGTTATACTCTTTTTTCAATCTATCTAAAAGAGTTTTCATCTTATCCCCTAAAAATAACTCTGTTACATTATGAGCCACATTTCTTGTAGGAAGAATATCTAAATTCTCCTCAATATTTTTTAAAATTACATCATCAACTTGACACTCTCCAGAAAGAACTGACTCTAATCCACTATTAAAACTAACTCCAAAACTCTCGTGAGCTCTAGGTCTTCTAATATCACAATCTATAAGCAATACTTTTTTACCAGTTATCGCTATACTCATTGCATAGTTAGAAGCTATTGTACTTTTTCCCTCTTTTGGTGTTGTACTTGTAACAAGTACTGTTCTTTCACTCTCTTTTTCATTTAAAAAGTGAAGATTTGTTCTTATAACTCTAAGAGCTTCGTTCATCTCATGGTTATTAGCATCCTTAAAGAAAAGTTGTCTTTTAGTTCTATTTTCCATCTTTACCTCCATCAACTAGAGAAAGATTGAAATCTGGAACCATTCCAAGCATAGATGTTCCTAAAATTTTCTCTATATCCTTTGGTTTACGTAGTTTACAGAAGAAGAACTCAACTACAAATGCTGCCATACATCCCATCATAAGTGACAATACTGCAGATATTGCAACTATCAACACTCTCTTTTTAGGTAACGCTTCTTTTGGAATCTCAGCTGGTTCAACTACTTTTATATTTTGAAAGTTCATAACCTCACGAACTTTTAACATAAACTCATTTCCAATCTCATTTACTACTGCTGCTGCTAGTGCTGCATCTCCATTTTTATATGTTAATTGTAGTAACTCTGTATCCTCCATAGGAGCAATAGTTACCTCTTCTTGTAATTTTTTTAATGTTGTATCTAAATCGTATTTTCTTATAACATTATTTAAAATAACTCTGCTTTTTGCTATCTCAGCATATGTTGTAGCTAACTTCTGGTTTACTGATAGTTCTCCACTTTCTAGTGAACTTGCACTAAAGTTTCTCCCACTTGATACCATCATAGTCATCTCAGCTTTATATACTGTTGGTCTAGTCATTGCAAAGAAAACTCCCATTGCAAAAACTGGCACAGCTATTAATGTTATTAATTTCCATCTTCTTAAAAGTGTGAAGACAAGATCCATCAGATCTAACTCCTCCTCATCCTCATAGAAATCATCTTCGTAAAAATCCTCTTTTCTCCTCATCCTTCTCCCCATATCCATTTTTCCATAAAAAAAAGCTGTTCAACCTGAACAGCTTTTTTCACTTCTTAATTATTAATAATTATTTTCGTGTTGCTTTCAGTGTTTCTTAAAAATTCTTTTATTTCTAAATTTTCTTATTTGTAGCTATATGGTGTATTTTGGCTACTTGTTAAAACTACTGCTCCTGAGTGAGCTACTGTTCCTGCTACTGCTGTTGCAGCTGAAGAAGCTGTACTTCCTCCAGATTCTCCTCCACCAACTATTGGAGAATCTTGCATTCCAAAGGCAACCATAAATGATTCTCCCTTTGAAAGTGTTCCTGCTGTTGCAACTGGTACTGTACTCTCTGTCACTGATTCACTTGTATTTGTTGTATTTCCCTCTTCAACTGCTAAAGCTAAACTACTTACTAAAAGTAGCGATGTCATAACTAATAAAAATTTTTTCATTGTCCTACCTCCCATTAAAATACATATGCTGCAGCTATTGATCCAATTGCTGCTACTTTGTCATTTGGTCCCTGCTCAGTTAAGTTAGTTGCTCCTAAGTTAACTGAAATTGGGTAATCTGGGAATGGAACCACACTAATTCCAGTTGTTAATATGTTACTTGTGTAATCTACTACTAAACTCAGTTGTGGAATTAAGTAGAAAGCCACAGCTCCAAATCCATCAACTTTATCTTTTCTGTCGTTCTCTTTGTTTATATCAGCATATGAGTTATTTCCAAATCCAGCTGTAATAGCTACAGGAAGAATATCATTTGCCCAAAGTTTTGTAACAGCTGTATAAAAACTTGGATCTTGTCTGTCTCCATCTAAGTGACTTGCATGCCAAAGGTCAAGTCCTGTCATACCTACTGACCATCCAAATCCATACTCTTTAAAGTGATGACCAACATTTAAATTCAGATTACCTCTATTGAAAGATCCTCCATCTCTAGGATCGATACTTCCAATTCCTAAAGATACTGCTCCTCCTATAGTATCAGGATTTCCAAATCCCATTCCAAGAGCCATTGCTCCATCTGTATCATCGCTGTCTCTTCTTCCAGAAAGACCAGCAAAGGCTACTCCATAAGATGAAACTAATCCTGAAGGTGCTCCCATAGAGAATCCTGGAAGTGTTGCCATTTCATGAAAGTTTTCAGCTAAGTATACTAATGGCTTATCACCATTTGTTTCCTTTTTAGCAAAAACTGCTGCACTTTCACCTGTAACTGTTGATAAATCTGATGCAAACCCAATTGAGCTTAGGGCTAAAGCTCCTAGTAAAATTTTCTTTACCATTTCCCCCTCCTTATTTTTCAAGTATCAGAACAAAATGTTATTTTTATATATATGCTATTACTATAATATATTTTGAAAAAAATTTATATTAGAAATTTTTTTAATTTTTTTGGCTCTGTCACAACAAATGGTTGATTTTTGACGAGAAATAGCGTATAATAATAGTAAGAAACAGTACCACCGAAGGAGGT
>ERZ772855.3236-NODE-3236-length-12532-cov-2.592691_pt1 | contig 12532 bp, 10 predicted proteins | sample MGYA00511900_ERZ772855 | MGnify/ENA primary metagenome ERZ772855 (study PRJEB29015, sample SAMEA2737701) | human gut metagenome | biome: human gut; feature: human-associated habitat; material: faeces | place: China | collected 2012 ...
GAACAAAAAATCTGATGCGCTCTGTTAAGCATTTTAACTGCGAATTAGTATAAGGCTTTCCCTTTTATGGAAGGACGATCAATTTCCGTTTCATCGGATTGGCGTCCTTTTTTATTTCCCAAAAAACAAAAGAAAAAAGCGCCGGTTTTCACCGACGCTGTATGGCGCAATCGTAGAATGCTCGGGGCAGAAAATTCCCACGGCACACACGATACAATGCTTATTGCTGCTGCCTTCCGGCCCTGACAAGGTTCACACCCTCGCATTGCATGAGTTCCATCCGTCATCACATTCTACTGGAATATTGTACTCGATTTGCGCACAAATTGCAACCCCATTTTGCAAATTTGGGCGGATCGTGTTTACGCCGCGCTCAGCTCCATCCGCGCGAGCAGCCGCTCCATCACCTTGACGCAGAGCATCAGCAGATCCTCGCGGTTCAGCGTCTGATCCCGAAGCGTCAGCGTCACCGGCGGCGCGGCGTTGAGCGTCAGCCGCTTGTCAAACCCGTTCAGCGCGGTGAAGAGCTTCTGGCCGTCCACCTGCGCGTTGAGCGCAAACCGCATGTCGATGCGCCCGTCCGCCTGATTCACCCGGTCGATGCCCAGCTTGGCGCACATCGACTTGAGGTAGGCCACCGCGACGAGGTTCGCCACGCAGAGCGGCTCGTCGCCGAAGCGATCGACCAACTCCTCCTCAACGTCGTCGCGCTGCGCGGCCGTCGCGATGGAGGCGATGCGCTTGTAGACCTCCAGCCGCTGCCTGTCGCCCGTGACGTATTCCGCCGGGAGATAGGCGTTGACGTGCACATCCATGCGCGTCTCCACGTCGCGGTTCGGCTTGGGCGCTTCGCCCTGCGCCTCCAAAACCGCTTCCTCCAGCAGCTTGCAATACAGATCGTAGCCGATGTTGGCGAGGTGGCCGCTCTGCTGCGGGCCGAGCAGGTTGCCCGCGCCGCGCAGCTCCAGATCGCGCATCGCGATGCGGAAGCCTGAGCCGAACTCCGTAAATTCGCGAATCGCGTCGAGGCGCTTCTGCGCCGTTTCGGAGAGCACCTTGCCCGGCCGAACCGTGAAATAGGCGTAGGCCAGCCGGTTCGAGCGGCCGACTCTCCCGCGCATCTGATAGAGCTGACCCAGGCCGAAGTGATCCGCGTCGTAGATAATCAGTGTGTTCGCCATCGGGATATCCAGACCGGATTCGATGATCGTCGTGCACAGCAGCACGTCGAACTTCTGCTGGCTGAAATCCAGCATCACGTCTTCCAGCGCGTGCTCGCGCATCTGGCCGTGCGCAATCGCGATGCGCGCCTCCGGCACGAGCTTGGAAAGCTGCTTGTAGCACTGGTCAATCGAGCCGACGCGGTTATAGAGGAAGAAGACCTGCCCGCCGCGCCCGATTTCGCGCAGAATCGCGTCGCGAATCACGCTGTCCTGATACTCCATCACATAGGTCTGCACGGGGTAGCGCGCCTGCGGCGGCGTTTCCAGCAGGCTCATGTCGCGGATGCCGACCATGGACATGTGCAGCGTGCGCGGAATCGGCGTGGCCGACATCGTGAGCACGTCCACCGTCTTTTTCATGTTCTTGATGCTTTCCTTGTGCCCGACGCCGAAGCGCTGCTCCTCATCGACGATGAGCAAACCGAGGTTTTTGAATTGCACATCCTTGGCCAGCAGCCTGTGCGTACCGACGATGATGTCGATTTCACCATCCTTGAGGCGGCGCAGGCTCTCCTTCTGCTCCTTGGCCGAGCGGAAGCGGCTGAGCACGTCCGCGTGCACGGGGAAGCCCTCCATCCGGCGCATCAGCGTGTTGTAGTGCTGCTGGGCGAGGATGGTCGTCGGCGCGAGGATGGCGACCTGCTTGCCGTCCATCACGGCCTTGAACGCCGCGCGCAGCGCAACCTCCGTTTTGCCGTAGCCCACGTCGCCGCAGAGCAGGCGGTCCATCGGCGCGCTCCATGTCGCGCTTGATCTCCTCCGTGGCCTGAAGCTGGTCGGGCGTTTCGTCGTAGGGGAAGTTTTCCTCAAATTCCTGCTGCCACGGCGTGTCCGGCCCAAAGGCGTAGCCCCTGTTCTTCTGCCGCTCGGCGTAGAGCTTCACGAGGTCGAAGGCCAGCTCCTTGAGGCTTTCGCGCACCTTCGATTTCTGCTTGTCCCAGTCCTTGCCGCCCAGCCGCGAGAGCTTGGGCGCGGCGCCCTCGCCGCCGCCGATGTATTTCTGAATCCGGTCGAGGTGATCCACCGGGATATACAGCTTGTCGCTGCCGAGATACTGCACCAGCAGATAATCGCGGCTCGCGCCCTCGCTGGTCAGGCGCTTCGTGCCCTGATAGATGCCGATGCCGTGCGTCTCGTGCACCACGTAGTCGCCGACGTTCAAATCGGTGAACGAGGCGATTTTGCTGCCCTGCTGCTTCTTCGGCTTGCCCTTGGCGCTCTTCGCGCCATAAACGTCGCCGCTGGCGATCACCGCAACCTTGATCTGTGGATACTGGAAACCGCCGGAGAGCGTCAGCGGATAGATGCGACATTCGCCGCTTTTCGGCGCGGCCGTGCCCAGCTCGTCAAACGCCGCCTTCACGCCCTCGTCCTCAAAGGATTGGCGCATGCGTTCGCCGCGTGCCGCGCCGCCGGAGAGCACCAGAATCCGCCAGCCGTCCTGCTGCCAGCGCGCGAAATCGGCGCACATGTCGTGCGTCCGCCCGCCGTAGCTGCCCGCGCCCATGCCGCCCATCGGGCAGAGCAGCGTCGGCTTCAGCTTTTCCACCGGGCGCAGAATCGTCGTCAGCGCGAGCAGGGTCGTCTGCCGCATCGCCGAAAGCGCCTCGTCCTGCGTGAGCATCAGGCTGTGCTGCTCGGGCAGCGCCTCGCCGCGTTCGAGCGCCGCCGTAATCGCCTGCCCAAACTCGCCGGTTCGGCTGTCCATGCGGGCAAAGAGTGCTTCCGGCTCGTCGAGCACGACAATCGGGCGGTTCATGTAATCCAGAATCGTCTCCGTCTGCGGATAGAGCAGGTTGATGAATTTTTCGAGCATCCGGTTGCTCACGCCGTTTTGCATCTGGCTGACCGCCGCGCGCAGCTTTTCGCCGAAGCGCTCCATCGTGCGGTTTTCGCGGGTGAAGGCCTCCGGCGCGGCGATTTCGCCCTCCTCCAGCGGCAGATCCGCCAAGGATGCGTCGTCGCTTTTTCCGCTCTCGCCCTTTTTAGCGACGGCTTCCTGACGCGCCAGCGCCTCCAGCAGCAGCCGTGCCAGTGCCTCTGTGCCCGCCTGCGGCACGGGCGCTTCGCTCGCGGGCGGAATGACGACCTCCTGCATATTGCCCTGACTGCGCTGGCTCATCACATCGACCGCGCGGATGGAATCCAGCTCGTCGTCGAAAAACTCGATGCGCACCGCGCTCAGCGCGTCAGCCGGGTATACGTCGATGATCCCGCCGCGCACGGAGAACTGCCCCTTGCCCTCGACCATGTATTCCCGCGTGTAGCCCGCCGCGAGCAGCCGCTCGATCAGCAGGTCGATCGGCGTCACGTCGCCCACGCGCAGGGAGATCGTGTTTCGGTTGAACGCCTCGCGCGGCATCATCCGGTGGAGCATCGCGTCCGCCGGGGCGACGATTGCGCGCGCCTCGCCGCTCAACACCCTGCGCATCGCCTCGATGCGGCGATAGGCCACCTCGCGGCTGGCCGCCACATCCTGATAGAACGTGATTTCCCGCGCGGGGAGCAGGCACACGCCGCCGCCCAGCAGCGCGGAAACATCCTCCATCGTCTGCGTCGCGCTGCGCTCGCTGTCGCACAGGAAGAGCAGCGGCCTGCCCGTCCGCGCCGCCAACGCGCAGGCCGCGTGCGCCTTCTGCGCGCCCGCCATGCCGCTGGCCGCGATCACCGCGCCGCTGTTCTGGCTTTCCTGCGCCATCTGCTCAAACGGCTTGTAGCCGTCGAGCACATCAAAGAGAAAATGCGTCTGCATGGTAACTCCTTTACGATGGGGCTCTGCCCCTCAAACTCCGGCAGGAACCCGAGGTTCCCGCGCCTCCCGCATCGCCTCGCGAAGATACGTTACGCCGGCGCGTTTGCCATCCGCATGGCGCTCTCCAGCCCGTTCTTCATCAGGTCGTCCACCACGTCCGCCGCGCGCAGAAACGCATCGAACTGCGTCTTGCGATCCGCTTCGGTCTGGTAATGGCTGAGCACCCAGTCGGCCAGTTCCCAGCCCTCCGGCTTTTTGCCCACGCCGACGCGCAGCCGCGGGAAATCCTGCCTGCCCAAAAGGCCGATGACCGAACGCATGCCGTTGTGCGTGCCCGCGCTGCCCTTTTCGCGCATGCGCAGCTTGCCCAGCGGCAGGTCGATGTCGTCGTAGACCAGGAGCAGGTGATCCATCTCCGGCTTATACCACGAAACCAGCTCCGTCACGCACTGGCCGGAGAGGTTCATGAACGTCTGCGGCTTGACGAGCACCAGCTTTTCCCCGCCGACGAAGCCCTCGCCGATCTGCCCGTGCATCGCGTTTTTGGTGAGCTGAATATGGTGCTTTTCGCTGAGCACGTCGATCACGTCGAAACCGACGTTGTGCCTTGTTCTGGCGTATTCCCTGCCCGGATTGCCCAGGCCGACCACAATGAACATATATGCCTCCGTTTCCCAAAACAGCCTATGCGGGAACGCCGCCAAGGGCGCTCCCGCTGAAAAAAGCTGATTGTTCGTTTTTTAGGGCGGGTCGTCAAGCGCCGCCCGACCGTTTGCTTACGCCTTTCCCGCCGCCTGAATCAGCCAGTTCGCCGGGTGGATGTTCGCGCTGCCCGCGCTCTCGTCCGCATCGTCGATGACCAGCAGGCTCTTCACGCCGTCCAGACGCTTCTTCACAGGTTCCTTCGTGGAGATGAGCACGCAAACGCCCACCACCGTCACCGAGAATTCGCGCATCATGTCCACCATGCCGCGCGCCGTGCCGCCCGCGCGCATGAAGTCATCCACAATCAGCGCGCGCTGGCCTTCCCGAACGGCGCGGCGGGAGAGGCTCATCGTCTCCACCCGGCTGCCCGAGCCGGAGAGATAGTTGATGTTCACCGCCGGGCCCTCGTATACCTTGCTGTCCCTGCGGACGATGACCGTCGGAACGCCCAGCGCCCGCGCCGTCATCATCGCAATCGGGATGCCCTTGGTTTCCATCGTCAGCACGAAATCCGGCTCCGCGCGGTAAAACTGAGAGGCGATGATGACGCCCATCCGCTCCACGACCTCCGGCATGGCCAGAATGTCGGCCATGTAGATGAAGCCGCCCGGCAGAACGCGCCCCGGCGCGGCCAGCATCTGCGCCAGATCCTTCACCGTGCGATAAGCGTCCTCCGGCGCGAACACCGGGCGATAGCGAACGCCGCCGGCCGCGCCGGTCACGGTATCAAGCTGCCCCAAATGGAACTGCGCGAACACCCCGCGCAGGATGTCGATATCCTCGCTGAGCGTGGACTTCGCCGCACCGAACATCTCGCAGAATGTGCCGAGCGTGAAGATTTTATTCGGGGATTCCACCAGAATCCTTGTCATGGCGGCAAGTCGCTCGTTGCGGCGGATGCGGTCCATGTCCATCCCTCCCAAATACGAATGATAAAGTGATTTTGCTCTATTATAATTCAGCTTTTCAAATAAATAAAGCCCTGAATTTCACTTTTTCCCGAATTTTATCACAGTTTATCAAAACGTTCAGCTTTTTTTCGCATTTTGGTTGATTGACGGCCTTTTCCGGGCGTATAATAGAAGGCGAAAACAGATTTCTTTTATGCTAAGGAGGCGCCTTATGACGCATATCAAGGATTATACGGGCAGGCGCGCGCACCTGATCGGCATCGGCGGCAGCTCGATGAGCGGCCTGGCCGGGATGCTGGTGGGGCTCGGCGTGCGCGTGACGGGTTCCGATTCCGCCCGTTCCTATACGACCGACGCGCTCGAGCAATCGGGGATTCATGTCTTCATCGGCCAGCGCGCGGAGAACGTGGACGGCGCGGATATCGTCATCTATTCCGCCGCCATCGCCAAGAGCAACCCCGAGCGCATGCGCGCCGAGGAATTGGGGATTCCGCAGATGGAGCGCGCCACGCTGCTGGGGCAGCTCATGGAGGGTTACCGCCACGCCGTCAACGTCTGCGGCACGCACGGCAAAACCACCACCACCTCGATGATCGCCGAGGCGATGCTGGATACCGGCTTTGACCCGACCGTTCACATCGGCGGCCAGCTCGACTATATCGGCGGCAGCACCCGCGTCGGCGGGCACGATACCTTCGTCGTGGAGGCCTGCGAGTTCAACGCGAGCTTCCTCCAGTTCCACCCGACCATCGCCGTCATCACCAACATTGAGGAGGATCACCTCGATTTCTATAAGGACATCGACGACATCGCCCATGCGTTCGCCCGATTCTGTGCGCTTCTGCCGGAAAACGGCGTGTGCATCGGCAACGGCGACGACCCGCGCGTGGCGGCGCTGCTCGGCCGGCAGACCTGCCGCACCGTCAGCTATGGCTTGGGGCAGGATAACCAGTGGCGGCCGCTGAATCTCCGGTATGACGAGACCGGCTGCGCGGAATTTGATTTCGCCCTCGCGGGCAAGCCCGTCGCGCATACGCATCTGCGCGTGCCGGGGGCGTTCAACGTCATGCACGCGCTGGCGACGATGGCCGCGTGTGTCGAGGCGGGCGCACAGCCGGAGGCCGTCGCCGCGTCGCTCGCGCGTTTCGCCGCCCCGCACCGCCGGTTTGAATACACGGGCACGGTCTGCGGCGTGAAGCTCTACACCGATTACGGCCATAACCCCGCCGAGATGCGCAGCGCGCTGGAAAACGCCGCGAAGCAGCCGCACAGGCGCCTGTTCGCCGTCATGCAGCCGCACACCTATTCCCGCGTCAAAACGCTGTTTCAGGATTACATTCACTGCTGTGATCTGGCCGACGACGTGCTGGTGACGGATATCTTCGCCGCGCGCGAGAAAGACCCCGGCGATATCCACGCGACCATGCTCGTGGAGGCCATGCAGAAGGAAGGCGTTCCCGCGCATTATACCCCGACCTTCGACGACGCGGAGGCCTATCTGCGCGCGCATTGGCAGCCCGGCGATCTGGTCATCACCATGAGCTGCGGCAACATCAATCTGCTCAACGATCAGCTTCAAAAGCACGGCGAGGAGGGCTGACGCTGTATCCCTCCATTTTGGCAGCGCGCGCCTGCCTTTCCGATCTCACGCCGCTTTTGACCGACTGCGGCTGTCTCTGCGGCGGCGCGTGCTGCAAGGGCGACGAGCAGACGGGCATGCTCCTTTTCCCCGGTGAGGAAGCGCTGTTTGAGGGGTGCGCGTTCGGCCATGTCATCCCGGCGAATTTCACGCTGGCGGATCGTCCCGTTCATCTCTTTGTCTGTGATGGTTTCTGTGCCCGCGAGCAGCGCCCGTTGGCCTGCCGCCTGTTTCCGCTCTTCCTGCATTTCAAAAAAGACGGAACCCCGCGCGTCAGGCTGGATACCCGCGCAAAGTCCGTCTGTCCGCTATGCAGTTACGGCCTTGTCGGCCTGCGGGCGGAGTTCGTTTCCGCCGCAAAGGACGCTTACGCCACGTTGATGAAGGATGACGAATGTGCCGCGTTCCTTCGCGCGCTGGATGACGCGCTTCGTTTATAACCCCTTCCGCCACAACTTTGTCGTGCCACCCTTCGGTGTTTTCATCGTCTCTCTAAGAGGGATGTTTGATCCTCACGCTACCATAACTTCTGTCAAAGAGCTCCCTCCTTGAGGGAGCTGTCAGCGAAGCTGACTGAAGGAGTTATAAGCTCACGCTCTGCGTATACCCGTCCGCGCCGCCCAGATACAGCACGCCGTTGGCAATCGACGCGGCTTCATATGAACCGTTTGCGATGGTCGTCGCGTTTTCGCCGTTCACGTCGCAGGTCATCACGCCCCTGCCCGTCAGCTCGATCACCTTCTGCCCGTAGACGAGCAGGCACGTCGCGCCGTCCCTGCGGATCGTCGCCATCTGCCCGTTCATCACGCGAACGATGCTCCCGCCCGCTCGCACCAGCAGCGCCTGCCCGCACATCGCCGCCTGATCCGCCGCGCCCGTGTAGACCATCTCGCTCTGCCCGGTCTGGATGCCGAAGGAAACCACGCCGTCCTGCGTCACGCAGAGCAGCGCCTTGCCCGTCGCGTCCAGCGTGAAATCGCTGACGCCCGTCATCAGTTCGCTCTCCTCGCCGGAGAGCGTTCTTTCTTTCAGCGCCGCGTTTGCATCCAGCGTATACATCACGCCGTCGCACAGCGCGAACTTGAGCGCCACGCCCACGCGCGCCAAAACCTCGCGGCTTCCGCTCTGCGTGTTCAGGCGGATCACGCAGTCCTCGCCGCCCTCGCTGGCGACATAATAGAGCTTGCCGTTGGTGCAGAAATCGCGGCACGTCGTAGGCCATCACGCTGGCCGCCGCGCCGTTATACGGCTTCTTCACCAAAATCCCGCCCTGCGACGCATCCGCACAGTAGAGCGCGTTTCTGTCGCCCACGGCAATGCCGCCGCCCGCCAGGCTCGCCTGATATGCGCCGTTCACGCGGTATTCGGCGCTCTGCCGCTCGCTGTTGTCCGCCGAGGCTCTGGCCACCTGCGCCGTCACCGCGTTGCTGGCGTACAGCCGCGACTGCGTGGCGCTGCCCGCCGCGCCGTCCGCCGTCAGGCCGTTCGCCTGCTGAAACTGCCGAACGGCCTGCGCCGTCGCCTCGTCATAAGCGCCGCTTATAAAAGAGGCGGACAGGTACCCCAGTGCCGCCAATCGGCTCTGCACCTGCCGCACCTGTTCGCCGCTCATGCCCGCCGTCAGCACGTCGGATACCGTCACGGTATCCGATGCGCTTGACAGCTTGTCGCCGACGCGCACGCCGTTTGCGTCCAGCGCGTCGCCCGAATAAATCAGCTTGAGGGACTGCGGCCCCGCCGCGCCGTCCACCTTCAAGTCATTCATCGTCTGGAAGGCCTTCGTCGCCTCCACGGTCTTCTGGTTGAATTTGCCGGTCACATATTTGCTGTTCAGATAGCCCAGCTCGACCAGCCGCTGCTGATATTGGCGCACGTTGTCGCCTTCGCTCTCCCACTGGATCACCGTCGTCATATCCGGCACGGCCGTCGGTGAAACGGTCGTCGAGCCGCCCGACGTGCCGAAATATGCGTTGTAACTCACCGCGTTTCCGCTGTACAGGATGGAGAGCGTGCCGCTGCCCGCCACGCCGTCCGCCTTCAGCCCGTTCGCCTCCTGGAAGAGCTTGACCGCGCGCTCCGTTCCCGAGCCGAACTGCCCGTCCGGCGTGGTGCTCAGATAGCCCAGCGTCGCCAGATAGCGCTGCATCACTTCCACCTGATCGCTCTTGTCGCCGCGCCGCAGCACGGTGTACGCCGTCTCCGGCTGATAGGTCGCCTCCGGCTCGTCGGCGATGTCGTCGTCGGTCGTCTCCGCCGCAACCGCATTGCCGCTGTTCAGCTTGTTCATCGTGCCCTTGCCCGCTATGCCGTCCGCGCCCAGCCCGTTCGCCTTCTGGAAGGCCTTGACCGCCGCCGTCGTCTCGCCGGAATAGCGCCCGTCGATGCGCCCGTTGTAATAGCCCAATTCAAACAGCCGCGCCTGCAAGGTGTATACGTCCTCACCCGTGTCGCCCTCGCGCATGGTGCCGTTGCCGCTCGGCTCAGCCGTCGCGGCGGCCGGTTTGCAGCTTCCGTTCAGCTTCTTGAGCGTGCTTGCGCCCGCCGTGCCGTCCGCTGTCAGGCCGTTTCGAGTCTGGAACGCCGTCAGCGCGTTCTGCGTCTCCGCGCCGAATACGCCGTCCGCCACGCCGCTCAGATAATTCAGCTCGATCAGCCGCTCCTGCAAGGCGTAAACGTCGTTGCCCGTCATGCCGACCGTCAGCGTGCGCGTTTGATCCGGGTTCGCCGTCGCCACCGGGCTGGCCGCGTATTTCGCGCTGGCGGAATACAGCTTCGTCTGCGTCTGGCTGCCCGCCTGCCCGTCGCCGCTCAGGCCGTTCGCCCGCTGGAAGGCCTTGACCGCGCTGGTCGTCGTCGAGCCGTAAATGCCGTCCACGCCGCCCGCGTAATAGCCCAGCTCGGCCAGCCGCCCTTGCAGCTTGCGCACGTCAAGGCCGGACGCGCCCTCCTTGAGCAGCGTGTAGCCGCTGTCCGACGCGCTCGCGCTGACCGTCTTGGGCTGCGCCGACGCGGAATAGAGCTTGTCCTGCGTGGCGCGGCCGGCGATGCCGTCCGCCGTCAGGCCGTTTCGGCTCTGGAATTCCGTCACGGCGCTCTGCGTGCCGGTGGAGTATTTGCCGTCAATCGTGCCGGTATAATAGCCCAGCTCGGTCAGCCGCGCCTGCAAATCGCTCACGTCGCTGCCCGTTGAGCCGACGCGGAGCACGGGATAGCCCGCGTTGTAATCCTGCGTGGAGGTCTGCCAGCTCTGCGCGCCCGGCGCGACGGTCGCCGCCGTTTTGGGCGTCGTCGTCGGCAGGCTGCCGCCGGACCAATCCTCCCACGTGCTCTGGTCGCTGGATTGCCACGTGTCCGGCGTGGGGGTCGGCGTGTTCTGCGGCACAGGGGTCGGCGTATTCGTCGGCAGCGCCTGCACCGTGCCGAACGGAACCGTCCCGTCGCTGATTTGCAGCGGGTCGAGCGTCGGGTCGGGCTGGATGAAGCAGCCCGTCAGGCCGCCCAGCATGCCCGCCAGCATCGCCGCCAGCGCCATTTTTTTGATGTTTCGCTTCACGCTTCCCCCTCCGTTCCGTCAAGAATCGCGTCCACCTCGTCCAGCGATGCGATTTCGTATGCAATCGGCAAGCCCTTGTCGTTTGCCGCGCCCTTCGGGTTGAACCAGCAGGCGTCAATCCCCGCGTTCTTCGCCGCCGCGATGTCGCTGGTCAGCGAATCGCCGAGCATCAGCGCGCGCCGCTTATCCGTCGCCCGCGCCAGTTCCATGCCCTTTTCCAGCATCAGTGGGTTCGGTTTGGCCGCGCCGACCTCCTCGCTGATGACCAGCCCGCTGATATACGGCCTCAGCTCGCTTTTGGCCATGCGTCCGCGCTGCACCTGCGCGATTCCGTTGGTCACAATCACGACCGGGATTTTCGCGCTCCAGCGCCTGACCGCCTCCACCGCGCCGTCGAGCGGCACGCTCTGCCGACCCAGCGCCTCAACGAAAGCATCGCACATCCGCTGTGCGTCGCCGTCCCTGTGAATCGCCGCCAGAAACTGTTCAAACCGCCGCACACGCAGAACGCTCTGCTCGATTTTGCCCTGTTCAAGCAGCTTCCAAAGCGCCTCGTTGATGGCGGAATAGGTCGCCAGCAGCTCCGGCGTAGACGAAAAGCCCATCTCTTCGCAGGCTATGGCAAAGGCGTTTTCCTCCGCCTTGTTGAAATCAAAAAGCGTATTATCCGCATCGCACAGCAGCACGTCGTAGCGCATATCGTTACCTCTCTTACATCTTTTTGGGGCTTTGCCCCAAACCCCACCAAGAACCTGAGGTTCTTGGATTTCCCACTATGTTTATCGCTCCGCGATAAACGAAAAAAAACATTTTTCGTGAAAGAATCAAGTTATGGTTTCATTGTATCACATTTATGGCATAAAGAAAAGCGGTGCCGGGTTCTTTCCTTCCCCGCGCCGCCGGAAATGATTTCAATTTCGGATTCTGTTTTCAATACTGGATGCGCTGTAAAGCACATTTGTAACGACAACCCGATCTTCTTCGATCACATAGAAAACGGAATAATGATCGACAACCGCCCGATGCAATCCCCTTGAGCGTTCGGGTTCAAAATCTACAAGCGCATATTTTTCCGGAAATGCGCTCAATGTCAGTATCTTTTCTGCAATACGCCGATACTGCCTTTCCGCATTGCCGGGCGAGAGCAACTCATTTTCGATATAATCTCGAAGCGCCCGCATGTCTTCAAGCGCTTCGTCTGTCACCTTTACAGCGTACTGTTTCATCATTCACGCTTCTCTCTGTATCGTGCGAACACCTCTGCCGCATCGTGAAGATTGCCCTTCTCTGCATCTGCAAGGCCGCGCGCCAGTTTCTCGTGAAGCTGCTCCTCCGTCATCTTATCCATGTCAATCGCGTTCGGCGCTTGCGGCAGCGTAACGGCGAACGGAATTCCGCCCGTGAGCGATATCTGATTCAGATACATATTGATCGCCGTTGACATCGGCACGCCCAGTTTGGAAAGCACTTCTTCTGCCCGCGCTTTCACCATCGGGTTCACCCGAACATTCAGGGTCGTCGCTTTTTCCATCTGTTTTTCGCCTCCTCGTGTCATTATTGTAACGCAGATATCTTTACAATTCAAGTTCTTTCTTTTCATTTATCCAAAAAAGCGGTGCAGGGTTCTTTCCGCCCCCGCGCCGCCGGAAATGATTTCAATTCTGCTCAGTCGTCCCCCAGCAAATCGCTCCGACTGCCGGAGACCAGATCAATATTCTCGTAGCGTTCCTCCGTCGTCGATCAGCTCGC
>ERZ772855.3247-NODE-3247-length-12508-cov-2.641452_pt1 | contig 12508 bp, 12 predicted proteins | sample MGYA00511900_ERZ772855 | MGnify/ENA primary metagenome ERZ772855 (study PRJEB29015, sample SAMEA2737701) | human gut metagenome | biome: human gut; feature: human-associated habitat; material: faeces | place: China | collected 2012 ...
CTTTCTCCCGGCCAACAACCTTACCGCATATATATTACCGATTCGGATATGAATATCAAAAACAGCATTTTCCCGACAAATGAAAACGACTGTAGCGTCTTATCCCGATTCTCGTATTTAACTCATTCCAAGGGATATTTCGTCTTTAATACGCTGGTTTCAGATTCCATAGCCGTTTTCGACAGAAAAGCGCCGGATTCAGTGAAAGTTTATCACATCGATTTCAAAAACAGAAAAGCCCCACTAGAGGCAAAAAACGACCCGGAAAGACTATCCGGATTTCATTATCTGAGCGAAACACCGATCATGACACCCAAATATATGATCGGACAATTCAATGAAGATAAATACGGAGGACAGCCTTTCATATACGATCTGAATCGCCAAACGGTGGTGGGCACGAACATAATCAAAGATACATCCCGCTTTTTGCAAAAACCACTGGCTTATTTCGACAATCAGATTTTTTCACTTTATGATTATTCGACTTATATTTTTCAGATGAAAAACGGATTATGTACATTACCGGATTCAGTAAAAAAACATATGGACAAAGGCGACGGAGTCCTGATAACCTATCATTTGAAATGAAAATAATTTTTGTCGTATTAACCAACATACTTCTTTTTGCCTGCGTAAATAATAATCGCACAGATGCGCCTGAATTACTCGACAAGATTCTCGACAAGCAAATTTTAATTAAAAACCATTCCTATTGCATCAATGGGAAAGATACGCTAATCTCCGACATGATGGATACATCCCATTTTAAAATCGTAATATTCGCCGAATCATCAGATTGTGAGCGCTGTTCCTGGAGGCTGGAAGAATGGTTCCTGAAAAAGAAAGAATTGTCACTACTCGATAAAAATCCGTCTTTTATATTTATCGTACAGAGCAAAAACAGAAATTTAACTGAACATTACATCCGTGAAGCTTTGCCGGATATTCCTGTAATTTACGATTCAACCTCTAATTTTATTTCAGCAAACGGATTACCTCAAGAATCCGCTTATCATACGTTACTTTTAGATAAAAACAATCGTGTACGTCTAATCGGATCGCCCATCAACAACGACAAATTGTGGGAGTTATACAAAAAAGAAATCGACAATTAATTTAACAGGCAACAAACAGGACGGTTATCTCGGACAACGGGCCATCCCTAAAAGACAGATTATAAATTAATTAAAAACGGATCCGGTCGAAATCGACCGGATCCGTAAATATATTCAGGAAACCCAACCGGTCAGATCGAAATATTCAGTATCTCGAAACGCAGCACGCCCGACGGAACGGTAACGTCGACCTCTTCGCCCTTTTTGTGTCCGAGCAGCGCCTGTGCGATCGGGGTACCGATCGACAACTTGCCCTCTTTCAGGTTGGCCTCGTTTTCGGAAACCAGGGTGTACTCCACGACCTTCCCGGTGGTTATATTTTTAAGAGTTACGCGGTTCAGAATCTGAACGGTACTGGTGTCAATACGCGATTCGTCGAGCACCCTTGCATTGGCAACGGTATCCTCCAACTTGGCAATACGCATCTCAAGCATGCCCTGAGCCTCTTTGGCCGCATCATACTCTGCATTCTCCGACAGATCGCCTTTGTCGCGGGCTTCTGCGATCGCGGCGGAAATAGCAGGACGCTCGACCGAACGGAGGTGATCCAGTTCGTCTTTCAGCTTTTGTAAACCCGCTTCGGTTAAATAAACAACGTTTGATGCCATAATAATAATGATTGAGTTTAAATGTTTTCAGGAATTCACGCCGCGGCTTTTCAACCTTTATCGTTCAGATTGAGCATCTGCCGCAGCAGGTAAAGAAAAGTTACCGCACAACACGACAGGATCAGCACGGTCAGGTAATTGCGCATCTCCCCGTCGAACAGACACAACACCACGCTTCCCCCGAGGCAAAACACCGAGAGCAGCAGGAATGCCACATAAACATAAAATCGTGTCTTCGGTTTCATCGATTCGTTTGCGTTAACAAAAAGAAAAAATCCCGACCCCTGTCGGGGGGTCAGAACCTTTTCGATAAGACAAATGTAAACAAAGATTTTCGATTTTCCAAGTTTACCGCATTTTTTGCGAAAACTCGGAAAATCCCGATTCCGTTCGGCCGCTGTCCGGCGCGGACGCCTCCGGCATTACCCGCTGAAACGGCAGACGTAATCGAAATCGCCGGTCTAAGAACCATACCGGTCGGCATTACAATCCGCAAAACGGCCGTTCTCCGCTACCGAGAAAGTTTCGGACAGGCGGTATCGGCCGCCGCGGCTTTCTTTCGCAATTGCTTTAGCCAGCGGGACAGCGACGCATGGTACTCGTCCCAATAGACGAAGTCGCCGATCCAACCGTGACGACCGGTGGGATAAACGTGCAGTTCGGCGGGAACGCCTTTCGAGCACAGCGAATCGTAGAACATCGTACTGTTGCGCGTCGGAACCACTTCGTCGTCGCTGCTCAGCGCGATGAAACACGGAGAAGTGGCGGGAGTATGTTCCGTGGCGGCAACGATGTGCCGCTCGGTCGAAAACCTCCGGATCAGATCTTCGGACGGATCTTTGCCCATCAGGTTATCGCGGCTTCCCCCGTGAGAGAATCCGTCCTGCATCGTAATCACCGGATAGATCAGTATCCCGAAATCGGGACGCGCGTAACTGAATTCGAACAGCGTCAGAGCCGAGGCCGCCAGATGCCCCCCCGCCGAAAAGCCCATGACGCCGACCTGGCACGGGTCGATTCCCCATTCGGCGGCATTTTCGCGCACGGTGCGAAACATTCGGCGCACATCGGTCAGCGGTATTTCGCTGTGTCCGTTCGGCATCCGGTAGCGCAGGACGACGGCCGTAATTCCGTTTTCGTTCAGCCAGCGGGCTACGTCGATCCCCTCGCGCTGGTAGCAAACACAACCGTAACCGCCCCCGGGCAGGACGACGACGCACTGTCCGTTCGCCTTGTCCGGCGCAGGACGGAACAGGAAATAATCCGGGACGGCAACGCCAAAACGGACGCCGTCGCGATCGGCCGTGACCGAAGAGTCGAGTCCGTTGTCGCCGTCGAACTTCCCGTCCGGATACAACGGCTGCGGCGTCTGAGCGGATGCTTCGGCGCAGCACAAAACGACCAGCGACAAAAAAGCAAGTATTCTTTTCATGGAAAAACAATTTATAAAATTTACGGAAGACGAACGCGTCCAACGCCGTCCGTTCGTTTTAGCATTAGTAAAGGTAAAAAAAATAAATTAAATTTGTAGGAACAAAACGTCCGAATCCGATGAGAAAAGCAATTTTGACACTTACGACACTGTTATTAACTTCATGGGCTATGGCACAGAACAATATCATCAAACTTCCGGCTCCGTCCAAAACCGGAGGAATGCCTTTGATGGAGGCGTTGTCGAAACGTGCGACGAACCGCACGATGGACGGCGAAAAATCGCTTTCGCAGCAACAACTCTCCGACCTGCTGTGGGCAGCTTGGGGAATCAACCGCGAAGACGGCCGCCGCACGGCGCCGTCGGCGCTGAACCGCCAGGAGATCGACCTCTACCTGATCGGTCGTAAGGGGGCTTACCGCTACGACGCCGAAGCGCACGCGTTGGTTCCGGTCGCCGAAGGCGATCTGCGCGGCAAGGTCAACAGCCAGGAGTACACCCGCACCGGGGACTGGATCCTGATCTTCGTGGCCGACTACATGCGGATGACGCAGGGCGACATGCAGGGCAACGCCGTCACCGCCGGTATCGACGCCGGACTGATCGCGCAAAACGTCTACCTGTACGGGGCTTCCGAAGGGCTGGCCGTGGTGGTTCACTCGACGGTCAACCGCGAAGAGGTCGCCAAAACGCTCGGATTGAAATCGTCGCAGCATATCGCACTGGGGCAGACCGTAGGAATCCCGGCCCGCCGATGACCGAACGGCTGCGCCAAATACTGAAACGATACTGGGGGTACGACGATTTCCGTCCGTTACAGCTCGAAACGATCGAATCGGTCTGCGCAGGTCGGGATACGTTAGTGCTGATGCCTACCGGAGGCGGGAAATCGGTCATCTACCAGGTACCGGGCCTTGCTTTGGACGGGGTGTGCATCGTCGTGACACCGCTGATCGCGCTGATGAAAGATCAGATCGACCAACTGCGCCGCCGGCGCATCCTCGCCGAGTCGATTCATTCGGGTATGCAGCCGCGCGACATCGACCGGATTCTCGACAACTGCGTCTACGGCGACGTGAAATTCCTGTACATTGCGCCGGAACGCATCGACAGCGAATTGTTCCGGACGCGTTTCGCCAAAATGCGGGTATCGCTGCTGGCCGTCGACGAAGCCCACTGCATCTCGCAGTGGGGATACGACTTCCGCCCGTCTTACCTGCGGATCGCCCGGCTGAGGGAGTTGCAGCCCGAAATACCGGTGCTGGCGCTGACCGCGTCGGCAACGCCGGAAGTGGCCGAAGACATCATGCAACAACTGAAATTCAGCGAACCGCACGTCCTGCGGACGAGTTTCGCGCGCAGCAACCTTTGTTACGTAGTGCGCAACACAGAAGACAAACACGAGCACCTGCTGCGCATTCTGAACAACGTTCCGGGAACGGGCATCGTCTACGTACGCACCCGCGAAAAGACGGAAACCATCGCCGGATTCCTGAACGAAAACGGCATAACGGCCGGATTCTACCACGGCGGCATGGGATACCTGATGCGGGCAGCGCGGCAGGACGACTGGATACGGGGACGGCTGCGGGTCATGGTCGCTACCAATGCGTTCGGTATGGGCATCGACAAGGCGGACGTCCGGATCGTCGTGCACTACGACCCGTGCGATTCGTTGGAAGCCTATTATCAGGAAGCCGGACGGGCCGGACGGGACGGTAAAAAGGCTTATGCGGTGCTGTTGCTGTCCGAGGGAGATACCCCGCTGGCGACGCGCCGGATGCAACTCGACTTTCCGCCCGTAAAAACGATCCTGAACGTATACGAAGCGCTGTTCAACTACCTCTCCGTCGCCGTAGGGGACGGCAAGGGAACCGTCCACCCGTTCAACGTCTACGAATTCGCCGCGCGATTCCGCTTTTTCGTCCCGACAGCGCTCAACGCCATCAAAATCCTACAGACGAACGGCTACCTGATCCTGACCGACGAGTCGGATAACCCGCCGCGGATCCGGTTCGTCGTGCCGCGCGACGAACTCTACCGGATCCGCGTCGACCGCAAGGAACTCGACCACCTGATCACCGTGCTGCTGCGCCGTTACACGGGACTTTTCAGCGACTTCGCCGCGATCGACGAGGACGAACTGGCGCATCTGTCGGGATACACCGTGGCCCGTCTGCACGAACTTTTTAAGAAATTGTGGCAGTTGCACATCATCCGCTACATTCCGGGCGGAAGAAGTCCGATGCTGATCCTTTCCGAAGAGCGTTTGCCGGTGGCCAACGTCCGGATCTCGCCGGAAAGCTACGCCCGGCGCAAAGCCGTGGCCGAAAAACGGCTCGACAGCATGTTCCGTTACGCCACCGAGCCGGCGGAGTGCCGCAGCGTATTGATACAGCGTTATTTCGGAGAAACGGATGCAGTCCCGTGCGGCGCGTGCGACCGTTGCCTGGAACAGAAAAAAAGGGGGACGGATACACCCGGACAACAGGCCCTGCAACGGGAAATCCTCTCCCGGCTGTCCGGCGGGCCGGCCGACGTGCGGTCGCTCGCAGCGCAGATACGCCGCGACATCCGTCATATCCTGGAGTGCGTGACCGTCCTGCTCCGGGAAAAGAAAATAATCGAAGAAAGTGACGGGAAACTTCGGATAAATCCGTAAATTTGCGGCCGATGGGAAAAATTTACGCGGAAAGCATAACCAACGAAGCGATCAACCAACTGTCGATAGGGGCATTCCCCGGGGAAATCGTCGTCGTCGATACTCCGGAAGCGGCGGAGGCTGCCTGCGAATACCTGAGCCGCTTCCCGTTGATCGGATTCGATACGGAGACCCGGCCGTCGTTCACGAAAGGACATTTCAACAAGGTGGCGCTGCTACAACTCTCGGCCGACGACAAAGCCTTCTTGTTCCGGCTGAACCTGATCGGGCTGCCCGAATCCGTACAGCGCGTACTCTCTTCCGACCGGATCGCCAAAGTCGGCGTCGCCGTATACGAAGACGTCCGGATGCTGCGTTCGTGGCACCGGTTTCCTCCAAAAAAATTCGTGGAATTGCAGAACATAGCCCCGCGGTACGGGATTACCGACAAAAGTCTACGCAAACTGGCCGCCATCACGCTGAACATCCGCATCTCGAAAGCCCAGCGTCTCAGCAACTGGGAAGCACAGCAACTGACGCCCGCACAGCAACTTTACGCGGCGACCGACGCATGGGTCGGACGCGAGATTTTCAAAAAACTTTCGCAGAGCGAACCCGAAAAACCGGAGGAACCGCGCAGGGAGGATTTCACCGACGAGGCGGATTATACGGAACCCGAAAAACCGGAGGAACCGGTTTCGGAGAAGGGCTGACCGCCCGACTCGTTTCGACGGCGCGGCAGGCGCGCTTCGCATATCAATCGTTCAGATCGATCAGTCCTTCGGGCAGTTGCATCCGGATTTTCCGCCCGGCAACGTCGATCTCGGTAATAAACTCGTCGGCGACGGGAACGTAAACGGACTTTCCGTCCAGCGACAGCAGGAACAGCGGATTCTCCCCGTCATCATCGACCATTACGCCGAATCCGACCAAGTCTTCCGGATAAAATTCATCGGCATCCGGATCCAGCGGTTCTCCGTCCGGCGCATCCTCCTCCCCCTCCAGGAAAAGTTCGCAGCCAATCAACTCGTCCGTGCGTTTCTCGGAATAGAAATCGGAAAATACGACCAGCGCGCTACGCCTTCCGCGGCGCTCGAAACGGTCGCAAAAAAGAGGAACCGCCAGTTTGTCGATCACGACAAAAAGCGGTTCCTTCGTATCAAAATCGGCAGGAAACGTATCGAACAGACTGACCATCAACTCGCCCGAAAGTCCGAAAGACTTGGCGATACGGCCGACCGCCGTTTTACGTCGCTCCTGCATCGGGCAAAAATCAGGCTTCGGCAGCCGGTTCTTCGGCAGACGCTTCGGTCTCGGCCTCGGTCGACTCGGCAGCAGCGGCAGCAGCAGCAGCGGCGATTTCCGCTTTCTTGGCGGCAACGGCTTCGGCACGGGCTTCCTTCACTTTCTTTTCCGCTTCTAACCGGGCTTTCTTATCGGCTACTTTGTCTCCGCTGAGTTTGGACTCCTTAGCTGCGATCTTTTCGGCTTTCTGTTCCATCCACTGGGCAAAACGGGCATCGGCCACTTCGGCGCTGAACGCACCTTTGCTGACGCCTCCCAGCAAATGTTTCTTGTACATGACCCCTTTGTAAGAAAGAATCGCCCTACAGGTGTCGGTAGGTTGAGCGCCCTTCTGCAACCATGCCAATGCTTGGTCAAAGTTGAGTGTGATTGTGGCAGGATTGGTATTGGGATTATACGACCCAATATTCTCAATGAATTTACCATCACGTGGCGCCCTGCTGTCGGCAACGACAATGTGGTAGAAAGGATAACCCTTTTTACCGCGGCGTGCTAATCTGATTTTTACAGGCATTTTGTAATTTTTAATTGGTTTTACACAACCTACTGAAGTAAGTAGGGTGCAAAAGTACCGTTTTTTATCGATTCTGCAAAGGATCGCGCTCTTTTTTATTCTGATCGATCAGTTTTTGCAGCAATTTCAACTGGCGCAACTGCAATTCCGTATAATTGGTCAGGTTGGACACCATGCTGTCGATCACCAGCGGCAAGTCTTCGTCCTCGCAGTTCGTTTTGCCGCCGGCGTCGGAAGCGTCCCGGAAAATATTCCCCCGCCCGGTCAACAGCCAGTACAGGTCGATGCTCGGGAAACGCTGGATAATCTTCGACAACTTGTCCGACCCCAGAGCGCCTGTCATGTTGGAAATATTCCCCCGTTTCAATCCGCACTCGCGTTCAAATTCCCGGATGGATAGTCCCAAATGCACACTCAGTATTTTAATCCGCCCTTTTAAATCCATCGTGGTGACACAAATAATTGACAATATTGTTTTTTATGTCAAAAAAATTGGGTATTTTTGCGTATTACTACAACAAAGGTATCAAATATTGCCGATTATGAAAAAAAGAATTGAACGAAAAGAGGAGCGTATTGCGGCTATTCGTTCGGAAGCCGCACGCCATCGGGGAGTCTATGCCGAAGTCGCACGCGAAAACGGTTGGGGAAGAGATTACGTATGCAGCGTCATGGCGGGACGCAACAGCAGCGAGAACGTACTCTTCGCCCTTGAAAAAAAACTTCGCCTGAATATTCCGAATACGAAACAAACATCGTAAACCGACGCTCGATTATAATTCATAACTTCCTAACCGATTAAGATAATCGGTCGCTTTTCCGGGAAAGAAAACATCAAGACAACCTGCTCGGATAATTTTGTTCCGAACAGAGAAATGCCTACCTTTATCACAACCAAACAACTTTATGAATCCGACTTTGTTTTATTTAATCGCCGGCGCATGCATTAGTTTTATGATCGGGCGGGTCGCTATCCCCCGCATCATACTAATCGCCAAAAGAAAGCGCATCTTCGATACGCCGAATCCGCGTAAGATCCATACGCAGCAGATTCCGCGGCTCGGGGGCGTGTCGTTCCTACCGGGTATGCTGATCGCCTACTTTCTGATCCGGGGCATACAATGCACCATAGGCGGAAACGGAATGCCGGACGTCGAAACCATTTACCAGGAAACCATTTTCTATTTCTTCACGGGACTGATCACAATCGCCGCCGTAGGACTCTGGGACGACATCATCGGCCTGACTTACAAATACAAACTGCTCGTACAACTGTTCGTCGCGCTGCTATTGGTATTGCCGGCGGGACGCATCGTCAACCTGGAAGGAATTTTCGGAATATACGCCATACCGGACTGGATGTCGACGCCGCTGACCGTACTCATCGTCATGGTCGTTATCAACGCCTTCAACCTGATCGACGGGATGGACGGGCTTTGCTCGGGGCTGAGCATCGTAACCCTACTGACGCTGACCGTACTGCTGGTGCACAGCGGCAACCCGATGCTGGCGCTGCTGTCCGCGTCCACCGTCGGAGTGGTCGCCGCGTTTTTCCGGTACAACTACTTCGGCAAAAGGCTGAAAGTGTTCATGGGCGACTGCGGGTCGCTGACGCTCGGCTACATCACGGCATTCCTGCTGTTGCAACTGGCTTCCGCGAACAACGGCACGGGAAATTCGCAGCTGACCCTGGTAACGCTGATGAGCATTATCTTCATCCCGCTGTTCGACACGACCCGGCTGTTCATCCAACGAATCTGTCTCGGGCACTCCCCGTTCTGTCCCGACAAAAATCACATTCATCATAAATTCCTGCAAATCGGATGTTCCCAGCGGCAAAGTTTCTGGCTCATCCTGTGCATCCAGATCGTCTATATCATCGCCAATTTTCTGCTGGCCCCGATTGTCAACATCAATGTGTTATTGTTCGTCGATATCCTGTCGGCCCTCGCGCTGATCTTCTTTCTGGACAGCAAAAAAAGCAGGGAAAAGTCGCAGCGTTTCGCGGAAAGAAAGAAAGTAACCAAAACAGTCAGATAAAATCGGACCAAGCTGAATCCGGACAAGCGCATCCGCCATTCTATCGAATACAGAACGCTTTAATTCAATGCATTAACAGCTATCGACATTCTACAAATCGGCGGATTACGGCCCGAAAAACGGCGGGGAAGCAACGCGGCGACGGGAGTACGGGATTCCCGCAAACCGGCCCGGTCTCTTTCAAATACGGCATGAACCGATCCGCCGTATAAAACCGATTCGGCCGACGCAAGAAACAGCGCCGGCCGAATTTAAACAAGCCATAACCCGGCAGTACGGGACGCTACCGCGAGACGTTCCGGCAATAGACCGAATAACGGCTGATCACGTCGCGGACGAATGCGAGCGTCTGCCGGCCGACGAAACGACCGTTGCGCACCACTTCGTCGCGGGCATACTGCGGATCGGACTTCAAGGTCAGGTACTCCGAAACATCGTTCCACGAATCGGGATTCGCGCCGTATTTCCGGGCCAGATTCCGCGCATCGGTCACATGGCCGATCCCGCCGTTGTAACACGCCAGAACGATTTTCATCCGATCCATTTCGGATGTTCCGGGAGCGAAACGCAGCGACTTCTCGATCTTTCCCAATATCTTCACCGCCAGCAGCACATTGTTTTCCGGATCCATCACATTGCCCTGCACGTCGAACTGCCTGGCCACCCGCGGCATGATCTGCATCAGGCCCTGCGCGCCGCGGCTCGACACCAGGAACGGATTGAAACGGGATTCGTTGTAAGCGATCGCCGCGACGAAACGCCAGTCGTAGCCCTCTTTCTCGCAAATCTCCTTGAAAAGTTTGTCGAAGGCCGAAATTCCGCCGGCGCGGGACGAAGCCAGCCCGCGGCCCACCACCTGACGGACGATCCCTTTTTCGAAATAGAGGTAGTTCAGCATGGCGTACTCCTCGCTGTTGCGGAAACGGTTCAGCCACGCTTCGAAATCCTGCCGCAACCCTTCATCCCGCGACGAAACGACCGCGCTCAGCGAAACCGGCTCGGCGAAAGTATAGACCTGCTCGACGTTTTTGGACAGCGCGCATCCGAGCTGGGCTTCGCTCATTTCGCAGATCAGGTAGTCGTACTGTCCGTCGCCGAGCGCCTCGAGCATTTCGAAACTGTTGCGGGACGATACGTAAATCGCAGCCGACGAAAGGGAATCGAGCAACATGCCGTACGTTTTCGATTTTTTAAAACCCGAGGAGATCAGCACCCGTCCGTCGCCGACGAAAGACGAGAGGTTGAAATGTTTCGCCTTGCGCGCCGCGGCAGCGCGGGACTTATCGGCCAGCAAAACATAGGATGTGTTGTAAATAGGAACCGAGGCGGGGACTTCCGCCGCAGCGATTCGAGCCGTAAGCGCGGTCACGAAATCCAACTCGCCGAGCGCCAGCTTTTCCGAACGCTCGGATGCGGAAAGACCTTGCACAACCTGCAATTCAAGCCCCCGGTAATCGGCATAAGCCTTGAACAGATCGTACTGGTAACCGTAATTTTCCCCGCCGAACACGAAGTAGCCGGGCATGTCGTCGTCCATAGCGACCGTCAGCCGTACCCGTTCGGGGAGTTCGGCCTGCCGCTGTTCGCCGCAGGCGGTAAGGATCAATAAACTGAAGAACAAAAATAACTTACACGATACAATCGATTTGTAAATCATAAAAACTGTTTTCGGGGGCAGCTCTTACGCATCAGTCGTAGAAGCTCCAGGAAAATCCCATTTTGAAGACCCGTTTGTTCTGCGGATAATGGAGCACCGTAAAATAGTTACGGTCTCCGAACAAATTGTCGTTCAGATGCTGCATCTTGGCCAAAATCCGCATGCGTTTCCACTTGGCAGCGACAAACACATCAATCATCGGATAATTTCCCAGTTTCTTTTCACGCTGGTTGTAAAACTGCGCCGTCGCAGGATTGTAACCGAACGCATAATACTCCGTATTGTAACGTCCGTCCAAACCGATCTGCAGCCGCAGCACGTTTTTCACCACGTTGAATTCGTAAAAATAACTGAGATAAGCACTGGCCAGAGGCACCGGGACAACTTCCTGAACTGTACTAAACTGAAGCAATACCCTGTGGTTCAAATGGAGTCCGCCGATGCGGAAATCCTTTCTGGCATACAAACCCGAAACGCTGACGTTGCCCCCGTGCTGGGCAGGGAGCGCCTGAGCGTCGTAATAGATCCTGTCTTTCAAAAGGCTCTGATAAGCGCCCAGTTCGAGTCCTACGGACGGGACGCTCAGGGTCGCAGAGATTCGGGTTTCAGACTCTTTCGCAAAAGAGTTGTTCCACGCATAGTGGTTAGAGAAATAGTTCTCCGTCCAGTAGTCGGGCGTACTGATCGTATGCCCGATGCTGCCTTTCAGAGTGATTGGCTTGCCTGCTATGTAAACCGAGAACGCCACGTCGCCGCCCAGCTCGAGATCCTGGCTGCGGTATCCGAACAGGTGGTACTTGATATTGGCGTCCCAACTGAAATATTTCCTGAATTTTCCTTCGACGGAACCGTATACGAAAGTCCCGTTCTTGTTGACCCCCTTATTCCTGTTGGTCAGGTAGTCCTCCATGCTGAACTGGTAATAATGGTGGGCGTCGTTGCCGATCCCGGCGTTGATCACCCCGACGGGGCCGTCCCGATCCCACGGCTGGATCTGAACGAAAATCCGGTTCGACAGCACGCGCTCGTACATCGAGTCGACGCTCTGGGTGGGACTGATATACCAGTTCTCGTAGAAATCGCCGCTTTTCGCCTTCGTATCGGTGTACTTCTTATAGAATTTGCTCAGTTCCAGCGAATGGCCGATAAAAAACGAAGAATTCTGAGCGATCGAAAAATCCTCGTCGGTCAGT
>ERZ772855.3260-NODE-3260-length-12451-cov-3.115682_pt1 | contig 12451 bp, 12 predicted proteins | sample MGYA00511900_ERZ772855 | MGnify/ENA primary metagenome ERZ772855 (study PRJEB29015, sample SAMEA2737701) | human gut metagenome | biome: human gut; feature: human-associated habitat; material: faeces | place: China | collected 2012 ...
GAGTTCCACGCCGAGGTCCTGCCGGAGGATAAGGCAGACTTCATCCGCCGGGAGCGTGCCGCCGGACACACGGTCATCATGATCGGCGACGGCGTCAACGACTCCCCTGCCCTGTCGGAGGCCGATGCCGGTATCGCCATCTCCACCGGCGCCGCCATCGCACGGGAGATCTCCGATATCACCATCACCTCCGAGGATCTGTTCCAGCTGGTGACGCTGCGGCGCATCAGTCAGAGCCTTATGGATCGCATCCATCGGAACTACCGCTTCATTGTGGGCTTCAATCTGGGCCTGATCCTTCTGGGCGTGGCGGGCATCCTGCCCCCGGCGACCTCGGCGCTGCTGCACAATGCGTATACGCTCACCGTGAGTCTCCGGAGCATGACGCGCCTGCTGCCTCCGGCGGAAATCGAATAAGCGCGAAAATCGGCTGTTTCGAAGAAAAACAGCCGATTTTTTACCTGTTCTGGCACGCAGACCAAAATGTCTTGCAAAGCGTGCGCTGTTCCTGCATAATACAAAGTAAATACAGGGAGACCCGCCCGAGAGACAGAACAGGGAGGAACAAAACCATGAAGCATCGTATTCTTGCCGCCATGATCTGCGTCTGCCTTGCGCTGACGAGCCTCTGTATTCCGGCGCTGGCCGACGATACGGAAGCGGAAACACCCGTACCCGTGGAAGCGACACCTGCACCAGCGGAAGCAACGCCCGCGCCGGTGGAAGCAACGCCCGCGCCAATTGTGGAAGAGTCGGAGGAACAGCCGCTGGAAGCGGCGGCAGTTCCCGCTGTCCAGGGAACGCAAAGCATACTTCGCATCAATGACGTGAACATTGATGAAAACACATACTATAAAAGTGACCTCGCCGCACCTACCGGCTATTCCGAAGCCACGGAAGAGGATTACAATTTTTACTATGACGCCCGCAGCAGGACGCTGGTTCTTCGCAACGCGGTTTTGACGCGAACCAAGCCGGCATCCACCATCCTTTATGCCTATACAATGGTTGGTATACCGATCACGATAGAGTTGATCGGCGAAAACCGGCTTACCGTACCGGACGGGAACTCGGTGCCGATCAATATTGGGGACGTTATTATCAAAGGCAGCGGTTCGCTTACCCTGGTCGGCGGAATAACGTACATCACCAAGCTGACGATGGATAGCGGCACGTTCATCACCGACGATCTCCGGCCGGTGAGCGGTTCTGTATCGGAGAGAGGACTCTATTTTAACGGCGGGTGCTTTACCGCCAATACGCATTTTGGCGGCCAGATGGAACTGTATATCGGCGCGGAGTTCTACCGCTGGAAAACAGATCTCAGCAGGGATTATATGCCGTCTATCTTTGAGACGTGTCCCTATCCGGGCGGAATGCCGCTGAGCCTTATTCAGATGGACGATCCGTTCCGTTCAAAGCTGCGCGTCAATCCCGCTACGAACGAGTGGGAGGTATCCTACGACGGCGGGACCACGTGGAAATCTCTCGGTGTGAAAGCCACCGGAGAGGACGGAAAGGACGGGCGGGACGGCCGGACGCCTTCCGTCGGTCTGAACGGCAACTGGTGGATCGGCAGTATGGACACCGGCGTGAAAGCGGTCGGTACAGACGGACGGGACGGCGTCGACGGTAAGAATGGCACGGACGGTCTGACGCCTGCCATCGGCGAGAATGGAAACTGGTGGATCGGCGATACCGACACCGGCGTAAAGGCCGGAGGTGCGGACGGCAAGGATGGCACGGACGGCTTGACGCCGACCATCGGCGAAAACGGGAACTGGTGGATCGGTGACACGGACACCGGCGTAAAAGCTGCCGCTGCGGACGGCAGAGACGGCGCTGACGGTAAAGACGGTGTCGATGGGAAGGACGGAGCAAACGGAAAAGACGGCATCGACGGCAAGGATGGCGTTGACGGAAAAGACGGCACGGACGGCGCGCAGGGCGCGCCCGGCCTGACGCCCTCCATCGGCGGCAACGGCAACTGGTGGCTGGGCAATACAGACACCGGTGTGCGGGCCGCCGGAACGACCGGAGCCACGGGCGCTGCGGGTGCGACCGGAGCCACAGGCGCGACCGGCGCCGCCGGACGAAACGGCACGGACGGCAAAGACGGCAAAGACGGAAAAGACGGCGTCGGCATCCGGGAGGTATCGCTGAACGACTCCGGGGAGCTGATCGTTGCGCTCACGGACGGAACGGAAACGAATCTTGGCAAAATCACAGGAGAGGACGGCGCGCCCGGCGTCGGCATTTCCTCCGTGCAGGTGGGGGAAAACGGCATGCTCACCGTGACGCTCTCGAACGGGGAGAGCGTGGAGGCGGGCGCGGTGTTCAGCGCGCAGGAGGGGAAAACGGTGAGAACCGTTTCCTATATCACCGCCGCAGCAGCGGCTCTGGCATTCCTCTGGCTCGCAGTGCTGACGACGCTTTTCGCCAAATCCCGCCGCACGGCAGTTCACAGATAAAGATTAGTATCCCCCATTTGCTTGGCAAATGGGGGATGCTTGTATATATCAGAGCTTCTTATGCCATGATGCCGGTGGACTGTAGGAAGAGGATGAGCATCATTACTGGCACGACGAAGCGCACCATGACCGCGTACAGCTGCTTGCGGCGGAACGCCGCGCCGCTGCTCTCGCCGACGAGCTGCCGGACGATCGGTCTGGCGTTTGCGCGCACGACAAATTCCGTTGTGGCGCAGACGCTGCTTGCGTATATGCAGCAGAGGCTGGCATAAAAAATCTCCCTCCGTCGGCGGCAGCGCCGAAAAAGAGGGAGAACTGTATGCGGTTGGGGCAGAGCCCCAACCCTACGGGCGTCCTTTGAAAATTTCTGCGAGGGCGGGGCTCTGCTCCGCCCGCTGTATTATTTTTCCAGATAATCCAGGCACGCTTTCACATCCGTGAAGCGCGCATAGTGCACATTCAGCTCCCTGCCGGCAAAGCCCTTTTCCACCGCGCCGCGCAGCAGCTCGACCGCGGGTTCCCAATAGCTTTCCGCATCGAGAAACGCGCTCTTTTTCTGCATCCGCCCAAGGGATGAGAGCGTGATGACCTCGAAGATCTCCTCCATCGTGCCGATGCCGCCGGGCAGGGCGATGAAAGCGTCCGAGCGCTCTTCCATGATCGTTTTGCGCTCTGCCATCGTTTCCATGCGGATAAGCTCCGTGCAGTGCTCAAAGAGGATGCCGGGAGTGTTGAAAAAGTACGGCACGACGCCGATGATCTTCCCGCCCATTTCGTAGGCTCCGCGCGCCGCGGCGCCCATCATGCCGTGGCCGCCTGCGCCGAACACGAGCGTATGCCCGCGCGCCGCGAGCTCGCGGCCGAGCGCCGTGCCGAGAGCCATAAAGTCCTCGCCGATCTCATCGCGCGCCGCGCCGAATACACAGATATTCAATATCCCATCTCCTCCAGTTTTTTTCGGTAATACCGGAACGCCGTGGGCATGGCGAGCGCTTCGCGCTCGGCTCGCGTCACCCAGACATAGCCCGGAAGCTTCTCCCTGCAGCCCGCGCATATGCCATTCTACATGGCTGAAAATGTGCACCGCCTCGCCGCAGGGCTCGCCGGTTTCCGGCGCGTCCGGCAAAAGGTCGTTCGGCAGCTCCCACATCGAGGCGAGAAGCCCTGTATCCGCACGCCGCTGCACGGCGCACGTATCGCCGCAGAGCAAAAGCAGCACCCGCCGGTTTTCGATCCGGCGCGGTTTTTTCTCCGGCAGCACGGGGTAGAGCGCTTCCTCGCCGCAGCGCCGCGCAGTATGCCGCGACCGGGCAGCGCGCGCAGCTTGGCGTGCCGACGGTGCACACCGTCTCGCCCAGCTCCATGAGCGCGCTCGTAAAAGCGCCGCATTCGCCCGTTGGATAGATATCCCGGAGCGCTTCGCGGAAGCGCTTTTTCACCTTGTCGCTGCCGATGCTCTCGCCGAAGCACTCCATGCGCGCGAGCACGCGCAGCACGTTTCCGTCCACCGCCGGCTCCGGCAGTCCGTAGGCGATCGAGGCGATCGCCCCGGCAGTATAGTCCCCGATGCCGGGCAGCGCGCGCAGCGCCGCGGCGTCCGGGGGAAATACGCCGCCGTAAGTCTCGCACACGGTTTTGGCGCATTTGTGGAGATTCCGCGCGCGGGAGTAGTACCCCAGCCCTTCCCAGAGCTTGAGCACATCGTCAAGCTCCGCCGCGGCGAGCGCTTCCACGGTCGGGAACGCGCGCGTGAAACGGTTGAAGTATTCGCGCGCGGCCTCGATGCGCGTCTGCTGCAGCATGATCTCCGAGACCCACACGCGGTACGGCGTCGGCTCCTCCCGCCAGGGGAGAGGGCGCGCCTCTTTTTTGTACCAGTCCACCAGCGGACGGGAAAAGTTTTCCATAGGCCGATCCTTTCGTTTCTCCGGATATTATACGCGAAGGACCGGGCCTTGACAACCTTGATTTACGCTCGTCGAGCGGCTATAATACAGATACATCCCATGCAAAGGAGATACAAACTATGGACTACCGGCGTTTTGAAAATACGATCGTCGCGCGCTTCGACCGCGGCGAGGAGATCACGGCGCAGCTTCGCGCGCTGTGCGAAAAGGAAAATATCCGTTTGGCGAGCGTTGAGGCGCTCGGCGCAACGGACGAGTTCACCGTCGGCGTGTACAACGTGGACGAGCACCAGTACCACGCGCTCACGTTCACCGGCGCGCACGAGATCGTGTCGCTGACCGGCACGGTGAACACGATGAACGGCGAATACTACAGCCATCTGCACATGAGTGCCGCGAACGAGTCCGGCGCGGTCGTCGGCGGGCATCTCAACAGCGCGCGTGTGAGCGCGACGTGCGAGATGGTCATCCGCGTGATCGACGGTGCGGTCGATCGCTTCAAGGACGATGTGACCGGGCTGAATCTTTTTAAGTTCTGATCCCATGACCGAAAAGCTGTTTTACACTGACGCGCATATGCGAAAATTCACCGCGCGCGTCCTCACGTGTGAAGAGCGCGGCGGCCGCTTTGCCGTAACGCTTGACCGCACCGCCTTCTTCCCTGAGGGCGGCGGACAGGGCGGCGATACCGGCGCGCTCGGCGGCGTGCGCGTGACGGATACGCGCGAGGAAAAGGGCGAGATCGTCCATTTCTGCGACGCTCCGCTCGTCCCCGGCACGGAAGTGACGGGCGAGCTTGACGGGGAAACGCGCTTTGCGCGCATGCAGATCCACTCGGCCGAGCATCTGGTGTCCGGCCATGCGCACACGCTCTGGGGCTGCGAGAACATCGGCTTCCACATGGACGAGCACGGCGCGACGATCGACTTTGACCGCGAAATCGACGCGGAGCAGATTTTGCGGCTCGAGCGTCTTGCAAACGAGGATGTGTGGAAAAACCTTCCGATAAACATTCTCTGGCCAACGGAGGAAGAGCTTGCGGCGATGCCGTTCCGGCAGAAAAAGGCGCTCGCGATGCCGGTGCGCATCGTGGAGGTGCCGGGCGTGGATCTTTGCGCGTGCTGCGCGCCGCATGTGAGCTTCACCGGCGAGATCGGCCTCATCCGCTTGAAAGACCGGATGCGTCACCGCGGCGGCGTGCGCTTTACGATGCTCGCCGGGCGCGCCGCCTATGAGGACGCCGCGCTCTGCGCTGCCGAGACCGAAGCGCTCTCCCGTCTCTTTTCCGCGCCGCAGAACGCCCTTTGCGCCGCCGCCGAGCGCGTGCTCGGCGAACTGGAGGCGGAGAAGTATGCCCGTGCCGCCGCGGAGCGGCGGTATGTCGAGGCACGGCTCGCCGCAATGGAGCCGTGCGAGGGAGATCTGCTCTTTTTTGAAGAGAGCCTTTCGCCCGCCGCGCTGCGCGCCCTTGCCGAGGGGGGAAAGACGCGCTGCACGGGCGTCTGCGCCGCGCTCTGCACGGAGGACGGGGGATGCCGGTATGTGATGGCGTCGGAAACGGTCGACCTTCGCGCCGCGGCACGAAGCATCAACGCCGCGCTCTCCGGACGGGGCGGCGGTGCGTCGGGCATGATCCAGGGGAGCCTTCTTGCTTCCCGTGAACAAATCGAGGAATACTTTCATGGCAAAATCGGATAAGGCAAACGAAAAAACGAACGTGATGCGTCTGCTCGATCAGGCGGGCATTGCGTATACGCCGCGTTATTACGACGCCTCGCTTGCCTCCGGCACGGAGGTGGCCGCCGCGCTCGGCCAGAGCGCGGAGTGCGTTTTCAAAACGCTTGTGGCGGAGGCGAATACCGGCGAACACTTCGTGTTCGTCATCCCCGCGCCGGAAACGCTCTCGCTCAAAAAGGCGGCGAAGGCGGCGGGCGTGAAGAGCATCGCCATGCTGCCGCAGAAAAAGCTGCTGCCGCTCACCGGCTATGTCCACGGCGGCTGCTCCCCGGTGGGGATGAAAAAACCGTTTCCCACATGGATCGACGAAACGGCGCTTTTGACGGACGCCTTTTTCTGCAGCGCCGGACGGCTCGGCGCGCAGATCGGGATCGATCCCGAAGCTCTGGCAGGCTATATCGGCGCGCAGTTCGCCGATCTCACCGAAGAATAAACAACAGAGAATAACAACATAAGGAGGCTCTTTTATGCATCCCGAAATGGAACGCATCCAGAACTGTCTCGCCGCGGTGCGGCGCCACACCGACTTTGTCCCGGAGGTCGCCGTCGTGCTCGGCTCCGGTCTCGGCGGCTTTGCCGACATGGTGAAGCAGACCGCCGTTGTGCCGTACAGCGAGATCCCCGGCTTCCCGGTGTCCACCGCGCCCGGCCACGCCGGACGGTTCGTGTTCGGCTATGTGGAGGAAACGCCCGTCGTCGTCATGCAGGGACGCGTGCACCTCTACGAAGGCTACACGCCGCACGACGTTGTGCTGCCCGTGCGCCTTATGAAGGCCATGGGCGCGAAGATCCTCTTCGTCACGAATGCCTCGGGCGGCATCCGCGGCGATCTCACCGCCGGAACGCTTATGAGCATCACCGATCACATCAGCGCGCTCATCCCCAACCCGCTCATCGGCGCGAACATCGACGAGCTCGGCGTCCGCTTCCCGGATATGTCGAACGCCTACGATAAGGGTCTGCGCGCCATTCTGCGCGAAACGGCGAAGAAGGACGGCATCGATCTCAAGGAGGGCGTGTACATCCAGTTCACCGGCCCGAGCTACGAGTCGCCCGCCGATATCCGCGCCTCCCGCGCGATGGGCGCGGACGCCGTGGGCATGTCCACGGTCGTGGAGGTCATCGCGGCCAACCACGCCGGTATGCGCGTGTGCGGCGTTTCGTGCGTGGCAAATCTCGCCGCCGGTCTCTCCGACCGCCCGCTTGACGGCGACGAGGTCATCGAAGCGGCCAACGCCGCCGCGCCGAAGTTCAAAAAGCTCATGTGGGATTCCATCGCCGCCATGCATGCGGAGGAGAAGGCATGATCCGCTTTTATAACGGCAAGCTCCTTTCGCTCAGCGGCGGATTTGAGATCTCCGACTGGGAGGTCTGGGTCGAGGAATCCATGATCCTCTATGTCGGGCCTGCCATCGGCGCGCACCCGCCGTTTGAGCGCGAGATCGACCTCAAGGGCAACCTCCTGATGCCCGGCTTCAAGAACGCCCACGCGCACAGCGCGATGACGTTCCTGCGCTCCTACGCCGACGATCTGCCGCTGCAGAGCTGGCTTTTCGACAAGGTGTTCCCGCTGGAGGCCAAGCTCACGCCGGACGATATTTACGCTCTCACGAAGCTCGCGATTCTCGAATATCTCAAGGGCGGCATCACGAGCGCGTTCGACATGTACTATAAGCGCGACGCTTTCGCGCAGGCGTCCATTGACTGCGGCTTCCGCATGGTGCTCTGCGGCGCGCTCGCCGCGGGGGACGACTGGACGGTCGGCGAGATAGACACGATCAAGTTCAACAATCTCCACCCGCTCATCTCCTACATCCCCGGCATCCACGCCGAGTATACGGCCAATCTCGATCTGCTCATGTTTATGAAAATGCTGCTGGACGAGTACAAAATGCCGTTTTTCACCCACAATTCGGAGACGAAGCGCGAGGTGGAGGAATGCATCGCGCGCCACGGCCTCACACCGACGCAGCTTTTCGAGGAGAACGGCCTCTTTGAGCACGGCGGCGGCGGGTTCCACTGCGTGTGGCTCGATGAGACCGACATGGACATTTTTGCCCGCCGCGGTCTGTACGCCGTGACGTGTCCGGCCTCGAACGCGAAGCTTGCGAGCGGGATCGCGCCGGTGAGCGAATTTCTCCGCCGGAAGATCCCTCTTGCCATCGGCACGGACGGCCCGGCGAGCAACAACGCGCTCAACATGTTCCGCGAAATGTATCTCGCCGCGGTGCTGCAGAAGCTCCGGGAGGAGGACGCCGCCTCGTGCGACGCGCGCGAAATGCTCCGCGCCGCGTGCTCCACGGGCGCGCGCGCCATGCGCATCGACGCCGACTGCATCGCCCCCGGCAAGCTCGCCGATCTCGTCGTGATCGACCTGCACCAGGCAAACATGCAGCCCGAGCACAACACCGTGAAAAACCTTGTTTACAGCGGCTCGAACTCAAACGTGCTCCTCACGATGGTAAACGGCAAGATCCTCTATGAGAACGGCGTTTACCACGTCGGCGAATCGCCGGAGGACATCATCACCCATGCCCGCGCCGCCACGGAGCGGATCATAAACAGCTGAAAACCGCATACGCAAAACCGCCGAAGGATTTTTCCTTCGGCGGTTTTACGTATAAGCGGCGGTCAGACGACGCGGTTGGGCGCGTCCTTGCCGGCGAGAAGGAGTGAGAGCTGGCGGAGCATGATCTCCACGGAATTGGCAAAGGCGTCTACGGTCGTGCCGGCAATGTGCGGCGTGAGCGTGACGTTGTCGAGCGTGAGCAGGGGAGAGTCCGGCGAGAGCGGCTCTTCGTCGAACACGTCGATTGCCGCGCCGCCGATGCGGTGGGCGCGCAGCGCCTCGACGAGCGCCGCCGTGTCCACGAGCCCCGCGCGGGCGCAGTTGACGAGAATGGCGTTCTTCTTCATCATGGCAAGCTCGTCCGCGCCGATGAGGGCGCTCTGCCCGGCCTCGTGGCGCATGTGGATGGTAATGAAGTCAGACTGCCGCAGCAGCTCTTCCTTTGATACCGGCTCGCAGCCGCGCTTTTCGATCTCCTCGGGGGAGAGGAAAATATCGCAGCCGAGAATGCGGCAGCCGAAGCCCTTGAGCCGCGCGGCGACCATCGTGCCGATCTTGCCGACGCCGATTATGCCGACGGTGCAGCGGCACATATCGCGGTTCATCATGATATTCGGGAACATTTTGACCCATTTGCCCTGCACGAGCGCGCCATGGGCGCGGGCGATGTTGCGCATTTCGCAGAGCATGAGCGCCACGACGAGATCGGCGACGGCGGTGGAGTTGCGCCCCTCGGCGTTGTATACGGCGATGCCGCGCTCGCGGCAGAGGTCGAGATTGACATTTTCCGTGCCGGTGCGCAGCACGCCGACGATCTTTACGTTCGGCGCGGCGTCGAGCACCGCACGGTTCACGGGCGCAACGTGCGTTACAAGGATCTCCGCCTCGCGGACGGCTTCCAGCATTTCCGCGCTCACAGGGCACGCCTCCGCGCCGCGAAGCTCGGCGGTGCGCTCGCACGTCGTGAGGGACTTGATGTCCGTGAGCGTCTTTTCGGTATAGAGCGTCACGTCGCACCCGGGGAGCTTTTTCATGTACTGCATGAGCATTTCCGGCACACCGGCGTCACAGATGCATACGACTTTCATTCGATCGTCTCCTTTTCTTCCGCGCCGTATTTTTCGATCAGCGCGCGGATGGTTTTTGTGAGATACGCCTCTTCAAACGCGATGTTCCAGTGACGGCGCAGGATGAGCGCCGCGAGACGGTAGCGGTCGATCTCCTCCGCGGAAAGCGGCGAGAGCTTCTGGTACTCCTTGAAAAAGCCCTTCCCGATGGAGCCGCGGATGGCGGAAAAGAGGGCAATTTTTGCTTTGCTCGCCTCCGGGAACAGCTCGGCCTCCGAGAAGAAGAACTCCATGAGCGCTTCCTCCACGGCGCGATTGCCGCGCGCGGCGGTCATCCAGTCGATGATCTTGCACTCGCCGGACTTGTCCACGAGGACATTGCCGGTGTGAAAGTCGAGATGGAGCACCGTGTCGTCGTCCGGGAGAGAGCGGAGATATCCGGCGGCGCGCGATTTTTCCTCCGGTGTCAGAAACGCCATACAGTCCTCGCCGAGAATACCGAGACATACCTCGCGCACGTCATCAAGCTCGCGCGTGTGCGCCTTCTGCACGCGGACGTGACAGCGGGCAAGGTCTTTGCCGGCCTCAAAAAGATACGCCGGCTTTTTCCCCGGCATGTCGTTTTGCGAAACGCCGTCGATGCAGTCCATCACGAAGCCGAAGCGTCCGCCGCGCTCGACCATATCGTAGACCTGCATCCCCGTGCAGCCGAGAGATGCGGCAATCTTCGTGTTTTTGTATTCCTTTTCGGCATACTCCCTCGGATAGTCGGGGAAAAATAGCTTTAAGATCTTCCCGTCCTCCCTGCGGAATATCTCCGCCGACCGGCCCCGCGCAAAATGTTCTCCCATAGTCCGCCCTCCTATATTTTCAGCAGCGCCGCAGAATGCAGCGCTGCCGATTTTTATTCCGATTCCAGTATCCACTTTGCGGCCTCTTCGGCGGCGACGGCGCGAGAGAGCGCCGTTTCAAGATCCGCTGCCACCGCGGTAAAGCCGTGATTTGCCATGATGCAGAGATCGTGAGAGCGCAGCACCTCGGACGCGCTCTCCGCGAGCTTCTTCGAGCCGCTCACGCCGTAGGCGGCGCAGGGGGCGACAATCTCCGGCGTGCGCAGACTCTCCCGGCACGCGGCGAACGTTTGCAGCGCCGCGGAGTGCGTGTGGATCACGGCGCGCACGTCGCCGCGCGCGGCATAGATGCGCCGGTGCATCTCCCGCTCGCTGGAAGGGCGCTGCCCGGCGGCGAAGCTGCCGTCGGCAATGCGGATCTCCACAATATCCTCCGGACGGATGCGGTCATAGTCCACGCCGGACGGCGTGATGAGAAAGCGATCGGCATCGATACGCGCCGAAACGTTCCCCCACGTCGCCTGAATGAGGCGGTTTTCCACGAGCTTTTTCCCGTAGGCAATGACCGACTCGCGCAGCGCAAGATCGGAAACGTCCTGCGTTTCCGGCGCGGCTTCTTCCCCCTGCGCCGCGGCGAGCGACGGACGGGAGTATTTTTTCGTATAGACCGCGTGCTCTATAAGGCAGAGCGGCGCGGCGAGCGGCTTCGGCGTCCCGATGCGAGGGGAGAGCCGCGCCGTCATGCACAGCTTTTCGAGCAGGATACACGCGGCGATGAGCTCATTTTCAAACCGCGCCGTCACGACAAAGCCGCGGTTCGGAACGATGCACGCGGTATCGCCGCGCCGCGGCGCGCTTCTTACCGGCACGCGCACGCCGAACATCTGCGCGGCGTCGTCGGTCTCGGCGCAAAGCGCGTGAGGAGCTTTGGCAAATTCGCGGGCGTACCGCCCGGCGGTCAAAACCGCCATGGGCGCGGAAACGGCGGAGAACAGCGCCGCTTCGACCGGCTCTCCGGCGGCGCTGCATACGGCGCCGGGCGCGGTCATCACGAGCGAATCAGCGTCCCAAAGCTCCAGCTCCATGAGCCGGGCGCGGACGGAGGCGAAGCGCTGCTGCGCGGACATCTGTGTCATGGTGATACCGCCTTTTTAAAATACAGCCAGATAGTGAAGGAGACTGTAAAGATTGAGCACGATGATGAGGATGCCGACGACGGCGAGCAGCGGGCGGACGGGGATCTTCTTGCAGATCCACGCCGCGAGGGGAGCTGCGCACACCCCGCCGATGATGAGACCGAGGATCGTCTGCCAGTAGGACGTAAAATCGCGGATGAGAACGACGAACGTGGTCGTCTCCGCGAGCGTTACGAGAAATTCGGCGGTATTCACCGTGCCGATCGTCTTTTTCACGTCGTGGCCGACGGCGAGCATCGTAGACGTTATGACCGGGCCCCAGCCTCCGCCGCCGGTGGCGTCAAGAAAGCCTCCGGCGAGACCGAGCGGGTAAATACCCTTTCCGATGTGGCGCTCCTTCTGGCTTTTCAGGAACGCCTTGCGCAGAATAACAACGCCCATGATAATGAGATAGGCGTCGATGAACGGCTCGAGCGCGTCGCCGGCGCTCGAGAGGAACCACGCGCCCGCCACGCCGCCGATCACGCCGGGGATGGCCAGATGGAAAAAGAGCGACTTATCCACGTTCTTGAGCTTGATATGGGAGAGACCGGACGCGAGCGTCGTCGGGACCTCCGCCACATGGACGACCGCGCTCGCGAGCGCGGAGGGAAGCCCCGCCACGGTTTTGAGAAACGTCCGGAAGCTCACGCCGTAGGCCATGCCGAGCGTGC
>ERZ772855.3261-NODE-3261-length-12450-cov-3.397822_pt1 | contig 12450 bp, 13 predicted proteins | sample MGYA00511900_ERZ772855 | MGnify/ENA primary metagenome ERZ772855 (study PRJEB29015, sample SAMEA2737701) | human gut metagenome | biome: human gut; feature: human-associated habitat; material: faeces | place: China | collected 2012 ...
TCAGGCTCCCCGTCCTTGATGTACGCTTGCTGACGAGGGGCCCCATTGGCAAAGCCTCCTTCGTCAAACAAGCCCTCTGTGATGTACACGGTCACCGTGGCGGGCTCATTCGTGTCCGTGGTGGCAGCTGCGGCCGGGACGACCAGCACAACGACCATCATGACAGCCATGATCAGAGACAAAAGCCTTTTCTTCATGTTGTTTTCCTCCTTAGAGAATTTTTATTATAAACTCGCTGCCGCTTTGGCAACGTGCTTACCGAAATTGCTTGCCGTTCAGAGAGCGGCCTCTGTCGGCTCGGCTTCGCAAGGCTCGTCCGCCTGCTTGGCCGCCGCCCGTGCGGCGTTGACCCGCTGGCGCTCCAGATTTTTCTTTTCCCGTTCCGCCCGTTTTGCGTCCCGCTCCACCCGGTACAGCTCGATTTGGCGTTTCTTTTCCCGTTGATATCGGCCATTGGACCGGTTATGCGGGTGGCTGTACGCAGGATTCAGGTGCGCCGCCCGCAGAGCGTCCGACCAACTGCCGAACCGCTCGGCAATGTAGCTTCCGCCGACGATCTCACATGGGGCAGGGGACCGTCCCCAATGTTCGGCGCAGCGCCGCAGATAACAGGCCAATTCCGCCAGCGTATCCCCGGCATGACGCTCCGCAAAGGCCCGGTCCTGCTCGTCCAGAGCCGCCCGTGTCCGCTTTGCGATATGCTGTTCGTGCCAGTTCCTGCCGTCAAAATTCTGAGCGCCTGCGACCTTCCCCATAGGGGCACACCTCCTCCGTGTTCGTAAATGGTAAAAATAATACACCGATAAACCCATAATGGGTCATCAGCGTACACTCCTGCCATATAGCACCACGGAGAGAGCGCCCGCTGCCCGGAATCCTAAACTACACAATTCTACTGACTTGCGCCACGAGGATTTTCCTCTGCGTCCATGATCTACCTTCTCACGATTTCTCGCAATGACGGGCTTTCGCCCCAGCGGTTTCCCGCCTCGATCATATCCTTGCGCTTACAGTGCCGACCGCATGGGGCATTACACCCCTTTCCTTTTAGGCAATCACCTGGCCGTTTCCGGCTCGGATGACCGCCGTGTCGCATCATCGGATTCAATTATTTTATTTTCGAGAATCAACTTAGGCTTGATGGGGAATGATAGAATAGGAATTCCGGAAATGGGGTTTCGTAAATTTACCCCATTTGCGATACCTAAATCTATCTAACCATCCATATTATATCGGCACTCACCGCAAAAGTCAATGACCGTATTGCCGGAATTTAGCAAAATCTCATGCAAATTACAAATACGCATGATAGTTATACTCGGTTTCAGCGCATTTGTGCCAACTGTATCGGTCAAAACGGGAAATGCAAGTAAAATACGCCGTCAAATACATCGTCAAGGAGGAGCCTATATGCCGAAGCGTGGAGAGAACATTTACAAGCGAAAAGATGGCCGGTGGGAGGGGCGGTATATCCGGGGACGGTCGCCCTCCGGCCGGGCCGAGTACGGCTATGTTTATGCCGGAAGCTATCGGGAGTGCCGTGCGAAACGGCAGAAATGTTTGGACGCCTGTCGAGAAGCGCCGGTAGCAGCTTCCTCGCTCACACTGAATCAGGCTGCGGAGCGGTTTCTTGCGGACAAGCAGGATGACTTGAAACGGTCCACCCTTGCCCGGTACACCTATGTACTGAAACACTATATTCTGCCCGTTTTTGGGGCCGTTCTTCTCAGCCAACTGACGGCGAACCAAATTTCCGAATTTCTTCGTCGGTTACAGAAAAACGGTCTTTCCGGGAAGAGCGCCAGAGACGTGGGGGTGTTATTGAAGTCCATCCTGAGATACAGCGCCAAAAAGCTGGACTGCCCCAGTCCGGGGATGACTGTGGAGCTGCCAGCGTATCGACGAAAGCAGATCGACATCTTCTATCCGGACGAGATCCAGCGGTTGGCACAGATGATCATGGACGAACCGATGACAACCGGTATCGGCATTTTGCTGACACTGAACACCGGCTTGCGTCTTGGGGAGCTGTGCGCCCTGCAATATAAGGATATTGACCTGCGGAATGGGGTAGTCCATGTCCGCAAAACCGTACAGCGCATCCGCAGTGGGGACCGCACCAGTCTGATGGTGCTGCCGCCCAAAAGTGACAGCGCCCGGCGTACTATCCCGCTGCCGGGGGACATGGCCGCCCTTCTGCAAAAGCTGGTCCAGTCCCATCCCAACGGCGAAAACTATCTCTTGACTGGGAAAAATGTGCCGATGGAGCCACGGACAATGCAATATCAGTACCGGGCTTTGCTGAAAGCAGCGGGTATCTCGTACCGAAATTTTCACACGCTGCGGCACACATACGCCTCCCGCTGTGTGGAGCGTGGGATAGATGTAAAGAGCCTGAGCGAGATGCTGGGTCATGCGGATGTCCGCACCACACTTCAAGTCTATGTCCATTCGTCCCTGGAGCACAAAATGCGGGTGATCCAAAGCATTTGCTTCCTTGCTCCGGCGCTGGCCGCAGAATTTGCGCCGTCACCGTCTCCGTCAGTTTTTCCGGAAACGCTCCAATATCAACAGCTTTTGGCAGCGCTATCGCAAATGGGGTAAATTTATGAAATCTACAGACGCTTTCCTTTTCCGTGAGTTTACTACAAATTCATTATACTATTTAGCACATTATCGTCAATTCGTTTGTTGCGTTGCTTTTCAGAAAAATGGTGCCACCCGATGGGGTGACACCATTTTCTTTGTTACGGGCACAGAACACCATATCCCAGAATCTCGTAATGTCCTATGGGATAGCGGTTCACCCGGCAGAGGTTTCCGGAATTGCCCTCTACGGTGTAGATGATTCCGTCCTCCACCTTCTGGACGATGCCCACATGGTCAGCCTCCCCATCCTGGGGGCCGGAGCCGCCCTTGTTGTCCCAGTCGAAGAAGATAACCATGCCGGGAACAGGCTTGGCGGAGCCGTCCAGCCATTGCCCACGCTCCTGAAACCACTGCACGCCGTTTCCGCAACCGGAAAATTTCGGGCAGACACCGGTGTCGATATAACCGCACTGGTCGGCACACCAGCTGACAAAGCAGGCGCACCACTCCACACGGCTGCCGAATCCGTACCAAGACCAGTATGGTCCGCCGCCTATATTTCCGACCTGCGACAGCGCCACTGTAACGATGGCATCGTCCCCGGAATAGATGCCGTAGAGAACGGATGACCACAATTTGCGGTTTTCCTCGGCAAGCAGTTCGGAAAGCTGCTGCCGCTGGTCGGCGGTGAAATCGAATTGCTCAGCCATTTCCTCGGCGGTCTTGTGGCTGACCGTGATATAGAGATAGGTGCGTGTGACCGTCGTGACGGTTTCCACAATGTTTCCGTGGCCGTCGTCGGTTTCGGTGATGACGGCCTCAGTCTTACGCTCGGTGCGGGAAGATATTTCGTTCATCTGCCAGAAAATATCCTTGAGGATGACTTTCTTACTATCGTCCACCGTGGCGACCTCCTGCGGATCATCGGGGTCAGTAGTGGTTTTCACCGCATAAACGGCCAGCACCTCCGGCCAGACCGCACGGGAGCCGGACATTTCCAGCTCATCATAGGTGCTGCTTACCCTTGTGGCGTCAATCTGTAATTGATAGTCGGCATTGATCTCCTGTACGACCTGACGCATGGTCTGTCCCGTACCATTGTCCTCGCCGGAGAAGAAGATGCCGAAGCAAGAACCAGCAATCAGCCCAATCACGCAGAGAACGAGGATAATCGCCACCGCTGCCCAGCCGCCTGCGGCAATGGCGGCGATCAGCGCCTTTGTTCCGGCAATGATCGCTTTGACCGCCGCAACGGTGGCTTTTGCGGCAACCTTAACGGCCTGTACCGTGGCCTTGGCTGCCGCCTTTGCCGCCTGTACGGTTTTCTGCGCCGCTTTTGCGGAAGCCTTTGCCGTCACCTTGGCGGTCTTAGCCGTGGTCTGCGCTGTTTTTACTGCTGCACGCCCGGTCTGCTGCGCGGTTTTGACCCCCTTCTGTGCGACCTTTACGGAGCCCTTTCCGGCGGACTGTGCCGTTTTGAGCGTACCCTTTCCGGCTTTCTGAACCGCTTGCTGTGTGGCTTTTTTCGGCTGGGTTCCCTTGAACGCATCCTTGCATTTCTGAATGTTGTCCCGTGCTTTACCGGCATTGTGCTTCGCATCGGAGAACCCGCGCTGTCCGCGTTTTTGCAGCTGAACCTCGGTTCCTGCCACACATCGGCGCACGGTATCTTTGATCTGCTGTGCGCCGTACTCCTGCGGAGAAGTCTCCGCAGGAGCGGCGTTTTTTTCAGCGGTATCCGCAGTGTCCTTGGTGCGGACGGCAGCAGATTTGATGCGTTCAGAGACAACGGCAGCACGGTCAATGGTCTTGACCGTGCCCCGAATCGACTCTTTTGTTTTAATATCCGCCATGATGTTTCTGTGCACCTCTCATTTCGTATTACCTCCCACAATAATGCTCTCGTCCGGTTTGGTGGTCATCAGGCGGTACAGCTCTGTATCTTTCGGAAACTGATTTTTGAAGGGCACCAGTGCGCCGCCGTAGCGCAAAAGACCGCAGCCTGCCGGGGCATTGGTGATATAGCCGGTCTGCTCCGGGGAAATGTTCAAAAGTGCCGCCAGCTTCTCCCGGTCGCTGGGAGCCTGATTGAGCAGGATCAGCATTTCGGAATTCGACAGCATGGTGCTGGCCTGAACGGAATCCAGCAGATACTCCACATTCTGCGTAATGGCGGTGGGATAGGCACCGCGTTTACGGAAGCGACGCCATGCGGAATCAAAGAAATCCGCGCTGTACGGATTCTGAAAGACCACATGAAATTCGTCGATGAACAGGTGCGTCCGCTTGCCCTTGCGCCAGTTTTCCGTCACGCGGTTGAGCATGGCGTCGGTGATAATCAGAAGCCCCATGGTTTTGAGCTGACGCCCCAGATCCATAATGTCATAGATAACGATGCGGTTTTGGGTGTCCACATTGGTTTCATGGGCAAAGGCATCCAGACTGCCGGTGGTGAACAGCTCCAGCGCCAGCGCCAGATCGCGGGCTTCTTCCTCTGGCTGTGCCAGCAGCTTTTCCCGGAGAACACGAAGCGTCGGGACAGGGCCGCCGCGCTTATAGGCCGCATACACGGCGTCTACGCACCGGTCGATGATGCTCTTTTGCAAGGGGCCGATGCCGCCGCGGTCAAGCTGTTCAAACAGGGACAGGATAAACTCGGATTTATCTACTACCGGGTTGCCGCCATCGCCGTAGCCCTCCACCATGTCCATGGCGTTGATATGGTCGGGGCTGCCCGCCGCAATGCGGATAACCTCACCGCCCAGCGCCTGACCCAGCGCATAATACTCGCGCTCGGGATCACAGATCAAAATATCATCCTTCGTGGCCAGCGCCAGAAAGACGATCAGCTCCTTTGCCGAAAAAGATTTGCCGCTGCCGGGTACGCCGGTAATGATGGTGGATTGGTTGAGCAGATTTGCACGGTTGCACAGCAGCAGATTGCCGGAGATGGCGTTCTCACCGTAATAAATGCCGCCCGGCTCCATGATCTCCTGCACACGGAACGGCATCAGCGCCGCCAGCGCTTCCGAGGTGAAGGTGCGCAGAATATCAATTTTCCGCACGCCAATGGGCAGTGCTGTGTTCAGGCCGTCCATCTGCTGAAATCGCAGCGTGGCCATTTGGCACATCCGCTGTGTGGCAGAGGCGAGGATGTAGTCGGTGTCAGCGTCCAGCTGCTGCTTGCTGTCCGCCGTATGCACCAGCGTCACCATGCCCAGAAGCATCCGCTGGTCACGGGAGGTGAGGTCGTCAAGAAATTCCTTCATCTCCGCCCGCTGCTTTTCCATGTCGTAGGGGATCGTGCCGGAGAAATTGTTGTTTTGCTGCTGCTTGCGTAAAAAGTCCACGATGTTTCTCTCTACGCCGAGCAGTCGGCTTTCTCCGTCGCGGATCGCCTCGTCCATGGGGATCGGTACCACATCAATAGATAGGATCATCGGCCGGTCAATACCGGACAGCTCCGAGAGAATATCGTCCCGCAGATAGGCGGCGTAATCCTTGAGGAATAGCACACGGCCGTAACGGTCGCCCATGCGGAAACAGTCCCGGTCAAATTCAAAGCTGTCCGGACAGATGTAGTCCTTAAAGCTGTGACCCAGCTTCATGGACAGCTTTGGGTCGAAATGAAAGTCCGCTTCCTCGCCGTGACGGAAAAAGCCGTGCAGAATGCGCAGCCGATCCATCATATCCAGCTCCGTGCAGCGCGAGCCGAGGCGGGAGAGCGCCAGCGTATACTCTGAACCGGTGCGGGCGAAATAGCTTTCGGCCTCCTTATAGCTTTTGCGTGTGATCGTCACCGTGATATACAGGTCGCGGATCATACCGCTGGCGTGGGATGCTTTTTCCAGCAGCATATCGTTATATTCCTTGCGGTAATGGTCGCGGCCGTCGTTTTCATAGGGGATCATGATGTATTCCTCAAAATCACGGCGGTTGAGCTTTCGGGTGACGATGCTCAACTTGGTGTCGGCGTTACTGTCGCAGAGGTTCAGCAGGGCGCTGTACCCCAGCAGCATGGATTTCTGATCTTCCTCGCCGGCCAGCGCGTAGTTGATGTCGGAAAACTGCCAGGTGCGGCTATAGCGGTTCTGCCCCACAAGCAAAATACCGCTTTTCCAGACCGTGCGGATGGGGATCACCTCCTGCACGCTGTGAGGGATCATAAATTTATCCGTATCTCTGCGGCGGATGTTTTTCAGTGTTTTCAGCATTTTTGCCTCCTTCGGGTGTGGTCGGATGTCGTTTTGAACTTAGGGCAAAATGCACCCAAGTTTCCAATGTCAGTGTCGTTTTTGGGCTTTGGCGTGCGCTTCCTGCATGGCTTCGCGGTATAAATTCTTCGGCTTGAAGGTCAGCCGCCTGGGGATCAGAAATTCCGAGCGTACCCATGCGATCACGAATTTTTCCGCCGTCATGCCGTGGTATTTTACAAAGCCCATGGCAGCAAAGGGAGCCGCGCCGAGGATACACAGCCAGCTGACCGTTTCCGTACCCAGCACATTCCGCAGACCGAAATAAATACCGACGGCAACACCGCAGGCCAGCACAGAAAAAACGAGCTGCCGCAGCGACAGCCCGAAAAACATATTCTCTTTATATTCGCGTATCTCGCGGTTAATCTTGATTTCCATAGTCGTTATCCTCTCTCCGGTGTGCTTTTAGCCGGTGCTTTCGGTTGGAGCGCCGTGGGGCTTTCACCGCTCTCCGGGCGGAGAAAATTCAGCCGCGAGGCAGCATAAATAGCATTGTCATTGAGCTGACGCTGCCATGCGCCGACAGACGGTGCCCATTTGAAGCCGTTATATTTTAGCTTGCTTCGCTGTTCCTCCGTGGGCTTTCCGTCAAAATACAGGCGCAGGCGATTATCTTCCTTGTCTGCCTCGGCATGACCGCCCGGAAAATCCCAGCCTACATATTCCGTGTTTTGTGTTCGGGACACCTCCTCAATGCGCTGCCTAAGTCTGCGCATTTCCGCTGTGTTGCCGCTGAGTATATAAGACGGATAGGGCTGCTTTTCCCACGAATAGCCGGTTTGCACACGCTCGTCCAGCTTGGTCGCCTCCGCGTCCGAAAGGCCGGGACAACCCAGCGCCGTGGCGTGTTTCTTGAAGTAGGCGTTGATCTCCTTCATACGTGCGTGCTGCTTAGTCAGCTTATCGAGCTTCGCTTGCAGCTTTTCCACCGCCTGGGGATCATCGCTGCGAATTACATTATTTTGAATCATTGTATTTCCTCCTTCAAATTAAAGACCCATCATTTCGCGTACTACGCGGTCTGCCATTTTTACCGTTCCCACCAGTACAAGCAGGTTAAAAATCAGCTCGCCAATGTAAGACCACACCTGTGTGACCGCCGCTGCGTTCGGATCGACCACGGGCGGAGTGGATGCGAACAGAGAAAAGATGATACAGGCCAGCACAATAATCGCGCCCTCCAGGCAAACGGCGGCGTAGGATTTCAGAAAGCTCTTACCCACCTGCTGACTCGGTTCACCGGCAAAGGTAGCCAGCGGTACCGGCGCGATAGCTGTGTAAATATAGAGCTTGAAAAAGCGCCCGTAAACGGAGAGAATCATGATAAACGAGAGGATTGTGATGAACAATCAGCCGATCAAGGCCACTGCCCAGAGTGGAATACTTTCCCAAAAGCCGCAGTCCTCAATGGCGGTCACGATCTCTGCCGGAAGCACGGTCTGCTGTGCTGTGCCCATACCGGCCGCCGTCATTATGGTGGAAATAACGCCCTGCACAATGGAAAACAGCGCCATCATCAGCTCCAGCCCATAGGTGACGACCGCTTTCGCCAGTGCAAAGCGGACAAACAGCTTGATCGCCACCTCCGGCTTTTTGACCTCGGCAAAGGAGCCGCAGGTCTTAACGATACCTACCACGAAAAAAAGCACCAACAGCGCCAAGCCGATGGCCTGCACAGTACCGTTAATGGCCTTGATCACATTCCATATTGTGCCGCCCTTGAAGTTTTCGGGGGACTGTGTGAGCAGCTGCCATATCTCCGCCAGCTTTTCGTTCCATGTTTCAAGTGCGTTTTCGAGATTCTGTACGACCCAGTTATCACTCATATAGCTTCCTCCTTTCCCGACAGCATAAGGGGGCAGGCGCGAAGCCTGCCCCTCGCTGCCGTATTTTGATTATCGCTCGCCCCGGTCGGGTGTGCTGCGGATTACTCCATACACATCATCCACAAAGTAGCGCCCGGCAAAGGGATTGAATATGGCGTGGCATTTTACGCCGTTATACTCTGCCAGATAGTCATTGTCTCCGAGGCGTTTCAAAATCGTCGCCTCTCCGAGCACATGATTTTCACCCTGCTTCAGCGAATGGATATAGCATTGGCACTTTTCCATGACCGTTTCCTCCGTTAACCCGTGATCAGCGTCAGGATCTCCTTAGCAAAGGTCACGACGACACCGCCGGCAAGTGTCAAAAATCCGTTGCTGCGCTGGCTGGGGTCGTGGCTCTGAAAGGACAGACCGATCTGTACAATACCCCAGCCCAGCAAAATCAGACCGACCGCGCGGATCACGCCGAAGATAAAATCAGACAGATTGTTGATGACCGCCAACGGGTCATTTCCTGCGGCAAAGGCTGTCATGGGCAGACAACATACGGTGAACACAACAGCGGCATAGACCGCCAGAACCCTCCTGCTCTTTTTCCCCATAGGCAGAGGACGGGTGTGTTTGCTTTTCTTAGTGCTTTTGAGATGCTTCATTGGGCTTTTCCTCCAGCTCATAAATTGCCTCCAATTCCTCGTTGGAAAGGAGTTCGTATTGGGTTTCGTTTTCGCTCGGCACTGCCACGGGATCCGTTGTCAGAAGCCGGTCGTGAATGGTGATCGCTGCAATGGCGTACTCGGCGCTTCCGTGGATATAAGGCGGTGCGCCGCCGTCCGGGGTGTGCGACACCAGCGGATGGGTCATGATGTCAAACTTGTCGTCGCAGACCGGTAATTCGCCGCGAATGAACAGCAGCGCCTTGCCGTTGTCCAGCATCCGCACCTCATCCGGTGTCATCAACTCACGCCCGGTGATCTGATAATTGGTGCTGTAATTGCCGTTTCGCCCGGACGATCTTCCGTAGGTGTTGGTGTCGATCGTGGCCTTGCCGAGCAGTTCCGAGATGTACTTGTGGGATCCCTGCTCGTTGCCGCCGAGATACAGCAGCTCGTCGCAGTTGCCCAAAATGCTCTCCCACTGCTTTTCAAACAGCGTCTTTAACTGTGCAATGTTTTGCAGGATGATGGACACGAACACATTGCGGGAACGCATGGTGGAGAGCTTTTTGTCAAAATCCTCCGGCAGTGAGATGTTCGCAAATTCGTCCATTAAAAAGTGTACGGGGATGGGTAGGCTGCCGCCGTGCTTATGGTCGGCGCTGTCAAAAAGCTGCTGAAAGAGCTGCTGATACAAAACGGATACTAAAAAGTTGAAGCTCGTATCACTGTCCGAGATCAGCGCAAACAGTGCCACACGCTTTTCACCCATATCCTGCAAATTCAGTTCGTCCGTGGCGGTCAGCGCCGCCACAGACGAGAGATTAAATTTTTCGAGCCTTGCCGCCAGCGTGATCTGGATGCTTTTCAGTGTTTTGGCGCTGCCGGAGTGATAGTCCTTATAATACTTGACAGCGATATGCTCCGGGTCGCGCATTTCCAGCCGTTCAAACAGCACATCCAGCGGCGACTGGTAGGAATCGTCCTCCTCCCGCACCTCGCCGGCACGCAGCATCTCCATGACCATCGGAAAGTTTTGCTCATCGGGCGGCGCTTCGTGGTAGAGATAGTAGACCAGCGCCGACAACAGCATAGCAGCCGTCGTGTCCCAAAACGGGTCGTTAGTCTGGCTGCCCTTGGGTGTGGTCGCCTTGAACAGATTCGTCACCAGCATCTGCACCTCGTTGTCATCGGTCAAATAGACGAATGGGTTATAGCAGTGACTTTTCTCCATGTGCAGCAGATCCAGCACCCGGATCTCATATCCGGTTTCCTCCAGCAGCCGTCCGGAATCGCGAAGCAGCTCGCCTTTGGGGTCAAGGCAGACAAAGGACGAACCCTGCGGTGACAGGCAAGCCTCATACAGGCAGGGCTTGGCATACGAACGGGTCTTGCCCGCGCCGCTGCCGCCGATGATAACGGTATTCAGGTTGCGCTTGTGCTTGCAGCCGTTTAGCCCCATACGGATGTGCTGCGTGAACACCTTGTTTGGCTTTGGCGGGCGTGCCCGATACTTTCGGTTCACGGTTTCCACATTGCCCCATTTGGCAGAGCCGTGTTCCTCGCCGCGCCGGTAATGACGGCGGGTGGAAAGATAGACCCCGATCACCATGGCATACAGGGCAATGAAAACGAGGACAGTTTTCAGGCTGTCCTCGCACCACTCGATATAAAACGGCTCATTCATTGCCGATGGAAATTGCCGAAGGATCTCGGGAAGGCCACTGGAAGCAGCCGGGGCGATCAGCAGCCCCAGCCACACCGCAGGGATCAGCCCCGCCGCATACCACAGCCATTTTTGTTTACCGTTCATCTTTCTGCTTGACTCTTTTGGATTTGCTCGGTGCGTCAACGGTTTTAATGAGAACTTCATCGACAATATCGGTGGGGCGTTTGTCCTCGATCAAATCGTTACGCAGGTTGTTGAGTGCATTGATCACGACGCCGTGCTGATACGGATCAAGGGTCAATACACGCATATCCTGTTTTTCCATGGCTCATCGCTCCTTTCCGGTTTCCTTTTGCGCTGCCGTGCGGCTTTGCTCCAGCGTCCGCGCCATTTTGCCGGTCATGGTCTGCAGCGTGTCACGAATGTCGGTCAACTCACCGCGAATGGTCTGCGGCTCCGCATTTTTCAGCTCATCGGGCAAGCGGCTGAAATCATACCCCTGTGTGTCCACACCGTACTTGCGGCACAGCATATAGGAAACGCAGTAGCTTTTGAAGGCGTCAGCCTGCGGGGTACTGTTTTCCTGCTGCGCCATCTCGGCACGAGCCAGTGCCAGCGATACGCTGCGAAACAGGTCTTGCCCGTCCATACCGCGCTGGACGAAGATGGTTTTGCGCTCATAGTCATACACTGCACCGTTTTGCACGCTGTCGGCCATTTCAATGGGCACCGGGCGCTTGGCGATCAGTGCAGAAAGCAGCAGGCGGTCATCATAATGCACCTGCGGCTGCCGCTGGCGGTTGGCATCCGCTTGGCTGATGTCAAAGACCTTTTTCACATTATAGTAGTAGCCGGTGCGGCCATCCTCGGTCACATAGCTGTCCCCGGCTTCCAGAATGGAAATGCCTGTTTCGTTTTTGCGGACATAGATGCCGCGTTCTTTCCAACCGTCAAAGTTCCGCAGGCGGGTGGCCTCATCGTTCTGTGCATAGATCAGCAGCGCGTTTGTGGCCGAATAGCGGTCAAATCGTGCCTGCACATCCAAAAAGCCCCGAAAGGCTTCTCCGTCCCGCATGACCTCCTGTGCCATTTCATCCGCCAGTGCATACAGGCTGTCGCGTTCCGCCTTCTTCTTGGCGGCATATTCCTCCTTGGTCAGCTGCGGACGGTCGCTCTGCGTTTCCGTGGCAGTGGGGGCGGTAAAAAGATCATCGAAGTTTGCCATAGCTTATCTCTCCTTACTTTTTCTGACCCGCTTTTTCGGCGGAGTCTGTCGGTGTTCATTTTGCGGTCGTGTACTCTTGGCGGGTCTGCTGCGTTCGGTCGGCTTGCGCTCCTCCGTCTCCTGCTGCTCACGGCGGATCTCCCTCAGCTCCTCGCGGACAGATGGACGATCTTCCTTAGCAGTACCCTCGGCGGATCTCTTTCTGGATTTTGAGGAAGGCTCGGACGGACGG
>ERZ772855.3263-NODE-3263-length-12442-cov-3.186082_pt1 | contig 12442 bp, 10 predicted proteins | sample MGYA00511900_ERZ772855 | MGnify/ENA primary metagenome ERZ772855 (study PRJEB29015, sample SAMEA2737701) | human gut metagenome | biome: human gut; feature: human-associated habitat; material: faeces | place: China | collected 2012 ...
CTCTATGGCTATGCCTGATATCCCCATGTACGTCTTTACCGGCTTTCTGGAGTCCGGCAAGACGAAGTTCATTCAGGAAACGCTCGAGGATGAGCGCTTCAACACCGGCGAGCGGACGCTTCTGCTGGTTTTCGAGGAGGGCGAGGAGGAATACGACGTCTCGACCTACCCCCACAAGGAGGTCTACGAGCAGGTTCTGGACTATGAAGACCTCAGCCCGGAGATGTTGACCGATCTGCAGAAGAAATACCGGGCCGAGCGTGTGGTCGTGGAGCTCAACGGGATGCATCTTGCTGCGGATTTCTACCTCAAGACCCCCGACCACTGGAAGATCGCGCAGGAGGTCATGTTTGCCGACGCGACGACCTTCCTCAGCTACAACGCCAATATGCGCCAGCTTGTCGTGGACAAGCTGGCAGGCGCGGAGATGTTGGTTCTCAACCGCATGGCCCCCGGTACGGACGTCATGCCGTACCACAAGATCGCCCGCGCCGTGAACCGGAAGATCGACATTCTCTATGAATACACCGACGGCTCGACGCACTATGACGATATCGAAGACCCGCTGCCGTTCGACCTGAACGCGCCCGTGGTCGAGATCAGGGACGAGGATTATGCCCTGTTCTACCGCGATATCACCGAGGAGCCAAAGAAGTACGCGGGCAAGACCGTGAAATTCAAGGGGCAGGTCGCGCGCCTGCGCCGGGAAAAAGAGGGGATGTTTGCTCCCGGCCGGTTCGTCATGACCTGCTGCGAGGCGGATATCACGTTCATGGGCCTGCCGTGCAAATTCGCGGCGGCCTCCGGCCTTGCGGCCAGAAGCTGGGTCTGGGTAACGGCGACGGTCGAGGTCAAGTTCCACACGCTCTACAAGGGCGTCGGCCCCATCCTGACAGCTGTGAACGTGCAGCCCGCCGAGCCTGCCGAGCAGAACGTCGCAACGTTCTGATACGATTCATATTCGATCCTTTGTGTACCAAAGCAGCCGGCAGAGACTTGTCTGCCGGCTGCTTTCTGTTTTGGCAGAATGGCTCTTGCCGGAAGGCTGGAAATCAGGTATAATACAGAAAAAGACGCCCCGCCGGGAGGCGGGGGAACGGAGGCGTTTGCATATGCAGACAAGCTATCGCTTTTCCGCGCCGGGCCGCACGGAGATCAGCGGCAACCATACCGACCATCAGCACGGCTGCGTGCTGGCTGCGGCTGTCGATCTGGAAACGACGGCGGAGGTCACGCTGCGGCCCGATTCCATCATCCGCGTTGCGTCCGAGGGCTATGCCCCGGTCGAGATCGATCTGAATGATCTGTCCGTCCACGCGGAAGAAAAAAATACGACCGCCGCGCTCGTGCGCGGCGTTGCCGCGGCGTTTGCGCAGCGCGGCTGTAAGCTGCACGGCTTTGACGCGGCTGTCCGCTCGACCGTCCTGCCCGGCTCCGGTCTGTCGTCCTCCGCCGCATTCGAGGTTCTGATCGGCACGATCTGCAACGAGCTGTTTTTCGATAAAAAATGCTCCGCCATCGAGATTGCGCAGATCGGCCAGTATGCCGAGAACGTCTATTTCGGCAAGCCCTGCGGCCTCATGGATCAGATGGCCTCCAGCGTCGGCGGGCTGGTCTTCATCGATTTTGCCGACCCAGCGCACCCCGCCGTCCGGCAGGCGGCGTTCGATTTTGCGCACTGCGGCTACACGCTCTGCACGCTCGATTCCGGCGCGGATCACGCAGATCTGACGGACGAATACGCCGCCATCCCCGAGGAAATGCGCCGCGTAGCCCGCGTGTTCGGCAAGGACGTGCTGCGCGAGGTGGACGAGGCGGAATTCTACGCAAAGCTCAAGGCGGTCCGCGAGGCGGCGGGCGACCGCGCCGTTTTGCGCGCGATGCATTTCTTTGACGAAAACCGCCGGGTGCAGCAGCAGGTGCAGGCGCTGGAACGGGACGATTTTGAGGGCTTCCTTGCGGGCGTGCGCGATTCCGGGCGCTCGTCGTGGATGCTGCTGCAGAACGTGGTTCCTGCCGGGAGCCGGGAGCACCAGCAGATGGCCCTTGCGCTGGCTGCCTGTGAAAAGCAGCTTGCCGGGCGCGGCGCCTGCCGCATTCACGGCGGCGGCTTTGCCGGGACGCTGCTGGCGTTCGTGCCGAATGAAGCGCTTGCGTCCTTCCGCGCCAATATGGAGGCCGTGCTCGGCGAGGGCCGCTGCCACGTGCTCTCGATCCGGCAGGCGGGCGGCGTCCGGCTGGCATGAGACGGGCTGACCGCGCGGTCACGGACCGCGAACGGATTTTGCAGGTGATCGAGTCCTGCACCTGCTGCCGCGTCGGTTTTTCCTGCCCGGAGGGCGCGTATATCGTGCCGCTGAATTTCGCCTTTGTCCCCGGCACGCCTGACCGGTTTTATTTCCACGGCGCGCACGAGGGCCGCAAGGCAGAGCTCATCCGCACTTCGCCGCGCGTCGGCTTTGAGCTGGACTGCGCGCACGCGCTCGCAGCCGGACAGACCGGCTGCTCGTATTCCTATCGCTATCAGAGCGTGATCGGAACGGGCGTGATCTGCGAGGTGCAGGAGCCGGAGGAAAAGAAGCGGGCGCTGTCGGCAATTATGGCGCACTATGAAAAGAGCCGTCTGTTTACCTTTACAGACGAGCAGGCGCAGCGCGCGGCCGTGTTCCGGCTGGACGTCGCGCAGCTGACCTGCAAGGAGCATTTGTAAGAAAGAAGGAAGACACATGAACGAATTTGAACTGCAGCACCTGCCGGAGGCGTACCGCCCCTTGTCGCCGTGGAGCTATTTTGGCCTCGGCATTCTCTACGCCCTGCCGCTCCTGGGCTGGATCTTCCTGATCGTCCACGCCATCGGCAGCGCGAACATCAACCGCCGCAATTATGCCCGCAGCTATTTCTGCGTCTACGTGCTGGCGATCATTCTGGGTGTCCTGCTGACGATCACCGGTGTACTGTCCGGCCTGACCCAATCCCTGAACGGTACGTTCGCATAAGTCCATAAATCAAAAAACGTGGCTGTCTCAATGATGTTTCGATCATTTGAGACAGCCCTGTTTCTTATGGCGGGGGGATTATGACAGGCTCTTACCGCATACGGTGCAGAATACGGCGTCGGACAGCTTGACGGGCGCGCCGCAGTGCGGGCAGTATCTGTTAGTCCGCTGCGGCTGGGCTGGCAGCTCAGGCTCCAGAGAGAACACAACGGGCTTTCCCTGCGGAGCGGGCTGCGTCACAGGTTCGGCAGGCTCGGGCTGCGCGGGTACATCGTACTGAATGGGCTGCGTAGGCGCGTCGGGCCACTCGGACGGAACGGGCCATTCGGGCTGCGCAGGACGCGTGGGCGGCACAGGCGAAGACGGCTGCGGAGCGCTTGCCGTACTTTTGCACATCACTTATTATAGCAGTGGGGTCATATACAACGGAAGAAATACGATGCCGTCTTCCTCTTTGAAATCACCGGTATGCAAAACATAAGGGATATGAAGCTGCTCGACATATTTTGCCTTGAATTTTTTCAGAGAGGACAGCGTAAATCTAGTTTTTTGATTTTCATATTTCTACGCAAATCGAGAGAATTGGGCATTTTCTGAAAAAGCTATTCAGGAAAAAAGGATGGTGCGGTACAGACTGGTAAGAATCATAGTCGTTTTGGCATATATCTCTCGACGAATGTTGACGAATCTGGTATAATTCATGCAGAGAAACCAAACAGCATGCAACAGATACGGGAGGCGCGATAAAATGAGCAGAGACTCAGAAAAGGTTTTGAAAGAACTGCAGAAATTCCTGGACGCTCACGCAGAGGACACGGAGAACGAAGCCGATGTGGATGCCCTGGCGGAGCGGTTCTTTGCAGAATACAATCTAAAATGCAAAGAGCAGAAAGAATCTGCGCCTGAAACGGCGGACGATTATCTGGATCTCGCCGAACAGGTCACGTCGAAGAAAAAAGAGTGGAATATCTGCACAAGGCGCTGGAGCTGGAGCCGGACAATCTGGATGCAAGACTCCAATTGATCCTGCGTACAGCGGAGCACCCGGACGAGCGGCGGCTTGCCCTGCAGGAGCTGCTCGACGCAGCGGACAAGCAGATGGAAAAGTCCGGCGCGCTCAAGGAGTACGCCGGAGAGTTTTGGACAGCGTTTGAAACCAGACCATATATGCGCGTGCGCTATACATACTTTGACGTTTTAATTTCCTGCGGCATGATGCGCCGGGCGATCGACGAAGGGCAGCGCCTGTTGGAATTGTGCGAGAACGATAATCTCGGCGTCCGCTATCAGCTGATGCATTTGTATGCCTATATGGAAGACGAGATGCACGCGCTGGCGCTCCATAAGCAGTTCGATTCCTATGAGGAAACGCAGATGCTCCTGCCGCTGGCAGTTTTGTATTACAAGCTGAATCAGTTCGATAAGGCAGAGGACTACATCAAGCGCCTTGCGAAAGCGAACAAGGATACGAAGAAGTTCCTGCGGGCGGCGGCGCGTGACCAGCTGGACGATTATATTGGCGAGATGAGCCCCTATGGATACCGGCCGTTTACGATGGAAGAGCTGCTGGACGAATTGATGCACACCAGTTATCTGTTCAACTCTGTGCCATACTTCTTCGCATGGGCAAGTAAAGTCCTTGCTGCGAAAACAAGTGCAAAAATGAGCGCAGGAAAGCCGAAACTCCTGCACTGAACCGGCAATATGAATGATGCAGAAAAGGCACGACATTGCGTCGTGCCTTTTGCGTTATCTGCAATTATACGAGGTATTCGGAAGTGCCGTTGTCCTTGCATTGACACCCATCAGCTCCCGCTGGGTCTGCCGGTTCGCCTGGCACATGGGCATCAGAAAATTTACAGCCTTTCGGATCTGCTGAAGGTCAGAGGAAGTAAGGGCATTCTGATGCAGATGCTCCAAAACACGGCTACCTTTGAGGAAACCTTTGAGCGGGTCTTATCCAACAGGAAAGCCAACGGTTTAAGTGACAAAACCTTACAAACCTGCAACAACCGCTGAAGCAAGGCAAAGCGAACGGGCTTGCCGCCTGTGATTCACAGACAGCAAGCCCGTTCGGCTGCTTGAACACTAGCTTTTTGGGATCACTTCAAAATTGTCCTACCGGGGAAATTTTGTTCAGCCGGCGTCCTCTGAGACGCTGGGGGTTTCGTAGGTTTCGATGCGGCGGATATGCGCGCCGAGCGCGGTGAGCTTGCCGACGATGTCCTCGTAGCCGCGCTCGATGAAGTGCGCATCCTCGATGAGCGTCATGCCCTCGGCGCACATGGCGGCGATGACCATCGCAGCGCCCGCGCGCAGGTCGCAGGCGCGGACCTCGCAGCCGCGCAGCGTCTGCACGCCGTCGATGATAGCGGTCTTGCCCTCGACCTGGATATTTGCGCCCATGCGGCCAAGCTCGGCCGTGTAGCGGAAGCGGTTGTCGTAGACGCCCTCGGTCACGAGGCTGGTGCCGACGGCGGTGGCCAGACAGACGGTGATCTGCGGCTGCATATCGGTCGGGAAGCCGGGGTACGGCATGGTCTTGACGTTCGCGCGGTGCAGGCGGTAGGCGGATTCGACGCGGATGGCGTCGTCATACTCCGTGATGTCCGCGCCGATCTCGCGCAGCTTGGCGGTGATACAGTCGAGGTGCTTCGGGATGACGTTTTCGATCAGCACGTCGCCGCCGACTGCGGCGGCAGCGGCCATATACGTGCCCGCCTCGATCTGATCGGGGATGATGGAATAGCAGCCGCCGTGCAGCGCCTTGACGCCGCGGACCTTGATGACGTCGGTGCCTGCGCCGGAGATCTGCGCGCCCATGGCGTTCAGGAAGTTCGCGAGGTCGACGATGTGCGGCTCCTTGGCGCAGTTTTCGATGATCGTCATGCCGCTGCACAAAACTGCCGCAAGCAGGATGTTCATCGTCGCGCCGACGGAGACGATATCAAGATAGACATGGCCGCCGCGCAGCCCGCCCTTCGGGGCGTCGGCGCAGACATAGCCGCCGGACTGCTCGACCATGGCGCCCATGGCCTCGAAGCCCTTGATGTGCTGGTCGATGGGGCGGACGCCGAAGTTGCAGCCGCCCGGCATGGCGACATGGGCATGGCCGAAGCGGCCAAGCTCTGCGCCGATGAGATAATACGACGCGCGGATACGGCGGACAAGCTCGATGGGCGCGGTCGCGTTGCGGGCGCGGGTGCAGTCGATCTCGAGCGTGTTGCGGCCGTAGCGCCGGATCTCCGCGCCCATATCGCGCAGGATCTCCAGCAGCAGACGAACGTCTGAAATATCCGGTACGTTTTCGATCCGGCAGGGGCCGCTGACGAGCAGCGTGGCCGGCAGGATCGCGACCGCCGCGTTCTTGGCCCCGGAAATGGTCACGGAGCCGGAAAGCTTTGTGCCGCCTTGAACGATGTATTTGATCAAAATGTAATCCCTCTTTGGTAGCGTCAGTTGACATCAGTTGACACTAAGAGTGTTTGCGGAAATGCGTTATGTTAACAAAGCCAAATTCGGCCGCTATTAGAATAGCACACCACGGCAGGAATGTAAAGGAAAATGACAATGCAGCAGCAGGAAATCTTCAGATTTTCTTCATAATTCGACAGGCGCAGACGGCGGACGCTATGTTTCCGCCGTGATTTCGCGCGTAATGCCGTTGATAAAAAAGCTTCCCGCGTCCGTTTCGACCAGCCAGACCGGCACGAAGCGGATGCCCGTACCGGCCTGATCGGACGGCAGATACGCCTGCGTAAGACCCGTCACCGCGCTTCCGACCCAGCCGAGCGCGTCACGCCGGGCCAGCAGCTGCGCCAGCGCGTCAGCGGCGGAGATGGCCTCCTGCTCCGACACGCGCGTAATGGAGCTTCCGCCGGTATAAAACGTGCCCTCGACCGCCGTGAGGCAATCGTCCGTGTAGCTTAGCGCCAGCTGGCTGCCGAGCACCGGCACGCCGAGCAGCGTCTGCGAGGTGCGGATCTGCACGGCGCCCGTCTCCGTCTGCTCCCGCGTGAGGGTCTGATATTGAAAATCCATGGCGCGCAGCAGCTTTTCTGCGGCCTTTTCAGAACTCCGCACCCGGCTGCCGCCGGTCATCACGGCGGAGAAGCCGCCCGTGCGCGTGATATGGAGCGTCCCAAGCTCGGATTCGTAGGTGCTCTCAAAGCCGGATTCGCCTGCGGGCGCGGCCTTCGCGCCGAGCAGCGCCTGCGCGGCGGTCTGCGCGCCGTCCTCAGAAAGCTCGACACTGTAGAGCACGGGACTGCGCGGAAGCTCGTCGAGCAAAACGGAAAGGCCGTAGCTCTCGTAGAGTGTCTTCAGCTCCTGCAGCATCTGCCGCTGCTCATGCGTCTGCGCAAGCCGGTTCGGAACGACGATGCACAGAAGCCCCAGCGCACAGAGCGTCAGAATGAGAAGGATCAGATTTTTCATGCGCGAAGCGCTCATGGCGGCTCCTCCTGATGGAAAATTTGGGTCAGTGGTGCGATGGATACGGCGGAAAGCAGCTGTTCTAAAGAGGTCTTCGGCGAATCTGTATGGATTTACCCACTTGTTTGTAGGGGCCGATGCCCACATCGGCCCGCTGGGAAATTGCGAATTCGCCTAAGATTCCCGCAGAAACGGTGCGTTCTGCCGGGTCGATGTGGGCATCGACCCCTACGATTAACAGCGAAAAGCCTGCGGATTCGCATCGGACTATCGCTTTTCGCAATTACCTGCTGCGACCTCTCAGGCGCTCCCGCGCCAGTGCATCGTGGGCGGGTGCATATCACGCTTACTCCGTCTCCCAACCGGCGGTGAGTTCACCGCCGGTGCCTTCGGCGTACAGAAGGCGGAGCGTGCCGCCCTTCGGCAGGCAGGCGGCTGCCTGCGCGGCGGGCAGGAGCGCTGCGGGCGTTGACGAGGCCGTGTAGCTGCGGTACAGGACGGAGGCGTTCGTGATCTGCGTGCCGTCGAAGCGGAGCTCGATCGCGCCGCGCGGTGCGATCTCGATGCCGGACAGATAATAGCCGAAGGTGCACACGGCGCTCTGGCCGTCGGCCCGATAGCTTTGCAGATAGACCCGCGCCTCGCCGTAGCTGTCACCGGTCAGGCGGCTGAGGAGGCTGCGCGCAGCCTCGATGCGGTCAAGCGCGCCTGCCGACGCGCTCTGGAAGCGGTCGTCCGGCTGGAGGATCTGCAGTTCAATTCTGCCCTGCGCGCTCACGCGCAGGCGCAGGCCGGTTTCGGTAAAGGACGTCGTGCCGTCGTTTCCGACGAAGCGTGCGTCGCCGTAAGGGTTGATGCCGATCTGGGTTGCGAGGGCGGAAATAAATCGCGCGTCGCACGGGTTCGTGCCGAGGCCGGTGCAGACGGCGGCGCTTGACGCGCTGATGAGCGAGAGCGGATCGAGCGCGCTGTAGGGCGCGTCGTCCGATTCAAACGCGAAGAAGCTGCCGTCCGGGACGGCGGCGGAAAGCTCGGCCGCAAGCGTCTCGGCGGAAAGCGCCGTCTGCGCGCGATAGCAGCCGTCGCCCAGCAGATACAGCTGAACCGTCTCTCCGTCCAGCGCCAGCACGTACCACTGCGCGTCCGCGCCCTCCGGCGCGCGCACGTTCAGCCATGCGCCAAGCACGGCGGGGGAAATTTGTCCCGGGAAGCAGAAGGCCGCGCCGGGCTTCCGCAAAGCGGCATAAAACGCCGATTCGGCGCACGCCTGCGGCGTCTCGGCGCTTTCGAGCGCCTGCGCAAGCAGCCCTCCGTACTGCCCGTAGAGCGTATCGAGGGCGGCAAAGTCATACTGTGCGCTCTGCCTGCCCGCCTCAGTGCTCAGCGTGACGGCGATGGGCTGCGCTGCGCCGATGAACGCGCTGCCGGTGGCGGGCGCGGTATAGGTCAGCTCCGCTTCATTGAGGCCGAACAGTCCCGCGAACGGGCGCAGCGCGCTTGCCAGCCATTTGGTCTGCGTGAGCGTCTTTGTCGGCAGGCACATGATCGCAAGCGTCACGTTGACCAGCACGAGAAACACGATCAGAATGTCCTTTCCGATCTCCAGCAGCCTCCGGCCATGGTCATGTCTTCGTTTCTGCTTCATGCCTGCGCCTCCGCGGCGGGCATGGTGATGAGGACCGAGGTACCCTTGCCGTATTCGGACGAAATTTCAATGCTGCCCTTGTGCTGGTTCAAAATCTCCTGCGCGATGGAAAGGCCGAGACCCGTGCCGCCGGATTCGCGCGAACGCGCCTTGTCCACACGGTAGAACCGGTCAAACAGGCGCGGCAGATCCTTTTCGGGGATGCCGATGCCGTTGTCGGTCACGCGGACAAAGACGTTTTTGCCGCTCGTGCCGACGGTCATGTCGATTTTGCCGCCGTCGGGCGTATACTTGACAGCGTTGGAGACGATGTTGGTAATGACCTGCTCGATGCGCTCCCGGTCGCCGTTGACGTCGGGAATGTCCCCCTCGCAGGTGAGCGTCATGGTGTGGTGGTGGTTCTGCTCGGCGTTGAGCTTTGCCGCGTCATACACATTCTGCACGGCTTTTAAGAACGGGAACCGGGAGATGTTCATCTCCATCTTGCCGTAGTCGATCTTGCTGAGCGTGAGCAGATCCTGCACGATGCGGGTCATGCGGTCGGCCTCGCTGATGATGACGTTCATGAAATTGGAGCGCAGCTCCGGCGGCAGCTCGTCGCCGGTGTCGACGATCGTTTCGGCGTAGGATTTGATATTGGTCAGCGGCGTTCGCAGCTCGTGCGAGACGTTGGCGACGAATTCGCGCTTGAGCTGCTCGCTCCTGCGCTGCTCGGTGACGTCGTGGATGACGACGAGCACACCGCCCTGCGCGTGGTCGGACGAGAACGGGGCCATGAACAGTTCCAGCTCCCGTTCGCCGACGGTCTTCTGCGCCTCGATATACTGCGGTCTGCGCAGCGTCAGGAGCGTGTCAAGCTCGGCTTCCTTCGAGAAAATTTCGTCGAAGGTCGTCTGGCTTGACAGGTTCTGCGCGAGCATCTGCGTGGCGGCGGGGTTATAGTGGATGACGCTGCCCGCCGTATTGAACGCGACGACGCCGTCGGTCATGTGCAGAAACAGCGTGGAAAGCTTGTTGCGCTCGTTCTCCGCCTCGGAGATCGTGTCCTGCAGGACCTTTGCCATGTGGTTGAAGTTCCGGGTCAGATCGCCGATCTCGTCGCGGCTGTCGACCGTGACGCGGTTCGCGAAGTCCCCCGCCGCGACGCGCTTTGTGCCGACGGTCAGCGCGCGGATGGGTGTGATCAGAATCTGCGACAGCAGGAACGACAAGATCACGCAGATCACCAGACCCAGCGCCAGCGCGCGCAGGATGATGATCAGCAGCTCGCTCGTCAGCGCGTCGACCGTGGCGCGGTTGTCGCGGATGTAGGCGATATACTGCGCGCCGTCCGACTCGACGGGGACGGCCAGATCCATATAATCGTTCGTGACCGAGCTGCTCTGCCCGACCTCGCCGTTCATGGCGGACAGAATGTTCTGCGTCATCACGACCGTGGTGCGCTGGTTCGAGCTGTCGAGCACGGAGCCGGTCTGGTCAAGAATGTAGACGTTGCGGCCCGTGATATCGATGCCAAGCCCGGCCTGCGCCATGAGAAGTTCCTTCATCTGCGCGGGGGCGTTGTCCTCCGCCGAGAGCCTTTGCAGCTGGGCGATGAATTCCGGGGTAAACGTGCCCTCCATCTGCTCATAGAACTGGGACACATAGAAATTGCCGACGCCGCTCATCAAAAACGCGCCTGTCGTCAGCATCAGGGCCAGGATCAGGATCACCATGATCATGACCATCTTCATGCGCAGGGACCGCATGGCCGCCCCTCCTTTCTCGCGCGGGAAGCTGCGTTATCCCGCGAAATAATAGCCGACGCCGCGCCGGGTCAGGATATACTGGGGCTTGCCGGGGTCGTCCTCGATCTTCTCGCGCAGCCACGTCGACCGTGCGCATATCCCCGTAATAGTCATAGTTCCATACCCGCTGCATCAGATCCTCGCGGGAGAAGACCTTTCCGCGTTCGCGGATAAGATAGGAGAGAAGGTCGTATTCCTTCTGTGTCAGATCGACCGGCGCACCGTTTTTCGTCACCTGATAGGTTTCGGGGTTTAGGCACAGGCCATTTGCCTCAACGGTATTTGCCGTGCCGGAGGCCTGCGCCGGGGCGTATTCCATGCTGCGGCGGCGGATGTTCGCCTTGACGCGGGCCATCAGCTCCTTCATGGAGAAGGGCTTGGTCATGTAGTCGTCCGCGCCGGTCTCGAGTCCGAAGACCTTGTCCATCTCCTCCTCGCGGGCGGTAAGCATGATGATGGGCGTGGCGCGGTTTTCCGCGCGGAGCGTCTTGCAGATATCAAAGCCGTTCATTTTCGGCAGCATGACATCCAATAAGATCAGATCCGGGTCCTTTGTCTGCGCAAGCAGCAGACCCGTCTCGCCGTCAAGCGCCTCAAGCGTCTCATAGCCCTCGCGCTTGAGATTGAATTTCAGGATCTCCACGATCGCGCGTTCATCCTCTACGATCAGGACTGTCTTTGCCATAGTGCATCCTCCTGTTTTTAAACCGGGCGGCGAAGCGCCTTCGGATAGTGATTTTTGAGCTGGCTTCCGTCGCCCTTTGCCCAGCCGAGCGGAAGCCCGTCCGCCTGCACGAGCGTCCAGCCGCGCTTGCCGGACGGCAGCACGTCGCCGGACAGATACCGGGCAAGCAGCGGGTCGGATTCTTCAAGCGAGACGCTGCTTTCCAGCGTTTCCAGCCACAGCGCCCACGCGTGTGCGGGCGCAAAGCGGTTTTTCAGGACTGCGCCAAGCTCCAGCCCCGCGCGCAGCACCCGCAGCCCCTTTACCTCCGGCAGCGCCTGCGGGACGAGATAGCACACGTCCCCGAACCGCAGCAGCTTTCCCTCCGGCAAGGCCGCGCCGGTCCGGGCGCAAAAGTCCGTCAGCTCCTGCGGGCACCTGGCCGCAGGCTCCGGCGGAAGCACTGCGGGCGCTTCGTCCCCCGCCCGGCGGAGGACGGCGGCATAGTGTCCCTCGCCCAAAAGCTTATGCGGCCAGAGGCGGAACGTGTGTTCCAGCCCCGGTGCGGGGTTCGGCGCCCAATCGGGTCTGCCGGGAGAAAAGAACGGCACGTCCGGCCTTTCTACAGAAAAATCGGGATTTTTCCACAAAAAGTCCGAGATCACGCCCTCGTTTTCCACAGGAGAGAACGTGCACGTGGAGTAAACCAGCCGCCCGCCGGGGCGGAGCATCGCGGCGGCGGAGGTCAGGATTTCTGCCTGCCGATTGGCGCAGATGGCGTTCGTGTCCTCCGTCCAGTCGGTGACAGCGGCCTCCTCCTTGCGGAACATCCCCTCGCCGGAGCAGGGGGCGTCGACGAGAATTCTATCAAAATACCCCGCGAAGCGCTCTTCCAGCCGCTTCGGGTGCTCGTTCA
>ERZ772855.3270-NODE-3270-length-12417-cov-5.888125_pt1 | contig 12417 bp, 10 predicted proteins | sample MGYA00511900_ERZ772855 | MGnify/ENA primary metagenome ERZ772855 (study PRJEB29015, sample SAMEA2737701) | human gut metagenome | biome: human gut; feature: human-associated habitat; material: faeces | place: China | collected 2012 ...
TTTTACTTTTGCTACGATGTCATCAAAATTCATTTTCTTCCATATCCTTTCTGCCCCTTCTCAAGGCTTCCAGCAGCCACAGCCATTCGCAAAATCGTGCGATCGATCGCACTCTCCGCTGCTTTGCAGCTATTTTTGTTCATATCTGTGCCGGTGACTCTAATCGTTAAAATAATAACACAGCAATATATAAAAATCAAGTGCATACGCGGATACATGCAAAAAGCCACCTCTAAACGAGGTGGCTGATCTCTGCCAGAGTCGGGACACAGGCATATAAACACTTTTTGAGTTCTGCATCCGGCTGCGTCTGATCCGGTACCATGACGACCTTGCAGCCTGCACGGTATGCACTTAAGACACCGTTAGGAGAATCCTCCACCGCCATGCACTCCTCCGGGGCGAGTCCCAGCTGCCCGCAGGCGTAGAGATAAATGTCCGGAGACGGCTTACCTTCCGCTACCATGGTAGCGGAGATCAATTTTTCAAAGTAAGGTCTGATCCCTGTAAGCGTCAGATATTTTTCGGTCCGCTCCAGATCCGTTGCTGTGGCAACCGCTGCGGTGATATGCCTTTTTTTCAGATCTTCCAGAAGCTCCACGGCACCGGGCTTGCATTTGATGCCATCCCGGTCCAGTGTTTCTTCCATCATCTCTTTTCGTTTGTCACGCACCACATAATAGTCAAAATCTTCACCGTACCAGTCCTTGAGCTGTCTGGGGGCAAAAGGCCTTCCAAGACTGCGCATCGTCAGTGCCTGCTCATCCGTCATCGTGTAGCCGTAAGCCTCCAATGCCTTCGGCCAGAAAATACGGTAATATTTTTCGGTATCGATCAATGTACCGTCCATGTCAAAAATTACTGCCCGGATCATAACTGTCCCTCTGTATCATCCGCCTGCCCGGCGTGCTCCGCTTTTTCCTGTCTACGCTTTTTCCTGCGTTTTGCCACCTTTTTCACAAGTAATACGATCAACAGTATCCCTACTGCTACTCCGATGATGCACATTACGATCATCCGGGTATGGCTGCCTTCTGCCTCCGCGATACGGAAGCTGCCGGGTACCTCCATGGTGAACTGTCTGTAGCTGCCGATCACCGTGGATTCCACTTCTCTGTATTCGCCGTCCTGTTCTACCCAGACCACAGTATTGTCGGCATCCTCACAGTAGACACGTAAGGTTGCTTCTCCGGTATAGTCCGGTGCGTCCTCTTTCATGGAGTTGGTCATGGAGACCTTATATGTGTCCCCCTCTATCTGCAGATGCAATGCCGCATTCGGATAGAAGTTACCCTCTGCCATGACCAGAGGTTTGTTGGCATCATTTTTCTCTGCGGAAGCAATGGATGCGGTCCACTCCTGATACTCCGCTTCCAGTACACGATTACCGGTAATATAACTGAAATCATAATCCGGCCATACACCGTAATAGCCTTCCTTCTCCGGCACCTCCGGAATCTGATCTGCAGACAGATAGTCTCCGTAATTACATTTATAGGAAGCCACTTCCTCGCCATCTGCCAGGAAAGTGATCGTAAACTGCGAAAAAGCTTCCGGAACTCCATCCTTTGCGCAAAGTTCCTGATAGGACAACGGTGTTGCTCCGCCCTGGTAACCGATGCCGTCTACACCGCCGACACCGCCTTCTACATAATAATTGCCGTACAGGCTGCCGTCATCACTGACTTTACCTGCAATGCTGCCCTGATTTTCTCCGGACATATCCAGATCATTGTATGCATAACTGTAAAAAATATCGCAGCCTTCTCCGGCGATACCTCCGATATTATTTTTACCGGTGATCCTGCCCATGCTATAGCAGCTGCGGATCGCATAGCTGGCAGATCCGGCAATACCACCCACATCACTGCCTCCGGTACTTTCAATGGGGGCATAGGATTCACAGGAGATAATTGCTCCGTATTCCGCCTTGCCGACGATACCTCCCACGTTATCTTTTTTACCGGTGATATCACCGAAATTGCGACTGTCTCTTACGACTGCCTTGATGGTCTGCTCCACATCGAAGCTCTCCGTTCCGGTCAAGGTGATGTCATCCTCCGGGTCAAAATCATATTCCGTTGCCACCTGGCCGACAATACCGCCGACATTGGTATCCGCCTCCACCGTACCACGATTTACACACAGTGTGACTTTACCTTTTTGGAAGCTGGAGGTGTCATATAATGCTTCTTCGGTTCTCTCAGGTTCTGCCTCACCAGCCTCAGCATCAGGATCTCCTGGGTTCACTTCCCCCTTGCTGGCGGATTCATCCGAAGTATCCTCCACAGAAATCCCCTCGTATCGGAAGAGATCATCGCGGATCTCGCTGACCAGTCTGCGCAATACCCTCGCCTGATCCATCAGCTCATCCATATGTGCGCTGGTATTGTCTGACCCTGCCTGTAATACATCTCCCAACTGACCCAGCTGGTCAAATGCTTTATCCAGGCTCTGCTTCAGTGTATCCAGATTATTCTTAATGCCACCACTGCGGTCCGTGGATGCACTAACCATATTATCCAGATGCTTCGTGGCATTTTCACCAAACTTTTTCAGCGCCGCTTTATAACTCTCTGTATCATCCGGTACAGAGAGCGTAATATCACCGCCGCTCAGATCATTACCGCTCAGCGTGATATCGTGTCTGTTGCCGTTATTTTTATCGTCCTCTGCCTGTTTGTTCAGGTCATTATTCAAAACCTTCAGGTCATTGCTGACACCGTTCAGTTCCTGATTATAAATATACCACAAGTCATTCGTGGTTCCGGTAAGGGAATTTCCCGCGCTATTGGCATCCTTCAGATTCGTACTGATACTTTTGGTCAGCGCAGATGCCTGTCTGCTATAATTGCTGAAATCTTTCTGTGTCGCATCCAGCATATCCAGGAACTTATCCGTCTCTGTGTCCAGTTCTTTCAGTTTATCACTGAGATACTGGATCTCCAGAAAAGGCTCCATCTGTCCTACGATGCCGCCCACATCTTTTCTGCCCTGCACGAAACCTGTGTTTGTGCAATTCTGCAGATAGCCCTGATGCAGTCTGCCTACGATGCCTCCGGTATTGTAACCCACATGCTGATAGCCAATGGCTCCGGAATTGGAGCAGTAATAGATCTTACCATCAGAGATGCCTGCGATACCGCCGGTATCCGTATGCGCAGTCACATTGGAAGTACTGTTGATCTGCTCCAGATTGTCCATGGTAATATCATCCAGATCATAGGTCACTTCCGTGCTATAGGTATTGATGCTGCCACTGTTGTTACAGTTATTTAAGATGCCGTGATTGCTCCCCACAATGCCGCCTGCAGAATGATTGCCGATGACATTGGCATCCGATTCACATCTGCGGATCTCGCCGGTCTCTTCATTCACACCCGCAATGCCACCGACTTCATTATCGCCGATCACATTACCGGAAAACTTACAATTCTCAATGCTACCGTAATTCACCCCGACGATGCCGCCGACCTGATTCTGGCTTCCGGAGGGAGATATTTCTCCGCTCACCGTGAGATTACGTACTTTGGCACCTTCCTGCACATAACGGAAAAGACCCGCCGCAGAACCATTCCCCGTAAGCTTTACATTGGAGATCGTAAAACTATTACCATCGAAAATTCCCGCAAATGTTGGGATACTGAATTCACTTTCCATGCTCAGAACGATGTCGTTGCGCAGCACTACTTTGATACCTCTGGACCAACTGTCCAGCACACAGTTCTCCGCAAGCCTGCGCAGATCCTCCTCCGTGCTGATCTCTACAATTGCATAATCCTGCTCCTGCGTGGTGCTGCTATAACCGCTGCCGCCCTTATATTGTTCATAGGTTAACGTCTCTTCCGCATAAGCGGTTGCCGGTGTCTGCAGCAGTAATGCCGCTCCCAGCAGGAAACATAATAATCTCTTACTGTTCATCTTCTGTTCCCTCGCTTTCTGCTGTATTATTCGAAAGCTCCTGTGCTTCCAACCTGGGGTACGCATTCTCCGCTGCATCCTCCCGCTCCATGGTCACGGTATCCTTGGGACGCACCACCGCTTCCATCTCACCGTCGATGACACCGATGAAATCACCTTCCAGCACACCGTTGACATAACCCTTGATATGACCGTTCATTCGGATCCTACCGGCAGAAGGCAGCGGCTTCGCCAGATCACGCTTTAAGGTAAATGCCGTCTTCTGAATAATGATATCTCCGATCAGCAGTGTCTGGGGCAATGCCAGCAGCACCAATAAAATAGAGGTCAGGGTACCACGTCCCAGCGCCAGTCCGATCGCTGCTACCGCTGCGTTGGAAGATACATAGCTGATAATGAATCCGGCAGCCACCAGCATGGAACCACTGGTAACAATCGTGGGGAACGCCTGGTTCAGCGCCTCGATGGCAGCTTCTTTGATCGGCATGTACGTCTTCAGATCCATATAACGGCTGGTGATAACGATAGCGTAGTCGATCGTCGCACCCATCTGGATGGCGGACACTACCAGATATCCCAGGAAGTATACATTTTCACTCAGCAGATACGGCAGTGAGAAGTTCATCCAGATACTACCCTGAATCGTTACTACCAGCAATACCGGCAAGCCGGCAGACTGGAAAGTGAACAACAGGATGATCATAACGAACAATGCCGTCAGTACAGTGATGATCGTATTATCTGTTGCGAAAGAATCCCCCAGATCCTTATCACTGGTGGCATTTCCGACTAGCAGGATATCATCTATATTATAGAACTTCGCCACGGTATTACGTATCTGATCCAGCGCTGCGATGGTCTCTTCTCCTTCATAAGGTACATTCAGTTCCAGAACGAAACGGGAATTATCTTCTCCCAACAACTGATCCTTTGCAATCATGATCTTGGAATGTGCGTCCGATAAAGTCTCCTCCAGATCATCATCCAGCGTGATGTTGCCGCTTTCTTTCTGATCATAAATGAACAGGAACATATCGATAAAAGGTACTTCGTAATCATTGACACCGCTGACCAGAGCACCGTAATCACTCTGATCCAGGGCATATGCCGAATACAGCATATCCGCCACTTCCACATCCAGATCGATCAGCTCTGCAAATTGTCTGGGATTCAGTTTGTCAGTCAGCATGTAACCATCCATAGCTTCAATATTGCCAAGTCCCTGAACGGATTTTACCACATCCAACTTTTCCAGTGCCTTCAGGGTCTGTGACTCTTTTTCATAATCACCGTTGGGCACAATGACCGCCAGCTGATTCACCATGCCAAATTCCTTATTGACCATGCTGACTGAGAATTTATTCTCACTCATACTACTGGATTCCAGTGTATTTACATCATATACATAATTCGCTCTGTTGGACAGGAAAAATGCTGCAATAACACCCACGATCAAAATCGGCGGTACAATGTAGCGGGTAGCCACACAGAATTTTCCCACTGCTGTGATCTTCGGTACAAAACTCTTATGATGCGTGTTGTCAATTGCCTTGGAAAAGGTAAGCAGCAGTCCCGGCATCAGGAAAAATACTGCTACCATACTGAAAATAATGGATTTCGCCAGGATAATACCCATATCGTAACCAATCCTGAACTGCATGAACATCATGGCTACCATACCGGAGATCGTGGTCAGGGAGCTGGAAGAAATCTCCGGGATTGCCTTACTCAAAGCTACTATTACAGCTTCTCTGGCATCCTTGTCCTCATGCTCCTCCATAAAACGGTGTGCCAAAATGATGGCATAGTCTACTGCCAGACCTAACTGCAGCACCACTGCGATAGAGTTCGTCACAAAGCTGATAGTACCGAACCAGTAGTTCGTTCCTTTATTCAAAATAGCTGCCACGATAAATGTGGTCAGATATACCGGGATCTCCGCGTAAGTTGTGGAAGTAAATAGCAGCACGGCTACGATAACCACAGCTGCCAGCAGCAGAATGACGATCATATCATTATTCAGGTCATCCGCATCACGCTCTTCCTGACCGATATCAGAAGAATAATAGACATCATAGTCAGACAATGCGTCCAGCACTTCTGTTAAATGCTGCTGTGTGGCTTCCGTATCCGCTTCCTCATCAAAAGTGACAGACAATAAAGCCTCCATGTCATGATAATGATCCTCAGTGTCATCGAAATCCAGCATACTGACACCATCCATTTTTTCCACCTGATCCGCCAGCTTCTGTGCCTCATCAAAAGTCACATTACAGATCAGGATCCGGGCGGAACCGTAGGTCGTAAACTCCGAATCCATCAGATCCAGTCCCCTTCTTGTCTCTGTCGTATCCGGCAGATATGTGGTCAGGTCATTATTTACTTTGACCTTATTCATGGATAATACGCAAAATATGCATAAAACAATAAAGATCAGATAGAATCCTTTTCGTTTATCTACGATAAGTGTGGCAAGTTTCATCATAAAGGAGTTATCTTTTTTGTCTTTTTCTGTGTTGTCTGCTGCCATAGTTTCCTCCTGCTGTGTCTCTCTTTGTACCCCTATGTATCTGATTTTTCTATTCTTAGTTTAAGAGTTTTTCCCGCTTCTGTAAAGCCTTACTACAAAGATAAAAAATTGTATTACTGTCATTTAATGAACTCGTGTTGATTTTCTGACACAAGCAAAATATAATAATAGGAGAGAAAAAGCAAGCCACAAATTGTATTTATCTGTCTGTTTTTGAACATTGCATGGATTTGTGTTCATTGTTTTAGAAAAAATTCAGATTTGCATTAGATACGTATTAGATATTATCTATAAAGTGATTTCTGATCATTTTCCGGAAAGAATGGAGGATTGACGTATGGAAAAAATGGATCGCCGCGTGCGCAAGACCCGTGCCCTGTTGCTGCAGGGTTTAGTCAAAATGATGGAAACCCACGATATTCAGGATATTTCCGTCAAAGAACTCACAGAGCTGGTAGATATCAACCGCGGAACCTTCTATCTGCATTATGATGACATCTACGATATGCTCCATAAAGTGGAAGATGAAATGTTCCGGGAGTTCAACGAGATCATGGAACAGGAACCGGTAGGTACTTCCACATTGTCCTCTGACGGTCTTCTGTTAGAGTTCTTCCGCTTCTTAGACCGCCACAGAGATCTCGCCAGAGTCATGATCGGTCCCCATGGAGATCTCACCTTCGTTAACCGCCTGAAGGACCAGATCAAAAAGCGCACTCTCCGCTTTCTGGAAAGTGCGCAATCCGATGCTAATTATGAATATCTCTGTTCCTTCATCATTACCGGTTGTGTCGGTGTCGTAGAGACCTGGCTGAAAGAGACCACTCCCCAGTCTCCGGAAGAAATGGCAGGGATTCTGGGCACCATGCTTATGCGGCAGCTTACTTTTGTTCCGGATCCTGCATAGACTGTCCCGGCTGGGTCGGCTCCGGCATACCTACACTTAAAGAGGTCACGATATCGCCATCCAGGAAGAAAGATACGGTGTCGCCTACCTGGAGGTCATCCAGTGTGGCATCCGTTCCGTCAATCGTGATGATCGTATCATCATTGACCGTAATAGTCATAGTTTCACCGCTGAGGGTTAATGTCATCTCATCTAACATATCTTTCTCGGGTTTCTGACCGTCCGGGGCTTCCGGCTTCTCTGCCAGTGCAATGGAGATCACATTGCCGTCAATGGCAGTGATCTGACCGAGATAAGATTCCACCTTCTCTTCACCTGATTCTGTTGCCGCATTTTGCTCCACCGTGCCCTGTTCCGTCGTGCTCTCCGGTACAATCGTCTCCTTCTGTTCTGCCGATTCACTTGCTGCGCTCTCCGTGCCCGCAGATGTTGTTCCTCCGCATGCTGTAAATCCGGTCATCACCATGGCAGCAGTCAACACTGCGCACATTACTTTTGTGTTCACCTGGGGTAAATTCCATCTTCTCATATTCTCATTCCTCCTGTTCCTTTCATTCCTTAAAAAACTTGTGAACATTTACTTCCCCTTATCTGCCTCTTATGATAAAGGTCATCTGCGAAGGAATTGTGAGAAAAATGTGGTGATTCTGTGAATTTTTCAGGCATGACATTTCTGTCATGTGTACTATGTTGGAAGTGTCAGCTTACGTGTCGATTCTTCCGTTTTGCTGTAAATATTGAAGGAATGCGGTACAGCCTTCCAGGACATCATTGTAAGTCGTCACAAACTCTCCCGTGTACCACGGATCCGAAATGTCCCGCTCCGAGCCGGCATAGGATAAAAGCCTGACTACTTTCCCGTCCGGATCTCCGCCGAATATCCGCAGCATGTTGCGGATATTCGCACTGTCCATACCGATCAGATAATCATATTCCGCATAATCCGCCTTCGTTACCTGCCTGGCCCGCTTTCCCTCGCAGAAGATCCCGTGTCTGGCAAGCTCCGCCTTCGCCGGCGGATAGACCGGGTTCCCGATGCCGTTCCAGATCTCCTCCGTGCTGGTGGCAGCGGAAGCAATCTGGAAGTGATCGGCGAGATTCGCGTCGGATACCAATTTTTTCATAACAAATTCTGCCATGGGGGAACGACAGATGTTGCCGTGGCAAACAAATAATATTTTTATCATGCCTTAAAAACTCCTTGAAAATACTGATTTTCCTTGATTTTACACCACTTTCTACGATTTGCTGTGATAGATTGTTTTCTTCGTTTTCGTCGCATATCGTGGCATAAATTCGTATATCTTGTCATCCAAATTTAGTAAAAATCTTAGTAAAACAGCTTGATTTTCTCATTTTACTAAAGACTTTTTCCACTTAGGTTATCTTTTAGTTGTATCAATTTTCTTATTCTTTTAAGCCATCTTAGCATATTTGCCAAGTTCTTCCCTGGCATCCTCTGCTCCCAGATGCGTATATGTATTCAATGTTACCCCAATGTCTGAATGTCCCATAAGATACTGAAGCGTTTTAGGATTCATCCCGCTTTTTGCCATATTGCTGCAGTAGGTATGCCTGCAAACATGCGGCGTGATTTTTGGTAACTGCTCTTTATAGATTCGATTATGCTTAGCTAATGCCCACTCAAAATGCTTTTCCCAATGTAAAGCAACTTCCGGCATATCCTTCTTATCTAAAAACAGAAATCCCTTATATCCATCAATCACAGGTTCTTTCTTGGGCTTTTTACGATTTTCAACAATACGCTTAAAACATTCATACACTTCCTCAGTCATAGGAATGATTCTAGTTCCACTTGACGTTTTGGTATCTTCAATAACATACTTCATATCTCTGGTTCTTTGAAGCTGATGATTTACACTGATTTGCTTTTCTTCAAAATCAATATCGGAAAGTGTCAATCCGCAGAACTCTGAAATACGAAGTCCGGTTTTAAAGAGGATAAACATACCATCATAGTATCGTTTATAATGCTCATCATTCTTAATAAATTCCAAGAACTTTCTTTCTTGTTTTCTGGTTATGGCTTCTCTTGTTACACTATCGTTTACAACTACTGTACATAGTTGAAACTCGAACGGATTTTTACGAATCAAATCATCATCTACAGCCATTTGAAAAGCAGGTCTTACCACTCCACGAACTGAATGAATGGTGCTGTATCCCCTACCATCTGCCTGAAGCTTAATCAACCATGCTTTTGCATCTGATAGTTTTACCTTATCAATCCTTAATGCTCCAAATTCCTCTTTCTTAATAATGTTGATAACAAAATTATAATTCGCAGCTGTATTATGGCGAACCCCAGTCTTCTGAGCAATATACTTTTTTACCAACTCAAGAACTGTCAAATTATCACCATAAGGAGTAATGCCATCATTTATATCCCTTAATATGACTTTTTCCTTTTCTCTAAGTGACTGACAAGGTCTTCTTCCTACCGGAAGAGGATCTGTCGATTCCAACTTCCAACTGTAAAGAAATTTCTGTTTTCCAAAGCAGTCTGTATAAACAAATGCATATCTTCCATCCGCTCGCTGGCTTTCTCCGTTTCGTAAAATACGTCCTTTTTTATCACGTCTTTTCTGATTGCGATTTCTTTCACTCAAACGTCTTTGCTCCTTTCTACGAAGAAGCCCTAGCACGACAACCATATTATATCATACCAGGGCGGCATTTACCACTTTAAAGTGATAAAGTTTTGTATTTTTCATTTCTACAAGGAAGTGGTTTGATTAAGAAATTCTTCAAATTTATGCCGATTAATCAACGATTTATTCCCAACCTGCACCGTAAAACAATAATCAGTATCAGTATTTTCAGAAATCAGCATCCTTATCTTCTTTTCACCAATTCCAAAATATTGAACTGCTTCGTCAACCGTCAGCATATACTTCTCCCAGATTGGAACCATCTTGCCCTTTACTCTTTCTTCTATATTATTTACTAAGACTTCCCATATCTAAAATGGGTTTCGTACCTTGAAAATTCAATATTTCAGCTAACAAAATAGTGATTTATACCGCTTGGGGCGTTGGATGAAGTGCATTTCGCAAATATTCCGGTAGTCTGGACTCAAAATCAGTTGTAAAGGCAGTCAGTTGCTCATCACTCAACTTCAAAATCTCCTGAAGGCTCGCCATCAATGCCTCCATAAGAATCCTAAGTGAATGACAAAAAGTAATATCTGCCATCTCATCAACGAGGAAAAAGAACAGCTCTCCTAACGTTCGCTGATCGTTGCTTTGGCGTTGCTCCACCGCAAGCAGCATATACCGGGTAAACACGATTGCTACATGCGCAGTCAGTGCATCATAGGATATGCTGTGGCATTCACCAATCAGATTCAGCATCGACTTACAGGTTTTGAAAAACACCTCGATCTGCCAGCGTTTTCCATAGATACGGATAATCTCTTCTTCGGGAAGACTCGTATCTGTGCAGATGAAAGCAAGCCAATCTTTACGATTCGCTTTATTCCTCACACAGACTATTTTTGCAGGAATAGGATTCTCTTTTCCAACCATAACGTCTACAGAAAGCAGATATTTGGATCTGCCACGTCGTTTCTTGTTTTTGGAATAGATTTCCTTGATGTTAAGCATTTTTCCGCAATACTCATATTTGATACGGCTGCTTTTTTTGAGCATGGCGATAACATCCATTCCTTTTGACTTGACAGCGGTTATCTGTGCAGGATTGGAAAACCATGAATCGAAAAGGACATACCCGGCATCCAGCCCGGAGGCAATTGCAGTATCCAATAGTGTCATCATAGCTTCCGGAGCCTTTGTACGTGCCAGTTTTCGCCTTTTCCCGGCAAGGGTTCTGCCGTCTGATGCCTTTACTGGCCCGATGATATTTGTATCCTTAGCAGAAGCCAAAAGACTGCTGTTTACAGGAATCAACGTATTTCCGTCACTCCAGCTTAACGTAAGCATCCGGAAGCCTTTTTTGAAGTGCATGTCCGTATGGTCGAAGACTTTGGAGCCGAGCTCCGTCTTTTTACAGCTGGTGCGGCTGAAAAGACTGTCATCGATAATGAATACATTTTTCCGCTTTTCATCGGTCAGAACTTTGATATCGTTATTGACGACATCCGCTGCAAGAAGGGAAGTAAAACGCAGCCAGTTTGTTTTCGCAGAGTTCAAAAATCTATAAAAAGTATTTTTTGAGAATCCTTCTTTGAAAGAACCGGTACGCTGCTGCAGGTACATGCTTCTTCCAACAAAAATATTGCCGAGTTTGTATTTCAAGAGAGAAACAGAGGAAACACCTTTTTCTTTTGTGCCATTACATTTGGCAAGAAGTTTGCCAATATGGTGTTTTGAAAAAAATCTCTGGATACAATCAACTAAAGCTTTCTCATCGGAATAATTCTGTGGTATACTGGACATGGCATAAATCCTCCTTTGTTAAAATGGTTTCTTGACAACTCCATTATACCAAACGGATTGTATTTATGCCTTTTTTATTGGCTGAAATATTGAATTTTCAAGGTTCAACACACCTTAACGGTGTGGGAAGTCTTAGTTAAATAAATGTCCTGTATGTGGTTCAAAACTGGAATACCATTCTTTATATCAATTTTCAAAAATATACAAAATTTTGAAAAATGGTAAATTATCAGCTAGACCACAACGTAACGAAAGTGCATGTCCTATGGAATGTGGATTTATAGCTTGCTCAAATGCAGATTGCGATTTTCATACTAACTGTGATTTGGAGGTTGAAGAAGACAGGAAATATAGCATATATCAGACTGGTGAGGTTTATAAAATAATTGTGAGGTGATGACCTTAAAAAATAGAATACCATTTGAGATTATGCTTTTTATGAAAAATGCAAAGAGATGTGGCAGGAGTAAACAGGATGGATGATCTGAAAATATTTGAAGAACAAAACGGATCTCTCCAGGAGAAGTACAATGCCTGGCGAAAGAATGCAGAGAAGGAAAATCTGTCACAGTACAAAATTGATTGCGCATTTCAGGAAGCAAGAGAAAATTTTTCCGTATATTGCAGTTTGAAAGAGACAA
>ERZ772855.3278-NODE-3278-length-12403-cov-3.878766_pt1 | contig 12403 bp, 25 predicted proteins | sample MGYA00511900_ERZ772855 | MGnify/ENA primary metagenome ERZ772855 (study PRJEB29015, sample SAMEA2737701) | human gut metagenome | biome: human gut; feature: human-associated habitat; material: faeces | place: China | collected 2012 ...
TGCTGCTTCTGGAGCGTGATTATCAGGTTCCGAGCAATGCAGGTAAGAAAGCATATCTGATTGAGAAAAATATGCCGGGTGACAAGCTGGCTGCAATTTTCAAAGAAGCCGCAGAAGAACGCAAGAACGGCAGCATCGTAAGCGTCAATATGATGAAGAAAAATAAAAAAGGTGAATTATTATTACAGATTCTTATTGGAATAATGGCTTGTATTTGGGTGGGAAGTATGATTATTGGTTGTGTACTCGCCTATACAAAAGGAGAAACCGATGTTGAAAAGGAAAATGAAAGGTTTTCTATTTCTGTTGATAGCCAGTTGGGGACTATTAAGATAGTGGAAAAAATTCAAATAGAAAATACTGGTGTATATGAATATATAGGTTATGATGTAGAAACGATGTGTATGTATTACGTTTTTTGTCATTTTGGCAAAACAGATATTCGTATGGCTCCATATTGTGTAAAAGGCGAAGATGGAAATGCTCATCAGGCGATATTTGGCGTGGATTATAAAGAATAGTTTTTATGTGCCAAGTAAAAGCATTAGATAAAAAAGGAGAAAATATTTTATGAAAAAGAGTATCAAGAAAATGTTAATTGTCACAATTTTAACTATTGTTTGCACATTCAATATGGTGGGATGCGCTTTGTTTAAAAGCGAAGTCAATGAATTAAATGGAGAGATTTCAGGTAATACATACAATGCTTCATTTTATTCTAATGATGGCGAGAAATTCATGGATATGAGTGGGCAGAAAATCAATTTATCATCCAATATTGTAAAAGAATATTCATATAGTTCTAGTGGCTGGGGATATGTTGAGACGTTATCAAGTGTTGTTACTGTTACCATTGATGGAAATGAAGTACAAAGCTGTGGTAGCACAATGATTTTTGCAGAAAATGGATTAGAACCAGAAGTTGATTTTATCAATCCAGATAAAATCGAAAGTACAACAGATGGAAGTCTTGCAGATAATACAATTATTGCAGCAACCGTTAATCGATACAAAAATTATTTCGGAAAATCCAGAGTTGTTGTTATTCAGTCGCAGTTAGGAAATCCTATTTGTGCTTACTCTGGTGATGAGGTATATTGGAAAGTATGCGAAGATTTACCTAAAACGACAAAATTGATGATTGATGGGAAAGCGTTATATATTCACAGAGCTAATTTCCAGATTATCGATAAAGATTTGTTAGAAACCGCTAACTAAAGATAATATCAAAAGATCGTAAAAAGATTTCGGAAAATATCCGGAGTCTTTTTTGTTTGGTCATATCGATTCTTTATTTTTTGAGGATCTGACATATTAGATATATAAAAATATAGAAACAAGGAGAATTAAAAATGAAAACTGTAAAAACAATTAAAGATTTGATCATGCATAGAGATTATGATTATGTAGATTATCGAATTCTTTTACCAGATGGATCAGATGTTTTTGCCGGATGTTTTCGGACAGCTGGTGGCAAGATTTTCCCATTGGATGGAGAATCTTATGATGAGAACGAAACAGTCGTAAAATATGAAACCTGGGAAAACAAAGAGGAAGATATTCGAAATGGATTAACTGTAATCGTGGCTGCAAAATAATATTATTTATTAAAAATAAAAACAAAGATAAGGGAAGGATGTAAAAATATGAAAAAAGCAAACGTTTCTATGACGGTAGTACTGAAGGATGGTGAAGAAATTGACGAGATTAAAAGATGGGAGCATCATATCGAATATGCAATGAATTTGGATGAGTATCCTGAAATTGCCTATGTTGAAGATGTAGAGGTTACAGAGATGTGAGAAAGTTGGTGGAATTAAAATGACAATAGACGCAATGATTTGGCTGATTATAAGTCTGCTTATTGCACTTATAGCAGTAGTAATGTTCCTAAAAAATGATATAATAAAACTTATAACAGTTACAGCCATTGCAATTGCACAAATGATTTGCTGGGTTGTTGTATTTTCATGGATATTAGGAACATTAGACAACAAGTTAAGAGAGGCGCTTGCAAGTATGACAAATGGAGAGGTTGCATGCGGAGTAGTAATAACAGTAGCAATATATGCTGCCACTTACATTATAGGAAATACTATTTGGAATAGGTGCAAAAGCCAAAAGGGAGAAAAATAGATTCAATGAATATATAAGAAATGCAGTAATTAGGATTACGTAAAAGAGAATATAAAAGTAAAGAAAGAGAGGCACATATATGCTAATACATGATGATTTGGGCTGTCGCATGAAGACATTTTATGAGCAGATTCCTAAGACAAAATTGATGAGAAGGTGTCCAGTTGCTATCCGCATTGACGGAAGGGCATTTCACACATTCACAAGAGGATTTCAGAAGCCATTTGATGAAGTGTTAATTAAGTCAATGCAGGAAACAATGAAATACTTATGTGAGAATATTCAGGGCTGTGTTCTTGCTTATACACAGTCAGATGAGATTACATTGATCCTTGTTGATTATAAGAAGCTTACATCTTCCGCATGGTTTGATTATGAAGTACAAAAAATTTGTAGTATTGCTGCAAGTATGGCTACAATGGCATTTAATAATATTTTTTCTAAATATGTAAAGGAATTTGATTTAGAGTTAGCATATAACGATAATGGCATTGATACTAAAGAAAATAGAAAGTTATGGGAAATTTATAAAAAAGCTATTAACAAAGGTGCAATGTTCGATGCTCGTTGCTTTAATATTCCAAAAGAAGAAGTAACAAATCTCGTATATTGGAGACAATTAGACGCTTCTCGTAACTCAATTCAGATGGTTGGTCAAGCTAATTTCTCACACAAGGAATTACAGAATAAGTCATGTAATGATATTCAGAATATGCTTATGACTCAAAAAGGTATTAACTGGAATGATTTGCCGACTTATCAGAAGAGAGGAAGCTGCTGTGTAAGAAATAAGATTGTTATTGAATCTGATGGTGTTATAGAAACTATACAATTAAGAGACACTTCTAAGTCTGAAAATAAGTGGATTATTGATACAGATATTCCTATTTTCAAGGGCGAAGGTAGAGAATATATTGATAGGTTGGTATTTATTGGCGAAGATTAAAAATAAAGGAGAATATACACATGACATTAAAAGATACAGTAGAAATGATGAATAGCAACGATTATAAGGAAAGGTTTAAAGCTGAGTATTATCGGTTGGTTACAAGATATAGAGGTCTTAAATTAATGTTTTTATAATGGAATGCGGGGACATTAAATTTTGAGCCAACTTGCCAAAGAAGTACATATAATATGCAAATTAAGGCTATGGTTGATTATATTGCGGTTCTGGAAGCAAGAGCAGTAATGGAAGGCGTTGATTTATAATCGAAGGAAACTGACATTTCTTGGTACAATTTTTAAAGGAAAATTATAAAATGAGCGATATTTGTAAAGATAGAGAAGCTTTAAGACCTGAATATGAACATTTTATTCAGACTGAGAAAGGTAAAGAATGGAAACACTTTTGGCAGAGTCAAATAGGTTCAGATATAGGTGGAGATTTTGGAGATTATTTGTATGACTTTTATCCAGAAATGTTGCAGTAAACAGAGAATATATGTTGCCACTTACATCATAGGAAATACTATTTGGAATAGGCGTAAAGGCCAAGGGAGAGAATGGATTCAATGAATAACATATTTTTAATGTCACTTACAATGTATGCCATTGCTAACTGTCGAAAGGGAAGACCACATCGGTGGCTTGTTGAGGCGGCAGTAGCAGCTATATACATTGCGGCGATAATCGGTAATAAAGGGAAAATATTTGGTTATATCCGAGAAATTACAAGCGGGAACTCAGCTCTTGAGATTGCAGGAGCAGCAAGTGCTTTAATCACGATTGCAGCAATAGGGTTTGTAGCATTGGAGGGATTATATGATATTGCGATGACTTACAAAGTAATGACACTGTGGGAAAAAATACAGAAAGATGAGAAAGCAAACGCAATGATTGAAGTCATCCCAATTACAGATGATGATATAACAAAGCTTGTAAAGATCAAAAATTTAGGAAGTGAACTTGCGGACGAAATTGAGGCATGCGGAATTAAGGCAGGAAAGCTTAAGGAACTTGCAGATCAGTTGCATAATGAGATACAGGTTACACAATATGAGAACAAAAGGAATGTTTAGTTAGCTGGAGAAAGAAAATAAAATGACTAAGTTTATAAAAACTGTAGAGGCATTAGCCGGAGTTGCACTCGTATCTATCTATGCAGTCATATTTGTAAAAGTGATTGCAGGCATGATAACTAAGAAGTTCGATCCGTGGCTAGGAATTGAGATCACAAGTGGAAAAGATTATGCAGTGGCAATTACGTCGGCAGTGATTATGATGACAATGATTGGTGGGTTAGTAGTACTTATATGTATTGATATATACAAAAACATAACAGGAAAGAGTAAAAAAGAAAACTAAGGCAATTACACCAGAAAGCGTGCAAGTCATCAATGCATGTTAGAAATATAAAAAGCGGCTAGGATCAATATCCTAGCTGTTTTTTATTTAATATTTTTATTTTCTGACATATTAAATATGAACATTAAAAATGAATTCAATGAGAATTCAAATATTTATGAACATAGGAGGAAAAATAAGATGATCGATTTGCAGAGATGGGAAATGTTAAAGAAAGAACAGCCGTGGGTAGCAAAATTCCTTTTTAAAACTTCTACTGAAGAATTGGCTTGGCTCAATGGGAAGATTGACGTAGACAAAATGAGTACAGAAGAAGCTGAAAGAACAGCAAGATCATTTGCAAAAAACCACAGACTCATGAAAGAAACTAAACTTCGGACCGCAACCGTAAAAGGAACATTGCTTGACGATCTTAGAGCATTAGTAAGCGCATAATATTGGATGAACATGTCAATGGAAAGATTATAAAAGAGAGGTAAACGTATGGAAATTTTAAAAGAGTATGCAGAAAAATTCGGTGTGAAAGAAGTCGTTAACGATTATGGAGAACATCGTCAGACACGAGAAAGAAGTATTGTGTTTCCTAATGGATGGGTTGCTTCTATTGTAAAAAATAATGGTGTCGATGTATGGCATCCTAATGGAGAGCACACAAAAGAATTTAAGTCAGACAAGAAATACTCTGTTGCAATGTGCGATTACAATGGATGTTTTGATTGGGAAATTCTTGATCAGTATGGAGCAATCGAGGGATGCATTTATTGTGATGACGAACTTGAAATATTGAGCGCTTGTGAAACGATCAGAAGATTGCCAAATAAGCGAATTTATGAAAATGGAGAGAAACATATGGGAAATGGGAAAACGGACGTAAGGAATACGGTTGTGAACGTAAAAGAATTAATCGATGTGTTCAAAGACATGGCTGATAGAGGAACTTTATTGACCGGAAATGGGATTACTCAGATGGATCTGTATCTTCAGATTACAGGTGCAATTGTTGCCACTGCAATGAAAGAATCGAATTAAGCAACCAAAAAGCAGAAAGGATAGTTAGTCTTTTCTGCTTTTTTTGTTACAAAATTTATTTTAAGATCTGACATATTGTTTGTAAGAAAAAAATGAAAAAAGGAGATTTTTTATAAATGTTGAATGATAGAAAACAAATCACAAAAGCATTGTCATTGTCTTTAGAAAGATATCTCAATCCACATAATGATCCAAGAATTTATATTGCTCAAGAAGTTACATTTGATTATGCAACGGGTCATGCTATTCGAGTAGATTTTATGAGGTTTAAACCAGTTAACAATAGTGTTTCAGGGATCGAAAAAGGGGATTTCTATTGCTATGAAATCAAATCTTCTGTGGAAGATTTTCATTCAAAACATGGGCATAATTTTCTTGGAGATTACAATTATTATGTAATGCCAGAAGATGTTTACGAAAAAATAAAAAATGAGATTCCTTATAATGTTGGTGTGTTCGTTTCTTCTATGAAAGAATATCGAGGATTATTGGAATTGTACATGATTAAAAAAGCCAAAAGAAAAGATCGGGAAAGGCCGACAACTGAATTGCTTTTTATGATGTTTCGATCTGCTGCAAGAGATAGAATTAATTGTAAGAAAAAAGAAAACCAAAAAGTAAATCAGGTGAATTAATACGATAACTTATTTTTTGAGGGATCTGACATATTAGTCTAAACATAAAAGAAGATAAAAGGAGAAATAAATGAACGAAAACTTAAATCGAAACAATAGTTATTCTATAACACCATTTATCCAAATATGTCGTAAAACCCCTAGTTTTAGCTATGGGGATATAAGACACGTTCATCGAATTTACGCAAATCCCACTCGAAGTCATCAAACAGTATATTGAGAGCTAGAAAGCTTTACAAAAACAAAGGAAGGATAAACAAAGCTGATGCAAAAAGGTGTTAAATTCAGAATCTATCCAAACAGGGAACAGAAAAATTTAATCAATCAGACACTCGGCTGTTGCAGACTCATCTACAACAAAGGTCTTGCTATGCGTAATGCAGCCTATGAGAATGGTAATAAAATCGGCTATTCCCAGACTTCCACAATGCTGACGGAACTGAAAAAATGTGAAGATTTTTCTTTTTTGAAATTGGTAGATTCTATTGCTTTGCAACAGTCTTTACGTGACCTTGACAGAGGGTTTGTAAACTTTTTTCAGAAACGTGCCGCACATCCGACATTTAAGAGCAAGCATAACCACCGCCAGTCATACAGGACTATCAAGCAGGGTGACAACATCCGTATTGTAGGAAAATACATCAAACTTCCTAAACTGGGATTTGTCAAAATACGTCAGTCAATGGAAGTAGGAAAAATCCATAATGTAACGATAGAACATACTCCTACAGACAAATATTTTGCGGTTCTCAACGTGGAATTTGAACCACAGCCAAGACCGAACAATGGTGGTTATATTGGCATTGATGTTGGTATTAAAGAGTTCTATTCCGATAGCAATGACAATACAGTAAATAATCCTAAATATTTAGAAAAGTCTATGAGAAAACTTATAAAAGAGCAGCATAAATTATCTCGTAAGCAAAAAGGTTCAAAAAACCGCGATAGGCAACGTGTAAAAGTAGCTTTGATACATGAAAAGATTACAAATCAGAGAAACGATTTTTTACAAAAACAGTCAACAATGCTGATTCGTGAAAACCAAACCATCTGCATCGAAGATTTGAAAGTAAAGGGAATGATTCAAAATCATAAACTGGCAAGATCCATAGCAAGTGTTTCCTGGGCAAAGTTTTTTGCCATGTTGGAATATAAAGCTGGTTGGTATGGGAATGAGGTCCACAGAGTGCCAACGATGTATCCTAGTAGCCAGACATGCAGCTGCTGTGGGTATAAAAATCCACTGGTGAAAAATCTGGCGGTTCGCATATGGGAGTGTCCAGACTGTCATACCGTACATAACAGGGACACTAATGCAAGTATAAATATTTTAAATAAAGGACTGCAACTCCAGTCGGCATAAATATAGATAAACTGCACCGTAGGGCATACAGAAATATACGCTTGTGGAAACTAAATAAGAAAACTTTGAACTGCAAGGCGGGGCGCGTCTGAACAGTATAATCTAGCTTGTGGACACAGTGTAAGACATTGGCATATCGTAAGGTATTAGCCAGTGCAGTAGTGGTTGAAGCAAGAATCCCCCTGCTTTAGCTGTGGGGAGTGTCAACAAAGATCTGACATATTAAAAATAATAAATAATTTGTTTTTTAGATAAGGAGAAAGATATGAGAAAAATCACAGAAACTCACACAGGTAAAATCGTAACAGACACAGATTTAAATCTGGAGTATTTGTATGTTGGAGATTATGGAAAGGAGAATAACATTAAAGCATCTTTTTTAGGATATGATAAAAGGATTGATAAGGTAGAACATAAGCCGGTTGACATTACAGATAAACTGGTGGTTACAGTTTCTTCGCAAAAAGGTTGCCCTATGGATTGCAATTTTTGTGATTGCCCTAAACTTGGATTTAAAGGAAATGCTACTTTGCCAGAACTTATTACAGAAATCATGTCTGGAGTTGCTTTGTCGGGAATTAAACATGGACAGAGATTGAATGTACATTATGCAAGAATGGGTGAACCGACATTTAATCCCAATGTAATTACATCAGCAGAATTTATTGCACAAATGCTTATGAATGACCATTCAGATGTAACATTCGATACATACCATCCTGTAGTTTCCACTATGATGCCAAAAGCTAATAAAAATTTAAAAGAGTTTCTTCATAAATAGGTTGAGACAGGATTTGCGTATGGTGGAGAAGATGGATTTGGTTTGCAGTTCTCTATCAATACTCTTGACGAGAATGACCGGAATGAAATGTTCAGGAATAGGTCTTTATCGCTTCAGGAGATTAGTGATATTATCAAAGAGCTTCCAATGCCTAAAAAGAGAAAGTACACATTAAATTTTGCTGTAACTTCTAAAAGCAATTTAGACGTTGCGCTCATGAATAAGTATTTCGATAAAGAAAAATGCATTGTTAAAATGACACCAATTCATGAGACTGTTGAAGCTGTTAATGAAGGATATGAAATTGTACATGATTTTGATGTATATGAGCAGTTTGAGCAGCCACTTGTAAATGATGGATGGGATGTAATTGTATTTATTCCATCGAAAGAAGAAGATGAAGATAGAATTACGTGCGGCAACTCATTGATTGCTTTAGAAAACACGGCATCAAAATAGTAAAAAAAACGGTAAATTAAAATTTACATTACAAATTTAATAAAAAGGAGTCTCAGAATTTTTGAGATTCCTTTTTATATTATATTTTGATTTTTTATCATATCATTTTGCCTTTGCTCCTGTCTAATTTTTGGGAACGTCTGACATATTAAATATGTATATACAAAAGAATATTGGAGGATAGAGAATGAAAAATAGAGAAAATAAAACAATCAGTGAAAATGAGGCTATCGAAAGAATTAAATATCATATGTATACGGCAGAACAAGCGGTTGGCGGAATGGGAATGGAAGATCTGGAAATGGCGATCAAGGCACTGGAGGAAGTACAGCAGTACCGCGCAATCGGCACACCAGAAGAATGCTTGCGGAATAAGGATTTTCTGGATTATCTTTCGGACAAAATGAACCCGAATGATTTTGAAACATACTTACGCTTATACAATGCGTTAGAAGAAAAAGGGTGTGAAGAATGATACCAGAATATTGCAGTACCTGCAAATGGTATGCGGAATTTGAAGGCGTTTGCTGTAATGGAAATAGTGAACACTGTGCGGATTTCCGGAGATTGGATGACACATGCGAGAAATGGGAGGAAGTCGAAGAATGAATGAAGAACTCAAGCCGTGCCCATTCTGTGGACACAGTATTACCGAAAAAGATGTGTACGAACCAAGCAAGGACTGGCGCCCAACACTTATGGACCCAGACAGTGGTGGTGATCCTATTAGCATTCATTGTGAGTGTGGTTTGGAGTTTTGTACTGGCACATATAATTGGAATAAATTTGTAGAAGCATGGAACAGGAGGGCGAACAATGGGAAGATTGATTGATGCAGATGATGTAAAAAAGATGATTTCTGATACGTTTGAGAAAGAAAAGGATGTTATAAATAGCTTTTGGAAAATGGGTACGTTGATGGACAAAGTCGACGAGATTCAGACCGCTTGTAATCCGGATAAGGTTGTGGAGCAGTTGGAAAAATTGAAGAAAGCAGAGCAGGACAGACCAGATGATTGCGACGAGGACGGATGCGGAGACGGTGAACAGATCTACGATGATGGGAGAAGCCAGGGAAGATATGAAGCATTTGGCAAAGCAATCCAGATCGTAAGAAGTGGCGGAATCATAGTAGATAAAAAAACTGAGGAAAAATAGGAGGACAAATAATGAAAATACTGATCGATATTCCAAAGGAATTTGAAAGAGATTATGATCAAGACAAATTTAAAGAATTTTTTGAAAGAGTGATCGCTGATATGACTTCGGATGATTGGCTTTTATGCGGTTTATATGAAAAGGAAATAGCGGAAATGTTTATTAAGGCATTTGAAAATAGCAAAACTTATGACCCGGAAAGCACCAATGAAGAAATAGAGGAATATACAGATAAAATTGTAAAACAATTAAATAATGAATGGACAAAAGCGAAAAATGCTTTTAAAAATTCTGATTTGAAAGCAGATATGGGTGTTGCTCTTGGTTTAACGGTGGCAACTGAAATTGTTGAAGATTGTTATAATAAATTATTGTCTGAAAAAGGCAAAGGGAAATAGACTGAAAGGAATAGAAAAATCATGGGTAAAAGCAAAATCCAAAAGTTGCTGAATGAAATTGATAAAGCAAACTGTGATCCAGATTGCGATACACAGGAATACGAAGAACGCTGCACAGAGCTTGGCAGAGAAATGTACCGAAAATCTTTGCAGCAGGATGAAACCGAGATTAGATTAAAAAATCCAAGAAAAGATAGAAAGCATGGATAAAAATCATACAATTAAAATTGAAAAAAGAGGAAGAATAGATGAAAATTAAATCAATTATTCTCAATACAGAAACAGTTCAAGCAATTTTAAATGGCAAAAAACTTGCATAAGAAAAATAATAAAGCCAACACAATTTATTGGACTGTTACCAGACAAATGCAAAAATGCTATGCCAGAGGAATTTATTAAGGAAAAAAGACTGATGTTCAAACCGTATTGCGATATGACAGATTCTGAATTAATAAGTACAGTATATAACTCTCCATATCAGCAGGGAGATGTTTTATATGTCCGGGAAACCGTATGGCAGAAAATAGGGCACTATTTGGATGTTGACGGAGAGACAAAACCGTCATGGTATAACGAATTTAGGTATGTTGCATCAGACGAAATGGCGGGTATATATGAAAACAGAAAACGTGCAACAGAAGTATTTTCGGAAATGATTTGTGAGGGTTGGAATAGTGAAAACCTGAGTATGTTATGCCAATAAACTGAAATTTAACATGCATACACCGAGCTGGAGAGGTACAACTCCAGTAGAGAATTATGATTAGTGGAGGAAAGAAAAAATATGGATAACGTTATTAAATATGAAATAAAAAAATCAGATGCAGCAAAATTAATTTTTCCCAAGAAAGCATATCTTTCAAGATTATGCGATGTTTTAGGGAGCCCTCATGAACTGAGGGATTACTTAAAGGAAATGGAAAACAAATATCCGTTTTTGAAAATAGTAATCAGAAAGGATATCGAAAATCTTAGTAAACTGGCCGAGCAATACGACCAAGCAGCAGAAGAAGCATACCAGGATTGGCTGGTCATGAAGGAAGAAGAAATTTCTCATAGAGGTGGTTGCTTTGACTGTCCTCAAGGAAATGGGGATGGTGGCTGTACAATCCCTGGATATTGTTTGAAATACGATATTGAAGAATAGCTGGAAAATCTTACAGAACACGAACAAAAAACTGAACTTTTAAAGTTTATTCAGATAATAGAATCCCCAGATCTTTAGATCTGGGGAGCGTTCAAGAAAAGAAAGGTGGAAGTATGATGTTTCCTTATGGGGCAATTATTGCAAGTATGAATATGATGCAAAAAAATAACGAAAAACAGAAAAAAAAGAAGCAGAACAGAAAAATAATAACGTAAAAGATGTCATTGTTGTCTATGAAAATGGCGATTGTAAAACAATTAAGCACGGATTTGCAGTTGAGGTAGAAAAGGAAGAATGTACACTCGATTATAAAAATTGTACTGACGCGCAGTTCCTTGAAATTCTAGGTAGCTTAATTGCGTTAGCAAAAGAAAATAAGCTGGTCAACTGAAATTTAGATAAATGAGGAGAAATCATTATAATAGGAAATTATAAAGTAATAACTTTATGTGGAAACACACGCTTCAAGGATGAATTTATGCAAGCTCAGAAAATATTGACATTGGCAGGCAATATTGTTATCAGCGTGGGCTTTTTGGACATTCTGGAGATAATGAGGTTTGGGAAGATATGGATGAATTAAAAGGAAAAGAAATCCAGGCAAAAGATGAAAGGGTTCATATTGTTACAGATGTAACTTTCTTTAAAGAAGATGCATTTAATCAAAGTAAATATGCGGTAACTGCAGATAGCGGGTTATATTTATATCCCAGAGAGTTTATTCTTGTAAACTGATTTTAGTGAGGTAAAATAATATGAAAATTATAAAATTTATTCATGCTTGGTTTTACTATTCAACCTTTAGAGAGTGGTGTTATCAAGAGGGTACAAGACCAGCACAAACAAGGCTTCAATACGCTAAGAAACATAGCCAATGGAAGAAGCCAATAAATTAGAATTTAGCACTAAGATTTAGCAAATTAGCAGAAAGGAAATAAAAATTATGGGCATATTTACAATAATTTCACACTGTGAAATTGCGATGGTTTT
>ERZ772855.3285-NODE-3285-length-12378-cov-4.965187_pt1 | contig 12378 bp, 9 predicted proteins | sample MGYA00511900_ERZ772855 | MGnify/ENA primary metagenome ERZ772855 (study PRJEB29015, sample SAMEA2737701) | human gut metagenome | biome: human gut; feature: human-associated habitat; material: faeces | place: China | collected 2012 ...
TAAATCTCTTCCTAAATCACCTAAATAAGCTGATACATAATCTGAATTACTATTATCAATATACAATGACCACAATACACCACATCGAATAATTCCATCTTCGACTTTATAAATTTCAGGTTTCGAATAATACTTATTCAGTACTGCACTGTCAAAATATACAGGTGTTAAATAGTGCGGCGCTGTTGGATTTGCCCCGAAGTAGTTGTTTAATTCTTTCGGATTACAAGTATGGCGTATTTCTTTTCCGTTCTCATCTATACCAATAATAAAATCAACATAAGTCTTTTCTTCATTATACGGCCAAATATTACTATCACATAAACTGCAACCTGAGACAACATTTTTTGCATAAATGATGGAATAATTTTTCCTTTTTAGTCCAGTTGATGTATTTCCGATATTAAGTGTATAAAAAATTGTGTTTTCGCTATTTCTATAAGCCAATCCATCTTCCTTGATTTTTTCCGAATTATCGATAGAAACGCATCTGCTATCAATATGTATCATCAATACTTTTTCTTTTACTGCTAGATACGTTTTTAAGTATCTTTTATGTATAGTTACATACCCATTATCATTCATTTTCACTACGGTAATTCCTTCACCGTTAGAAACATCAATATATTCATTTTTTTGTGAATTGAAATACAGATTGAATAATAATCGAAACTCTTCAACAATTTCTATTGAATCTGTAGCTACGCCATTATATTCTCTTTTTATAACAAGTGGTTCATAACCATTGTCATTTCCCCAACGATGATAAACCTTTTCATCATCCTCCCAAGAACCGTAAACTGTAATTCCAGGCATCAATGTATGTGCATTATATGTATCATTTTCCATATCATTTTCAACTTCATTCAAAGGAAGAAGAAAACTCTGAAGGTATATATCATACTTTTTATCAATTTTATTTCCTGATATAGGAACCATTATGTCAGCATCTAATCCTCTCTCTATCCATTCTCGAATATCAATCTGATACAAATAATCTTTATCCATCATCTTTCAAATCCTCCTGTCATCTATTCCACTGCCAAGTCTACCCCTTAGTATCGAGTGGCTTAAACTGCGGTCGGCTCTGATAACAATCCTGGTGTCACAACCTCTGACATCTAATCCACAGCCTAAACCCCTACCGTTATTCTCCGGCCATTCAATTTTTCTCCAGCGAGACTGAAAAGTAGATATGTTTCCATACAAGAAAACCGAGCTTTTCGCAAGGCTTCTCTGATGATACCAACCTTACAAAAAGCCCGGAAATACGCCACTTTTCAGCACTTGATTTTATTTTCTTGACAGCAAACAGACCGTCTCAACATGCACGGTCGCCGGGAACATATCCACGCAGCATACCTTCTTCACCTCATACCCACTCGCCTGCAGCACCTCAAGGTCTCTCGCCAGGCTGGTCGGTTTGCAGGAGATATACACCATCTGCGGCACACCGTAGCGGATGATCTTCTCCAACGCTTTCGGATGGATGCCGTCACGCGGCGGATCGAGCACGATATAATCCGGCTTCTCCTCAATCTCATCAATCACCTTGAGCACATCTCCCGCGATAAACTCGCAGTTTGTAAGACTGTTTAACCTTGCATTCTCCTTCGCTGCTTCGACCGCCTCCGGAATAATCTCCACGCCGATCACCTTTTTTGCAACCGGGGCGAGCATCTGCGCGATCGTACCGGTTCCGGAATAAAGGTCAAAGACGACTTTTCCATGCTCCGCGACATCTGCGTCCGCTCCGCTCGGCAGGGCATCCCCGATGAACTCACGCGCCGTCTCATAGAGCACCTCCGCGCCCAGAGAGTTTGTCTGGAAAAAGGAAAACGGCGTGATCTGGAAACGAAGTCCTAACAATTCTTCATAGAAATAGTCCTGCCCGAAAAGCACATCCGTGCCCTCGTTTGTGACGGTGTCCGCCACACTATCGTTGCGGGTGTGAAGCACACCAGTGAGCGTTCCCCGATAGGCGGCAGCACACAGCGCATCCTTCCATCCGGCAAGAAGCGCCTCTTCCTCCCCTTCCGCTATCTGTGTCGTCGTCACCAGATCCACCAGGATCTCCCCCGTCTTTACCGCCTTGCGCACCAGAAGATGACGCAGATATCCGGTGTGGCGCAGTTTGTGATAATACGGCAGATTCCGCTCTTTAAAATAGGACAGCGTCACTGTAAGCACCGTGTGAAAATCCTCGTCCACAATCCGGCATTCCGGGACATCCACGATATCGTAGAAGCTGCCGCGCTTGTGCATGCCAAGTGCCAGCGGTCCGTCCTTGTACGCATCGCCGAACGAAAACTCCATCTTATTCCGGTACTCCTGCTGTCTCGGGCTCGCCTTGATTCCAAGGAATTCGTAGTCTGTATTTTCCGGTACGATGACATCGTCGATCAGTTTTTTTACCTGTGACGCCTTCATGGCAAGCTGCTCCTCATAAGGCAGCGTCTGATATGTGCAGCCTCCGCACTCTCCGGCATGGATACAGGCAGCCTCCGGCTGCTCCTTCGGCGAGTGCTCCAGCACCTCAAGCAGTCTTCCCTCGCATTTTCCCTTGCGCACTTTATTGATCGATGCGGACACTTTCTGTCCCGGGACTGCATTTTTTACGATCACGCGTCCCCCGTCTTCCGTTCTCACAATTCCTTTGTTCGGGAACTCTACGCGTTCTACCATCCCCTCGATAATCTGTCCCTTTTTCACATTCTATCCTCCATTATCCATCCAGTTTCTTCTGCACGTTGCCAAACATAAAAAATCCTACATGCAGGATTCCCTCACCGGGCGCAGCCGCTTGCGGCACGTTTCCTATTACATAAAAATAGGGCTGCATCTCTCTGCAGCCCCATGCCCTTTGTCTTAATCTTCGGTTGTTTCCTCTTTGTCCTCAGACTTTGCCGGCGCTTCCTCATCATCATCGTCCTCGAAGAAATCATCATCAAAATCATCCTCGAAATCGTCCTCGAAATCCTCAAGATAATCCGGCGTAAAGAAACGGTAGATGCCGTATATCGCTGCAGCTACAGCCGCTACAATACCGATAATTGCAAAAATCCATACTACCTTGGAGGTCTTCTTCTCCTCCACTTCTTCCTTCTTATTCAGAAGTTCGTTTAACTTTGTCATGTTGATCAGATCTTCCATCTTATTCATCAGATTCCCCTCCTTGATTTATCTTCATTTATTGCATGTCTTCTTATTACGCACATTATAGCATATCTTTCCCTGTTCGCCTATAAAAAATTTATAAATTAAGACATTTTATACTTTTTTTAATTTTGCGAACGCCGCAAACATTTTCTTGGTTCCCGCCGCGTCAAAATCGACCGTCACCTCAAAATCTCTGCCGCCGGGCACGATGGCTTTTACCGTTCCCTCTCCGAACTTCATGTGGGACACACGGTCGCCCACACCGTAGCTTAGGCTTCCGCCTTCCGTATGTACCGATGAAAACGCTCTCGCCTGCATGCTCTGACCGGACAGCTGATCCCGCATCGTCGGCCGCTTCTTCCGTACCGGCTCCGCCGTGCGCCGCTCCCTGTTCTCCAGATATGCCGGCTTTTTGATCTCGCCGTTTAAAAGCTCCGGCGGAATCTCCTTCACAAAGCGTGAGACCTTGTTGTACTGTGTCTCGCCGCGCACCATACGCTGTCTCGCCGACGTGATGACAAGCTCCTTCATCGCTCGTGTAATGCCGACATAGGCCAGCCTGCGTTCTTCCTCCAGCTCACTGCTGGCATTGTCTGACGTGATCGACATATAGCTCGGGAACAAACCGTCCTCCATTCCCGCCAGAAAGACCTTCGGGAACTCCAGACCTTTGGCGCTGTGCAGTGTCATGAGAACCACATAATCGTTCTCCTCGCCGACGCTGTCAATATCCGCCACGAGTGCAACCTCCTCTAAGAAACCGCTTAATGTCGGCTGTTCTTCGCCCTCCTCGTAGGCGACCACCTTACTTAACAACTCATCGATATTCTCGATCCGCGCCTCCGCCTCGTCGGTGCCTTCCGCTTCAAGCTCCTTCACGTAGCCCGTCTCCTCGATCACCTCTCTGAGCAGATCCGCCACACCGATATACGGCAGCTTGCTGCGCATCGTCTGAATAAACGTCACAAACGGCTTGATTTTCGCTGCACTCTTGCCAAGGGACGGTATCTCCTCCGCACGCTTTAAGGACTCGTAAAAACTGATGTCGTACGCCTCCGCATAATCGGATACACGATTTAGCGTCGTCGCACCAATTCCGCGCTTCGGTACATTGATGATTCTTCGCACCGCCAGATCGTCCCTCGCATTGTCGATCGTCTTTAAGTACGCCAGCAGATCCTTGACCTCCTTGCGCGCATAGAAATTCACACCGCCGACAATCTTGTACGGGATATTGGACACGATAAAACGCTCCTCAAACAGACGGGACTGCGCATTCGTGCGGTAAAGCACCGCATAGTCGCCGTAACCGTACTTTCCTTCCCGGACGCCGGACGCAATATCCCTTGCGACATAATCCGCCTCCTCGTAGGCAGTGTCAAACTGCTCAAAGTCGATCTTCTCTCCTTCGCCGTTTGCCGTCCAGAGCGTCTTCGCTTTCCTTCCGACATTGTTCGCAATCACACTGTTCGCCGCGTTTAGGATGTTCTGCGTCGAACGGTAATTCTGTTCCAGCTTGATGGTGACCGCATCCGGAAAATGCTTTTCAAAGTTTAAAATATTGTAGATATTCGCTCCGCGGAACTTGTAGATCGACTGATCGTCATCACCGACCACGCACAGATTTTTGTATTTGCCCGCGAGAAGACGGATCAGTTCAAACTGCGCCGTGTTCGTATCCTGATACTCGTCCACCATGATATAGCGGAAACGCTCCTGATAGTAGGCAAGCACCTCCGGATCCGTCTGCAGCAGCTCCACCGTCTTTACAATGAGGTCGTCAAAATCCAGTGCATTGTTCTTCTGCAGCGCCGCCTGATACTCCTGATAGACCTGCGCCTGCTTTTTCTTCGCAAAATCACTCGATGCCGCCGCCTGCAGGGCAAACTGCGTCGGACTTACAAGCTCGTCCTTTGCAGAGGAGATCGCCGCCAGAAGGCTGCGCTCCTTGTAGATCTTGGTATCGATATTCAGGCGCTTGCAGATCTCCTTCATGACGCTCTTGGAATCATCCGAATCATAGATCGTAAAATTCGTGTCGTATCCGATGCGGTCAATGTGTCTCCTTAAGATGCGCACGCAGGTAGAGTGAAACGTCGACACCCAGATGCTCTCCGAGCCGTATCCGACCAGCGCATCGATTCGCTCCCTCATCTCGCCAGCCGCCTTGTTGGTGAACGTGATCGCCATAATATTGTATGGATTGACGCCCTTTTCCTCGATCAGATATGCCGTCCGGTGTGTCAGCACTCTCGTCTTGCCGGAACCCGCTCCCGCGAGAATCAGCACCGGTCCTTCGGTGGTTATAACGCCGAGCTTCTGCTGCTCGTTTAATGTATCATAAATACTCATGCCTGTTTTTCCTTTTCCGTTTATAGTGATATGAGAAAGTATAACACATTTCTCTCTGTTTTTCGATACCATACAGAACATATTTTCTATTTTTCATGCTGGGACACTGTCATATACATTTCCCAACATTTGTCTCTTGTCATCTGGTTTTGAAAACTATATAATGTGATAAGAGGTGACACATATGGACAACGATACAAAAAAATTTCTGAGTGATCTGTTAGCAGAATTACAGAGAATTGATTATGTCAGACCGGAAGATATTCCGAACATTGATTTATATATGGATCAGATTACCACATTTATGGATTCCCAGTTAGAGACATCCAAGCGACATGCGGATGACAAGATTCTGACCAAGACGATGATCAACAACTACGCCAAGAACAATCTTCTTCCTCCGCCGGAGAAGAAGAAATACACCAAAGAGCACGTTCTGACGCTGATATTCATCTACTATTTCAAAAATATCCTAAGCATCAGCGACATCCAGAGCATCTTAAATCCGATCACGGACAAGTATTTCGGAAAAGACGGCAGCTACAGCCTGGAGGACATCTACCGTGAAGTCTTCGGACTCGAGCATCAGGAGACACAGAATCTCATGAAGGATCTCGCCAGGAAGTTCAACACCTCCTGCCAGACATTCCCGGATGCTGCCCCGGAGGACGCCGAGCTTCTGCGGAACTTCAGTCTGATCTGTATGTTAAGCTACGATGTCTATGTGAAAAAGACCATCATCGAGCGTCTGATCGACACGACCACATCGGACAAGTCCAAGACGGAAAAAAACAAAAAATAATCGAAAAAGCCACAGGCACGGGCAAAAGTTCCCGTTCTCCTGTGGCTTTTTTTATCTGTCTCTACTGCTTGTCCGTATTCTGCATGCGGCTAAATACCATGTCATAGCCGTCATTTCCATAATTCAGGGATCGGTTGACACGGCTGATCGTAGCAGTCGATGCTCCGGTCTTCTCCGCAATATCCAGATAAGTCTTCTGGTCACGCAACATCTTGGCAACCTCGAACCGCTGAGATAAGGAAAGCAGTTCATTTACCGTACATACATCCTCAAAAAATGTGTAGCACTCTTCTCTATTCTGTAAGCTCAAGATGGCATCAAAAAGATGATCCACTGCATCTGTCCTAAGTTTCTTACTCATGTTCTTCTCCTTCTTCCCAAAATGGATTCTTTTGTTATTTTAGCATATTAAAGTTTTAAAGTAAATACCCAAGTTTCTGTCCATGCACGCACTTTTTCCACTGCTTGCATTCATGAAATCCGATTGTTATAATAATAGAAGTATCTGGAAATTGCAAGAACTTTATTTCATACCAACGATAACTGGAGATTATAATAATGAAGAAATTAAAACAATTCCTGTTTATTTTTGTCCCGCTGCTTCTTGTGATTGCGATTCAGTTTCTCGCAACCTACTTTGCCATGGGACTTTCCCTGCTGATCGAGAACGGCTGGTACTCTGTCACCGGCAGCGCGGGGTTCCTCGATATTGTAGATGACGCCTTTTCCCTGTGGAGTTCCCAACGCTTCAACACCGGCGTACTGTTAATCTACAATGCCATGTCGATCGCCGTGTTCGGTCTGTGGTACTACTGCCGGTATGGCGGCAATTACCGCCCCGTTCTGCGTCAGACGTTTCATCCTGCTGCAGTCGCGGGCATCGTCATGCTGATGCCTGGCACACAGTATCTGACAACCTATATCATGAGCTTTGTCGCGTCGCTCTTTCCGCACTGGATGGATGCATACGAATCCCTGCTCGAGACGGCAGGCCTCGATGATCAGATCTCCATTCTGATGGTCATCTGCTCTGTCATCTTCGCCCCGTTCTGCGAGGAGCTGGTCTTCCGCGGTGTCACCATGCATCAGGCAAAGAAATGTCTTCCTTTCTGGGCAGCCAATCTGCTGCAGGCGCTGCTTTTTGGCATCTTCCACATGAACATGATCCAGGGCATCTACGCATTCTGTCTGGGACTTGTTTTAGGCTATGTCTGCAACCGCGGCGGCAGCATCTATTACTCGCTCCTTTTGCACATGCTGTTTAACTTCTGGGGAACCGTGCTCTCCGGGCTCATCCCGTTTGGTGACACGACGTTTGCCTTCATCTTCTGGTTCCTGTTCGGCATCGCCATGACGGTTGGCGGTCTGGTCGCCTTTAACTTCGGCATCCAAAGACTTCAGACGGCCGGCCGCGCATCCGCTATGCCTCTTTCAGATATTCCTTCAGGAACCGAATAAACGTCTCCATCTCTTCTCTCGTTCCGATGCTGATACGCAGGTAGTTGTTGATGCGTTCCTTCGTAAAATGGCGCACATAGATATGCTCCCTGCGCAGCGCCTCGAACAGTTCTGTTGCCGGCACGCGCTCGTGCGAAGCAAAGATAAAATTGCTCATCGAATCCCCGAACGTAAATCCCAACGCCCGCAATTCTTTTTTCGTCCACTCTCTCGTCTCGATGATCTTTTTTCTGGTCTCCTCAAAATAAGCACGGTCACGGATCGCCTCCACACCGAGTGCAAGCGCTGTCCGGTTCATCGTATAAGAATTAAACGAATACTTCACGTCATTGATATAACGGATCAGCTTCGCATTTCCCATCGCATATCCGATGCGCATTCCCGCCATGGAACGCGATTTGGAAAATGTCTGCACGATCAGAAGATTGTCATATTTTTCAATCAGCGGCAGCGCCGACACCCCTCCAAAATCAATATACGCCTCGTCCACCACAACGATCACGTCGCGGTTGTGCGCGATGATGTCCTCGATCTTATCAAGCGGCATCAGAATGCCGGTCGGTGCATTCGGGTTCGGGAATATCACTCCGCCGTTTTCCCCGTAATAATCCTCCACCCGGATCTCAAACGCATCATCAAGCGCTTTCGTCTCATACGGAATGCGCAGCATATCTGCCCACACATCATAAAAAGAATACGTAATGTCCGGGAAGAAAACCGGCTTTCCGGAATTAAAGAATGTCAGAAAAATCATCGCCAGCACATCATCCGAACCGACCCCGACAAATACCTGATCGCTGCCCAGTCCATAATATGACGCAATCGCATCCACAAGCACCTTACAGGTCGGTTCCGGATACAGGCGCAGCGTATCCGGGTTAAATCCGGCAAGCGCCCTCTGCACCCCCGGCGCGGGCGGATACGGATTCTCGTTGGTGTTCAGCTTGATCATCCGCTCCGCCTGCGGCTGCTCCCCCGGCACATACGGCACCACTTTTCTCACATATGACTCCCAGTTCTCCATCCTTTTTCCTCCTACTTTTCCAGTCCGTACACTGCCGCCAGCTTCGCAAATGCAGGCAGGGAATGTTCCACGGTCTCATGGGACACACAATATGCGAGACGCACAAATCCCGGACAGCCAAATGCGCTTCCCTTTACCATCAAAAGATTAAATTTCTTTCCCTCGTTTACAAATTCTTCTTCGTTTTCCACCGGTGACTTCACCCACAGGTAAAACGCCCCCTCCGGCTTGATGCAGGTAAATCCGAGCTTTGTCAGTCCTTCGTAGAGTCTGCTGCGGTTCTCATCGTAAAACGTGACATCCGTCTTCTCCTCAAGGCAGCGCGCCACAGCTTTCTGAATCAGGGACGGTGCGTTGACAAATCCGAGTGTCCGGTTTGAGATCTCAATGCCGCGGATCAGCTCTTCGGCGTCCGCCGCTTCATCCGGCACCACGACATAACCGATACGCTCTCCCGGAAGGGAAAGGGATTTGGAGAAAGAATATCCCACCAGGGTATTGCGATAATATTTCGTCAGGAAATCCTCTTTGTTCCCGTCATACACCAGCTCCCGGTACGGCTCGTCCGAGATCAGATAAATGTCTGTTCCAAATTCAGCCTGCTTTTTCTCTAAAATAGCTCCGATCTGCTCCATCGTCTGTGGCTTGTAGATCACGCCGGTCGGGTTGTTCGGCGTATTCACGATAAGCGCCTTCGTCCGCGCGGTAATCTTTGCCTCCAGATCGGCAAGATCCGGCTGAAACGTCTCCAGATTCGGCTGTACAATCACAATCTTTGCGTCAAAATTCGCCGCATACTGGCGATATTCTCCGAAGAATGGTGCAAACACGATGACCTCATCGTCCGGATCGAGAATCGTCTTAAAAATAATGTTGAGCCCGCCTGCGGCGCCGACTGTCATCACCAGATTGTGCGCCGTAAACTTTGTTCCGAAACGTTCGTTCAAATTCTCCGCGATCGCCTGGCGTACTTCCTCGTAGCCCGCATTTGCCATATAACCGTGAATGCCCAGAGAACCTGCCGCTCCCTTTGCATCCGCCTCATCAAGAAGATCGCGGATCGCATCGTTTAACGCCTTCGGCGCCGGGGTTGCCGGATTGCCGAGTGAGAAGTCAAACACATTCTCCTCCCCGTACTTTGCAGCCATCTCCCTGCCCTCGTTGAACATGGCGCGGATTGCCGAATTGCCCTCCAGCGCTTTTTGTATTCTCTTTGATACCATAATACCTATCCTCTTTTCTGCGGTCTGACCCGCATCGTTTTCTCATTCCTTTACTTTATCAAATTACCACGCGAAAGTAAACGGTCATTTTGCAAAAATTTGCTTCATGCACAAGTATAACACATTTATGGGAAATTGAAAAAAGAACGGACAACTTCCCGAGAAAATATCCCCGCCCCGTTATCCGTTCTTTTCTTCTCTCTTCCTATGCGTTCACTGTATCCACAAAGCGCATGAAGGCTGCTCTTCCCTCTTCTGTACACTTGTAGACTCCTGCGTCGGTGAGAACCTCCTTAAATACCAGACCGATCTCTGTCTGAACGATCTCATGTAACCTCTCCGGTGTGATCTCGCCCTCCAGACCGCTGCCGGCGGTAAAGCCGTACTTTGGAAGAAATTCCTCCACCCAGTCTGCATGCTTCGCCAGCTTCTCGTCCGCACGGATGTCAGCGCCGTCTAAGATCGCCTGCTCCAGATCCGCCATCTCATCCTTCAAACGTGCCGGGAGCACTGCCAGACCCATAACCTCGATCAGGCCGATATTCTCTTTTTTGATATGATGCAGCTTTGCATGGGGATGATAGACTCCCAGCGGATGCTCCTCTGTGGTGATATTGTTACGCAGCACCAGATCCAGTTCGAACTTGTCTCCTCTCTTTCTTGCAATGGGAGTGATGGTGTTATGAGGCTCGTTATCGGTGTAGGCATAGATAAATGCCTCTTCATCCGTATATTCTCTCCACTTGTTCAGGATTACATCTGCCAGTGCAATGATACGGTCAGTATCCGTACCGCTGAGACGGATGACAGACATGGGCCATGCCACGATACCGGCATCCACATCCTCGAAACCGGCTACGGAGAACGTTCTCTCTACCGGAGCTTTCGCCATGGCAAACTCGTAATGGCCGCCCTGGAAATGATCGTGGCTTAAGATGGAGCCGCCTACGATGGGCAGATCCGCATTGGAACCTACAAAATAATGAGGGAACTGCTTTACGAAATCAAACAGCTTACAGAAGGTCGCATGCTCAATCTTCATAGGCACATGCTGAGAGTTAAATACGATGCAGTGCTCATTATAATATACATACGGAGAATACTGAAATCCCCACTGACTGCCGTTAATAGTCACCGGAATGATACGGTGGTTCTGACGGGCAGGATGGTTCACACGGCCTGCATAACCCTCATTTTCACGGCACAACAGACATTTCGGATAACCGGACTGCTTTGCCAGCTTTGCTGCGGCGATAGCTTTAGGATCCTTCTCGGGCTTGGACAGGTTGATGGTAATATCCAGATCGCCATATTTGGTGGGAGCCACCCATTTCATATCCTTGCAGATACGATAACGACGGATATAGTCGGAATCTCTGCTTAATTTATAATAATAGTCGGTAGCTGCCTCAGGAGATACCTGTTCGTACAGCTCATGGAAATGACGGATCACTTCACTGGGTCTGGGCATCAACAGTCCCATGATCTTCGTATCGAACAGATCGCAGTATACCACACTGTTCTCCTTGAGAATACCTTTTTCATAAGCGTAATCCAGCATGCCCTTCAGAACCTCTTCCAGTTCATCCTCGCGCATGGTCACATTGTCACGGTCTTCCAGCTCATCCAGTTCAAACAGCTCCAACAGACGGTTGGTGGTATAGATCACATCTTCCTCCGGAACCAGTCCTGTCTGTACTCCGTAGGATACTAATTTACGAATTAATACCTGAATATCCATTATTTCTCCATTCTGCCGCCGGACCATTCGGACAGCTTCCGCGGCACTCACTTTCTGTTTGCATAGGAACCTTACTTTTCTTACAGGGTCTGGGGGCCGTCACCGATCTCTACTACATAGAAATCAGCCGCATAGCCGATCTTTTCCTTGTATGCTTTGCCTACCTGCTCTATAAAGGTATCAATAGCTTCATCCTTCACAATGCTTACGGTACATCCGCCAAAGCCGGCACCGGTCATACGGGATCCAATGACACCATCTACCTTCCATGCTTCCTCTACCAGAGTATCCAGCTCAATACCGGTTACTTCATAATCATCCCGCAGGGATACGTGGGATGCATTCATCAGCTCACCAAACAGCTTCACATCATTGTTCTTCAGCGCTTCAACCGCACGGATCGTTCTCTGATTCTCATATACTGCATGCTTTGCACGCTTTCTGCGGACATCACTCTTGATAATAGCCTTGAACTTCTCAAAGGTCTCCTCATCCAGGTCGCCCAGCGTCTTGATCTTCACTACCTGCTGAAGCTCTGCCAGTGCAGTCTCACATTCACTGCGGCGCTCATTGTACTTGGAATCTCCCAGGCCTCTCTTTTTATTACTGCATGCGATCA
>ERZ772855.3286-NODE-3286-length-12374-cov-13.030197_pt1 | contig 12374 bp, 10 predicted proteins | sample MGYA00511900_ERZ772855 | MGnify/ENA primary metagenome ERZ772855 (study PRJEB29015, sample SAMEA2737701) | human gut metagenome | biome: human gut; feature: human-associated habitat; material: faeces | place: China | collected 2012 ...
CTCACGCACGACATAGGGGTTCGAATCCCCTATCCACTACCAAGAGCGACTGTAATAGTCGCTTTTTTTATTACTGACTCTCCGGAGCAACGGGACAAGGGGAGGAGAACCCCATTCGAACAAACGGAGCAGCGAGACCCGGACGAACTCCGTTCGAGCCGCCGAGTCGTGACGTTTGAAGACAGGCGAAGCGAAATCAATTCCCTATCCACTACCGAAAACAACTGTAACAGGTCACTTTTTATTTTGCACTCCACGGCTCCGGTACAAAGACCGGGAATCCCGATTCGAACCGGATGCGCAACGGAGCAATGCAAAGACCGTTTATCTCGACGCAAGGCAGCGACTCCCGATATAGAAGAAGCACACCTTGCCGTCCTTCGCCCACAACTCCTGCCCAAAAGTCGCCGAAATTAAAAACATTCCGAAATCCGATCGGCAAAAATCATAAATTTAAGATTAATGACCTGCACAAGCAATATTTCAGTTCAAACCGCTATCTTTGCAAGCGGATTAAATACATAATATATTTTTCGCATGCCCACCGTTTCGGTCATTGTTCCCAACTACTGTCATGCTCCCTATCTCGAGCAGCGTATCGAAAGTATTCTGCAACAAACGTTTCAGGACTTCGAACTGATTCTGCTCGACGATTGTTCGACAGACGGCAGCCGTGAAATTCTCGAACGATACCGCAATCACCCCAAAGTTTCCGGCATTTTTTATAATGAACGGAACAGCGGCTCGCCTTTCAAACAGTGGGAAAAGGGGCTGTCGAAAGCCAAGGGCGATTACGTGTGGATCGCCGAAAGCGACGACTTTTCCTCTCCCTGTTTTCTGGAACGGTGCGTCCGGATTCTCGACACCCGTCCGGATTGCAGCATAGTTTTCACCAGCAGCTATATCGTCGATTCCCACTCCCGGACCATACGGGAGGAAGCGCCCGTCAAATACCCCAAACACAAGCAGATCCGATTCGGCAGCCGTTTCTTCCTCTACCGTTTTCTCTGCCCGAGGAACACCATCTACAACGCAGGAATGGCACTGGTGCGGCGCAGTGCGCTCCCCGCAGACGACAATTACACCCAATACCGTTATTGCGGCGACTGGCTGTTCTGGATACAGATCGTATCGGGGGGGGGAAATGTCGTCTATCTTGCCGAACCCCTCAACTACTACCGGGTACATGACAGCAACACCACCGCAGAGTCGATAGCCACAGGACGCAAGCACATCGAAACGCTCCGCATCCTCGAAGAAACCTTCCGGCTCATAGACCCGCCCCTGATCTGCCGCCTCTCGATCGCGGGCAAACACCTGCTGCGGATCCGCAAAGCCGCCGGCAGCCACTGGAACGAGGAGCCCTATCTCTCGATCCGCCTCGCCTGGCGGGAGCGCTACCGTCATCCCCGGATGATAATGTTCTGGCACAAGGTGTTCAAAGATCTTCCCCGCAGTTTCGCCCGCTAAATTCGCCGGGAATCGATCCGGCAACGACCGGACAGCCCTCTAAAAATACCGCATTGGAGCGATACTTCCCATTTTTTTTACTATATTTCAGGCACTATTAGAAATTTATCATGACCCGTTGGCGGAATTAAATTAGCGCATATTTAATTCTTCCAATAGGGTTGTAATTTTTGTAGTTCATATATTGCAGGATTGTCAGTGCGCTAATTTTCCCGATAATTCGGGTAAACAATCCTTCTATATCTTTCGCATAATTTCGTTCAATCATAAACTGGTCACAGAGCTGTGAAAATAACGTTTCTATTCTTTTTCTTGCTTTTGCGAAGCACGTAAATGTCGGTTTCCCATCTTTTTGATTGCTTCTATACGGAACTTCCAATCTGATATGGGCGGTTTCAAAAAGGTTCAGTTGTACATCTGCGCTGATATATCCCCTGTCACCGATTACCCGACAATTTGAGTAGTCCTCTTTGACGTCTTTCAGATAGTGAATGTCATATACACTTGCTTTTGGCAGGTCAAAAGAGTGGATGACTCCACTTAATCCACATACGGCATGTAGCTTACAACCATAGTAATAGGCCCCTTGCGAGGCACAATAACCAAACGAGGGCGCTCTTTCTACATCTTTCTTACCCATAGAACATCGCTTGGCACGGGCAGGACGACAAACCTCTATTGGTTTTGAATCTATGCAGAAGTAGTCTTCACTGCCATCAATCGCTTCCGCAATCTTTCTACGAATGACGGAGCAAAGAGATGACGTGAATTTTCTCCTGTCATTATATTGCCGCCGAGATATCAAATGGGGAATCTCTGATTTATACTCTTGCAATTTAGCAAACAAAAGAGATTCGCTATCAATGCCAATGGATTCAGAAGCCATACCGAGAGCTATCACTTCCAAGTCAGAAAATTTCGGGACAGCGCCACATCGAGGTAGATTTCCACGTCCGTTGACTAAATTTCCTGCAAGCAGCTTGCATATATCGAAAATTTTTGCAAATATTGGACATAAGTTGTGCATAAACCGAGTGTGTATTGAAAGTTTGGCCACTTCTAATATACTACAATTCAATGATATGTACAACTTTTATTAGCCATTTATTTACTAATTTAATTCCACCAACAGGTATTTATCATCGTTTAACAACCTAAAAACTAAAAAAATTGTATGAACCGAAAACTTTACACCCGCATGCTGCAGATCCTATTTGCAGTTTTACTATCTCTGGCGACCGCCTGCGACGAAGACAACGGCGGCGGAAATGAAGATCCGAAACCCTCCAAATTCTCCGTCACACTTTCTGTCAAGGACGTTTCGGCTTCGACAGCCTCGGTTGAAACCACCCCGAATGACAATACCGTCCACTACTTCTGCGATGCCGTGACCAAAGCCGAATACGACAAGGCCGGTGAGGACGCATTCATTGCCGGGCTCCTTGAAAGCTATGAAGTTCAGCTCGAAGAGGGAGAGACCTTCGCACAATTCTGGGAGAAGAAATCCAAACGCGGCAAGGGGTCGTGGACACTGAGCGGACTCACGCCCCAGACCGAATACTACACGTTCGCGTTCGCCGTGGATACCAACTCGGGTGAAGTACTATCGAAGGTATTCCTTTCGGAAGCATTCACGACCGCCGACGCCCCCACAGGCGAAACGGGTCCGACCATCAACAGGCTCGAGGTGTCTCCCGCAGCCCAGGATCCCAAAACGAAACTCGAAATGGAGTTGCAAGTCACCGATGCGACGAAAATATATGCACTGATTATGCCCAAAGCCGAACTCGATGCGGTTACCGGAGGCGACGAGCAAACGCTCATCGCGACGGTTATGGGAAGCGTGTCGCCTCTGGAAGAGGAACAATTCGAACAGGCAATGGGGGAAGGCCTCACACTGCTCACAGAAAACCTTAAGCCCGGAATCGAATACCTCGCCTGCGTAGTAGCCCGCAACGACTATGCGACGGTAGTCAAACAGGTTTCAGCGACAACCGAAGGCGAGGAGGCTCCATCGGAAAGTCTGTACGACAGACTGCCCGGAAAATACAAACTGACCACCCGTGTGATGAATATCAACTCTTGCGAGTGGGTAGAAACCCCCGTCGAACTCATCGTGGAAATAGCCAAAGGTGTGAATGACGCGACAGAGAGCGAATACCGTGCGAAAAACCGACTGGTCATCAAGGGTATTTTCGGATTCGACAACGGCGACGGCACCGCCCAATTCAGCAGCCCCGAACAGATGATCTCGGACGGAATCTGGCCGGACGAGCAGTCTGCCAACAAGAATTATGGGCCCAAATGGTTCTTGGAGATCGACGAAAACGAACAGCTGAGCGTTCCGGCCGATTTGGAAATTCCGGTCATGGCGGACGACACTAAAACGGACTATCTTCTGGGGTACGAACCATTCTACCAAACCATCTACGACACTCCGGGGCAGACTTTTCCCGCGACAGTCGACGAAAAAGGCGTGATTACCGTCAACCCGTTCTTCGGAGAATACAGTCTCGAATACCATCCCACAATCGTAGCTGCCGACCAATCGGAGAATAAAACCGCGATCTTCGTTACTCAAGGCGGAATCAAACTCATTCCGATGAAATAATGGAACCCGACATATAACCGAAAAAAGATTCCCGCTTTTCGGCGGGAATCTTTGTAAGAAACGTCGTCCCAACCGTTCGGAAGACCGACTATGCCGCTTCGCAGCACGGCATTCTTCCCATATAGCCAAGTATATAAGCAACAAAAACATCGTTTAAAGAATACAGTTGCATAAAGATATGCAAAAGAACTCATGTATCGTTTTTATCTATTCCATCAATGAATTTCATCTTTCAAAAAAATTATGCCGTACGAACATAATGTTTGTGCGGCATAATATAAATCTTCAATCACATCTTATAACTCTTTTTTCCCATTTCCGGATGCAAATTGCACCGGAAATGGGAAAAAAGAGTTATTTTTGTAAGGTTTAACCTTTACCCCGACACAAATGCTCATCACCGTCATCGTTCCGATTTACAACATGGAAGCCTACTTGTGCACCAGCCTGGACCGCCTGTTGCAGCAAAGTTTCCAGGATTACGAAATCCTGCTCATCGACGACGGCAGCAAGGACTCCTCGGGCGAAATCTGCGACCGCTATGCCAGGGAACACTCCCGGATCCGGGTCGTCCACAAACCCAACGGAGGATTGAGCACGGCCCGCAACGCGGGTATCGAACACGCCCGGGGCGAATACCTGACCTTCTGCGATCCCGACGACTGGGTCGATGCAGACTACCTGCAACAATTCGTCGAAGCAGGCATGGACGAACATACGCTGCCCGTGACAGGCATCCTGCAACACCGGGAAGGCAAATCGGACCGGCGGCTGACAGCGCCTGCCATGGACGTACAGGGCCAAGCCTGCACGGAAGCCATCGTCGCCCTGCGGCGGCACGACATGCTGGGATTCACCGTCAATAAATTGCTGGTCAAACGGATCATCGACGAGAACGGGCTCCGCTTCATCGAGGGGCTCTCGCACCGGGAAGACGAAATCTTCCTGCTGCAATACATTCCCCACGTTTCGCGCATCGTCATCAACGAAAAAACGCCCTACCACTACCGGGTCCTCGGCAGCGGCCTCTCCAAAAAACGCAAGCCGACGGAGCTGATTCTCCGCGTTTCCCGCCAGCTACACGACCTTTTCCTACAGGCCGCACCTACCCCGGAAGGGCGTTATGTCGCAGCCCGCATCCGGTTGCAACAATGCTGCGAGGCGGTCGCGGCGTCGAAAACGAACGAGGAGCTGCATATTGTCGTAGAAACGGCCCGCAATGCCCGCAAAGAGTATCTTTCGACCTTCGACCCCGCGTTTCTCGCCGACCGCCGGGATCGGAAAGTCGTGGCCCGCAGCCGGTGGGTCTTCGCCCTCGGAGCTCTCTCCGGCAGGCTGCTTCGACGCCTCACTCGATTGATTCACATATAAACCCGCTGCATCATGTCGAAATACGATTACCTGATCGTCGGAGCCGGACTTTTCGGCGCAGTCGCAGCTTACCGGGCCGCACGGTCCGGTAAGAAAGCGCTGGTCATCGACCGACGGCCCCACACGGGCGGAAACGCTTACTGCGAGGAGCGCGAAGGCATCCGCGTCCACAAATACGGCGCCCACATCTTCCACACCTCCAACCGCGAAGTGTGGGAGTTCGTGAACCGCTTCGTCGAATTCAACAACTACATCAACTCCCCGGTGGCCAACTACAAGGGCAAGCTCTACAACCTGCCTTTCAACATGAACACCTTTTACGCCATGTGGGGCGTCACCACGCCCGCCCAGGCAGCGGAGATGATCGACCGTCAGCGTCACGAAGCAGGCATTTCTCAGCCCCGGAACCTCGAAGAACAGGCCATCTCGCTGGTCGGCATCGACATCTACGAACGGCTCGTGAAAGGTTACACCGAAAAACAGTGGGGACGCGACGCCACCCAACTGCCGGCATTCATCATCAAACGCCTGCCGGTGCGCTTCACCTTCGACAACAACTACTTCAACGACCGCTGGCAGGGTATCCCCATCGGCGGCTACAACAAACTCGTGGACGGATTGCTCGCAGGCGTCGAGGTGCGCTGCGACACCGATTTCTTCGCCGACCGCACGCACTGGGAAAACCTCTGCGACCGCATCGTTTTCACGGGCCGCATCGACGAATACTACGATTTTAGACTCGGAGAGCTGGAGTACCGCTCACTGCGCTTCGAACACGAAACGCTCGACACCCCCAACTATCAGGGCGTCGCCGTAATGAATTTCACCGAGCGCGAAATCCCCTACACCCGGATCATCGAACACAAGCATTTCGAACCGGGCGGCGATCAGCCCCGCACGATCATTACCCGGGAATACCCGGCCCCGTACGAACATGGAGCCGAGCCCTACTACCCCGTCAATGACCAGCGCAACACGAAACTTTACGAAAGCTACAAGGCGTTGGCCGACCGGGACCGGAAAGTCATCTTCGGCGGCCGGCTCGGAGAATACCGCTACTACGACATGGACAAAGTGATCGAAAGCGCTCTCAAACTCACCCTTTAGAAAAATGAGCAAAACCGTCATCCTGGTCTGCGCCCACAAGCAGGACGCATGCCTCAAAACCCCGCCCTACCAGCCCGTTCAGGTCGGACGGGCCATTTCGCAAACGGAACTTCCGTTCGCCGTCGGCGACGACACGGGCGACAACATCAGCGACCGCAACCGCCACTACTGCGAACTCACGGCCCACTACTGGGCCTGGAAAAACCTGCACGACGCAGACTACATCGGGTTGAACCACTATCGCCGCTATTTCGACTTCGAGGGCGGTTCGACCTGCTCGCTGCGGACGGTTCGCTCGGAAGCCTTCTTCTCGGCACCGCATCCGGTCCCCGACTTCGACCGCCTCTTCAGCCGCTGCGATATCGTCATGGCCCGGCCGAAGATCTATCCCTACAACCTCTACACGGATTATTGCAAGTGCCACATCGAAAGCGACCTGCTGACCGCACGGCAGGTGATCGCAGAAAAATATCCGGCCTACCTGCCGGATTTCGACCGGGTGTTCTTCCGCAACAACCGCCTCTCGCATTTCAACATGTTCGTCCTGCCGCGCGAGCGGTTCGAGGCTTACTCGGCATGGCTGTTCGATATTCTGTTCGAGGTGGAGCGGCGGATCGAGATTCAGGACGACCCCGTGCAGGGACGCGTGATGGGGTATTTGAGCGAACGGTTGCTCTCGGTATGGGTCCGGCACAACCGGCTGAAGATTTGCTACAAAACCGTTCTGATGGTCAATGACCAGAAGCGAAAAGGGCTGGGCAAGCACCTTTTCCATACGACGGTCAATACTCTGGCGTACTGGATCACTTATCCGCTGCGGCGCCGCTCGCCGCGTCGGGCAGCGGAATAATCTGCTGCCAGAAGCGCCACATCCGGGGCTTCGACCAGCTATGGCACCCCATCGGCAGGCGACTGCCGCACAAACGGTAGCAATAGCGGGGATTGGTGTCGAACGCGAACCGCAGCGCCTCCTCCTGCGAAGGATAACGAAACCCTTCGGGAACGACGGCCCAGAAAACATCCTCGTTGCCCAGGTGGTTGCCCATCGAACAAAACCGCTCGATCTCGTCGCCGTATTTTTCGCACGCGGCCCGAAAACTCTCCACGCGGCGAAGCGAAAGACCTCCGTTTCCGATCTTCCCGTAGAGCGACTGCCGGATCATCCGGCCCGCCCGCTCTGCACGGCGAAGCCTCCACCGCAGGTATTGCTTCAGAATCGGCAGATCATACACTTTGCGGCGGACCCAGGGAGCGGCCACACAGTCGTATCCCCTACGGCACCAGTCGGCGAGTTCGTCCCGGAAAATCCAGGCGTCGGTATGGCAGATCAGGAGATATTCGTAATCGCGGAACAACTCGTAGAATCCGGCCGAAAGCATCATCCGGTTGTATCCCGCAATCCCGTTCTTGCGGCCCAGCCATTCGTCCGACACCTCCCGAACCGGCAGTCCGGAGAACTCACGCCGGATCGCCGAGCAATCCATACCGCAGGGAACCAAGAGTTCGACCGGATAATTTTCCTGTAACACCCCAACAGTCTGCCTCAACGACGCCCGTTCCCAGACGGTCAATTCCGGCCGGTAAACAGGAACGACGACCACCACTTCCTTCTTATCCATACGCTATTTTTTCAAATAATTTACAACGGCATCGGCGATACGCTCGCCGTCGAGCGCCGCAGAAATGATTCCGCCGGCATACCCGGCCCCTTCGCCCGCAGGGAAAAGCCCGGCGACCTCGGGGTGCATCAGCGTCTGCGCATCACGCGGAATGCGCACGGGGGTCGAGGTGCGGGACTCGACGCCCACGACCAACGCTTCATTGGTCAGGAATCCCCGCATCCGCCGCCCGAAAGTGGCGATACCCGCCCGCAGGGAAGAGGCGATAAATCCGGGCATCCACTTATCCAGCCGGGAAGGCACAACGCCCGGTATATACGAGGTCCGGGGCAGCGAACCGCTCGCACGTCCCGCCACGAAATCGGCGACACGCTGGGCCGGAGCGATCTGATGCTCGCCGCCGTATTGCCGGGCCAGCCGCTCGAACTGCTGCTGGAATTTCAGCCCGGCCAGCTCGCCCCACTCTGCCCGCAGATGCTCGAAATCCGCAAGCCGCACCTCGGTCACCAAACCGGAATTGGCGAAAACGGAGTTCCGGCCGCTGGGCGACATACCGTTCACCACCGATTCGGCCGCATCGGTCATCGCCGGAACGATGAATCCCCCGGGGCACATACAGAACGAATAGACGCCACGCCCACCCTCCTGGCTGACCAACGAATAGGAGGCCGCAGGCAGATACTCTCCCCGCGACTCGCAGTGGTACTGTATCGAGTCGATAAGCGCCTGCGGATGTTCGATCCGCACGCCCATCGCAAAAGGCTTGGCTTCCAGACGCACGCCCCGCCGGTGCAGCAACTCGTAAATATCCCGGGCCGAATGTCCCGTAGCAAGAACCACAGCCGCTCCTTCATAAAGGGTATCTCCGACCCACACCCCTTTTACGCGATCGTCGTGCAATTCGACATCGGTAACCCGCGCATCGAAAACGAACGATCCGCCGGCTTCGAGAATCGTCCGCCGGATATTGGAGATCACCCTCGGCAGTTTATCCGTTCCGATATGGGGATGGGATTCGTAAAGAATTTCGGGCGTGGCGCCGTGAAAAACCAGCGTTTGCAGCGCCTTGTTGTAGTCGCCCCGCTTCTTGCTGCGGGTGAAAAGTTTGCCGTCGGAGAATGTTCCGGCTCCGCCCTCGCCGAAAGCATAGTTCGAATCGGGATCGACCGCACCGTTGCGGTTGATCTGCGCGATGTCCCGCTTGCGGGCCGACACATCGCGTCCCCGTTCCAGAATCACCGGGCGATACCCCCGTTCGATCAGCCGCAGAGCCGTAAACAACCCCGCAGGGCCCGAACCGACGATCACGACCTCCGTACGCCCCGCAACCGACGGATAGTCGAAATGCACAGGTGCGGGCTGCGGTTCGCAATCGGCATAAACTTCGAGCGTAAGATTCACTTTGGGCTGCCGCTGCCGGGCATCGATCGACCGTCCGACGACCCGCACCAAAGCCACATCCTGCTCCGCGACACCCGCACGGCGAGCCGCCTGTTCAGTATAGTATTTTACGTCGGCAGCCTGCTTCGGAGTAAGAACCAGTGTCAGTTTATACGGCATAATCGATTGAAATAGTTTGCAAAAGTAACCAAAAATCGGCAAAATCGCCCGGCATCCATTCGAGAAAAAGGTTTTTTCGTTATCTTTGCCAACAGATAAGAGGCGGCTCGGGCAAGCTCGAATTTGTTTGGCTTGTCGCTTGCTTTCCTTATCCTTGCAAAGGACAGGAACCGATCCGGTAATCTTTGCGGACAATCCCGCACGATTGCGCTCGTTTTCCGGTAGCTTTGCAAAGGACAGGACGCGTTTCACGCACCGCCTAAATCCGGTTTTACACCCGGCTTTTGCAGTTCCTGTTCGGATATTTGCGGATATGGTGTAATTGGTAGCCACGTCAGACTTAGGATCTGATGCCTTAGGGCGTGGGGGTTCGAGTCCCTTTATCCGCACAAAGGAGCCTTTTCGAAGGGCTCCTTTTTCGTTGCCCGTTCGGTGCAAACAAGTGCAAATTGATTGTATATCATCGTTTTGCAAAGGTGTCGGCAAATTCTCTGAACCGGAAGCCGAAAGCATTTCGCAGCAAACTCGCGGGAGCACGAAAGGGAGCGGAGGCGAAAAACGGGCTGCGCGACGGAATTTGCTCCCGAGTACGTTTGCAATGCACTGTTTCGCTGCGTTTTACGTCGTAATAATTCTCTCTTGCGGACGTTTTGTTAACCAAAAAATTTCAACGTCATGAGACAAGAGACATTTGCCATTCTTTTCTTGATGCGGAAAGGACGACCGAAGAAAAACGGATTGGCGCCCATCTTCGCACGCATTACGACCGGAGGGCTCCGGCAAGAGGTCTACACTCAGTGCGACAGCAATCCCGAAACGTGGAACCAGCACAAGGAGCGCGCGATGGGAACGAACAAGCTGGCCATTCAGGTCAACGAGCGACTGAACGATTTCCGCGTCAAAATCATCGACATCCGCACCAAGCTGCTGGCCGAGGGCTATGCGGCCAATGCGGCGCAGATCAAGCAGCGCTACCTCAACCCGACCTGCAACACGATGATGCTCATCGCAGGCCTCGCCGACTACGCGAAGCGGCGGCAGGGCGAGGTGGGCGTGCGCATCACGCAGCGCACGGCCGACAAGTACGAACGGCTGCTGCGCTACCTGAAACAGTACCTCGCCCAGCGCGGCAAGGCCGAGGACATTCCCGTCGAGCGGATGAACTACGAGTTTCTGGACGGCTTCAACCTCTTCCTGCAAACCGCCCACCGCTGCCGCCACAACGGGGCGGTCGCCGTCATGGACTGTCTGCGCAACTTCGTCCTCTACTGCCTGCGCAACGAGTGGATCACGAAAAATCCGTTCCGCTACTATAAACTCAAAGAGGACGAGGTGCAGGCCAAAGAGCACCTTACGGCGCATGAACTGGAACTGCTGACCCGCAAGGAGCTCGACCACCGGCTGGCCCGCATCCGCGACGTCTTCGTCTTCTGCTGCCTGACGGGGCTGGCCTTCGCCGACGCCGACCACCTGCGGCGCGAGCACCTCTCGCAGGACGACGAGGGGCGGTGGTGGATCCACAAGCCGCGCGAAAAGACCTCCGTCATGAGCCGCATCCCGCTGCTTCCGGCCTCGCTCGAAATCCTGCGCCGCTACGAGCGGGACGAGGCGTGCCTCGCTCGCGGGCGCGTGCTTCCCACGCCGAGCAACCAGAAGATGAATGCCTACATGAAGGAGATCGCGGCCGTGTGCGGCATCGACAAGGTGCTGACCACCCACTGCGCCCGCCACACCTTCGCCTGCATGGCCGTCGAATACGGAATGCCGATCGACGTGCTGGCCAAGATTCTCGGGCACTCGAACACCAACATGACGCGCCACTACGCCAAATTCTCCGAGACGGTCATCGGCCGCGAGATGGAAGCGTTCGGCGAGCGGCTGGCATCGGCTACTTGATACCTGAAAGGATTCGGCCAAAAGCGCCCCTCGGATGAGGGGCGCCGACGCCTATCGCTGGCTCTCTTCAATCAGAGAGTTGCGCAGCAGATCCAGAAACCGTGTCAGCCGCAACTTGCGGTTGATGACTCCACGGCGGCATTGGATGGGATTGTTGATGCGGACGTTGAACATCCACGAGAACAGCTCGACCAACTGTTCCACATTGGCACGGGTACCATCGATACGCCGTCCCACGCCGGCACTATGCAACGCCGTAATCAGCTCCATGAGATCCGTCGGCGTGAACGGCTCGGCCAGATAGAGCGCCGAGCGGGGTTTTTCGGGTTCCCGCAACCGGTTCATGACCGCAGAATGCTCGATACGCAGATGAACCATCCGCATCTCAAATTCCAGATGTGAGACGGCTCCTTCCCAAAGCGCGACAAGCGCCGCCGGACGCGGATCGTGCATTATTACGGGATTACATGACAGGAATTGCGTTCAGGGACAACAGACAAATGTCCACGGGGGCAAATATGCCAGTCGGCAGAAAACGTAAATCATCACTCAAATATCAAAGATTTTTATTTCAGATTGATACATTTAAAACATTAAATTTCAATAAATCTTGCTAAAACATGCAATTGTCTGAATGCTTATATTGCAGTTCTCGTAGAAATATTCTAAAAAAAGATAGGATGGTTTTAGCCATCCTATCCCAGTGAGCAATCTCGTAATTTTGAACTTTTTATTTTAAT
>ERZ772855.3305-NODE-3305-length-12305-cov-6.913714_pt1 | contig 12305 bp, 10 predicted proteins | sample MGYA00511900_ERZ772855 | MGnify/ENA primary metagenome ERZ772855 (study PRJEB29015, sample SAMEA2737701) | human gut metagenome | biome: human gut; feature: human-associated habitat; material: faeces | place: China | collected 2012 ...
ATCGGCATCGGCATCGGCATCGGCATCGGCATCGGCATCGGCATCGGCATCGGCAAACGATGATACTCCACTTCTGGAATTTCGCAATGTTACGTTCCGTTACGATAATGCAGAATCGCCGGCTTTAGAAAATATTTCCTTTACCGTTCATCACGGTGAAACATTGGCTATTATGGGTGACATTGGTTCTGGTAAAAGTACGATTACAAACCTAATCCCTCGCCTATTCTCCATTGAGTCTGGAGACATTCTCTTCAAAGGCAAATCCATCTATGAATGGAATGTAGATGACTTACGCTCACGCATCGGTTATGTCCCACAAAAAGCCTACTTATTTACAGGGACTGTAGAAATGAACATCCGTTACGGTGCTGCACCAAGCCAAGATATTTCAGTTCAAGATATAGAAAATGCATGCCAATTATCTAAGGCGGATGAATTTATTAGTCGCCTTGAAGGTGGTTACCAATATATCGTCTCCCAAGGTGGTACTAATCTATCTGGAGGTCAACGCCAACGTCTTGCCATGGCTAGAGCGCTCGTGCGCAAACCTGATTTATTTATATTCGATGATAGTTTCTCTGCTCTCGACGGCACCACAGAGCGTGCCGTTCGCACCGTATTACATGAGGAATTGCAAAAGGACAATCGCCCCGCTCTCATCTCTGTAGAGCAAAAAGTAAGTGCTGCCAAAAAGGCAGACCACATCTTAATCATCAACAGAGGTCAAGTGGCAGGGTATGGCACTCATGATGAGTTAGCTGAAAACTCTACCGTATATAAACAAATTTTAGCATCTCAGGAGTTGACAGCATGAGCCCATTACGTCGTTTCCTGATCGATTCTAAAAGCCAATGGGGTTGGCTAGCACTACTCATCTTAGCCCTTATCACAGCAGCTATGTTTGAGGTATCAGCTCCAGTATTACTTGGCAAGGTCGTAGATGCTATTATCAGTGGATTACAAACAAACCAAGACATTAATACCATATTCGCCTCTATTGATACAATCATCCTCTGGCTTATTGCCATCTATGGAGGTCATGCTTTATTCACATACTTCGGCGAATACATGATGGCCTCCATTGGATCAAAAACAGTGCTCGCCTTGCGTACACGCATGAGTACTCACTTATACTCATTGCCTATCGAATACTTTCACGATCACCAACGTGGTGATCTTCTAAGCCGTCTAACCTCTGATTTGGATGCCGTTGCTGAAACGATAGGTGAAGGTGTGCCCGGTCTCGTGTCCGCCATTATCGGAATCATCGGCGCCACTGCAATGATGCTCTGGATCAGTCCAATTTTGGGAACATCCATCATCGTCATCATACTGATTGGTATCGTATGCTTAACGTGGCTATCTAAACGAGCCCGCCTCGTGTATCTTAGAAATCAGAATGCATTAGGAGCTTTCAACAGTGGCATAGAAGAAATCGTTGTAGGCAAGCCAATTATTCAAACCTTTGGTCTAGAAGAGACTACAACTCGCCAAGTAAATATACTGAATGACAATCTATTTAAAAGTATGCGAAATGCTGCTTTCACCAGTCAGCTTGTAGAGCCTCTCGTAAAATTTTTAAATCAATTTACCTATTGCCTCGTCGCTATTCAAGGCGGTCTCATGGTATTACGTGGGTCCATTTCCATTGGGGATATTCAGGCATTCTTCCTCTATGTAGGTCAGGTATCCGATCCCCTATCTCGTAGTTCCTATATTATGACAAAATTCCAAGAAACCGCTGCCGCCTTAGGCCGTATTTACGAGGTAATTGATGCCCCATCTGAAATTGATGATGGAAAATTGACATTATCCAACAGCTCATCAAAAACTGATAGAGACGCTATTAGTACTAACACATCTATGACGGCCAATCAACCAAGTAATCAAGCTCATACGGGGACAATTGATTTTGAGCATGTTGATTTTGGTTATACACCGTCCAATGTGTTTATGAAGGATATTAATATTCACATTCCAGCTGGCTCTATGGTAGCCATCGTAGGGCCTACCGGAGCTGGCAAATCCACATTAGTGAATCTCATCATGCGCTTCTATGACATTAAAAATGGTCGCATCACTATTGACGATGTAGATATTCGGGATTTGTCTCGTGAAAGCTTACATAATACGGTAGGAATGGTATTGCAAGACGCTTGGATTTTCACGGGTACTATCGCCGATAACATTGGCTACGGCAAACCAAATGCTACACGTGAAGAAATCGAGTATGTCGCAAGGCTTGCCATGGCAGATCACTTTATTCGTACATTACCCAATGGATATGATACGATGCTCAACCGAGGTGGTGATGATCTCTCCCAAGGTCAACGACAATTAATTACCATCGCTCGGGCCTTCTTAGCCGATCCTAACATTCTCATCCTCGATGAAGCAACGGCTAACGTAGATACCCGAACCGAAGTAGAGGTTCAAAAAGCGATGAACACACTCCTCAAAGGTCGAACCAGTATCGTAATCGCCCATCGCTTATCCACAATAAAAAATGCGGACTTCCTACTAGTGGTAGAAAACGGTACCATTGTAGAACAAGGGACACATGATGAACTCATGGCACTTAACGGATACTATAAAAAACTATATGAAAACTATGCTGTAGGAATGACGGTATAGAATAATAATTTTAACAATCTTACGCATGGAAATCTCCTGAGATCATTCCGTAAACGGCAAAATAACCGCTGATAAGTTACTACTTGTCAGCGGTTATTTTATTTGTGCACATATATAGTACGTTTTTCTATTAATTATTCACCTTTTGGTACAAACCATAAACCGTTATTATTTTTTTCCATGTAATCCTTAAATTCTTGAGAATGATAAGCTGCTACAATGTCTTTTGCCCATTGAGCCTCTTTGTTTTTCTCGTTTACTACAAGTTGTAATAACCATTGTGGCAATACATCTTCATTTGCCAATGCAGATTTAGGGTCAATTTTTGCATTATAAATGATAGCTCCTGTAATAACAATATAATCAAAATCAGTACGTACAGAAGGAATTGTAAGAGACTTCATTTCTGTAAATTTAAGATGTTTAGGATTTTCAATAATATCTGCTTGTGTGACTGTCGCTAAGTCTTTATTAGGATCAAGTTTAATCCAACCGATTTTTTGCAACAACGCATAGGCACGAGCCATGTTAGACGCATCATTAGGAACTGCAATAGTATCGCCATCAGCTACTTGATCTAAAGATGTCTTAGAACCACTAAAGATACCAGCTGGCACTGTTGGAATTGGGGTCAATGCTACAAGATGACCATTTTGTTTTTCGTTGAAGTTTTTCATATATGCTATATGTTGTTCAACATTAAAATCAACTTCACCATCACTCAATACTTGGTCTGCTTGTACCAAGTCAGACATATCTACACCTTTGAAGGTATAGCCTTGTTTTTCTAAAATTGGTTTTACACCTTTTTCAAACAATTCAGAATAAGGGCCTTGAGATTTACTATAGGTTAATTCTTTTTTAGCACCATTATCGCTATTATTAGAGCCGCAACCTGCGATAAAAGCTACGCTAAATACTAATGCCATACCAAGGGCAAGGAATTTTTTTAATTTCATAGTACATTCTCCTATACTTTCACAATCCATATAACTAAAATCTATTTCATCAAATTAGGAACGACGCGCACGACGTGCAAAGTAGTTACCTATTGTTTGAATAATTTGAACAAAAATAATTAAAATAACAACGGTAAATAACATCAATGGAAAGTTCAACCGTTCATAACCATAGGTAAGGGCCAAATCACCTACACCACCAGCACCAATGGCACCAGCCATAGCAGTAGCACCGATAAGACCTATGGTACCTGTTGTAATAGATAGAATAAGCGAACCCTTTGCCTCTGGTAAAAGGAAATGCCAAATCACTTCAAAATGAGAGGCCCCCATCGACTGTGCAGCCTCGATAATGCCTTTATTGACCTCTAAAATAGAGTTTTCAAAGAGTCGAGCAAGATAAGGCGCAATGAATATAACAAGCGGTACGATGGCCGCTGTTGTACCAACACGAGTACCAACAATCATCTTTGTTAATGGCAAGATAAACACCATCAAGATGATAAATGGTACAGAGCGCACGATATTAACAATTGTATTTGTTATGGTATAAACTACACTATTTTTAATGATGCCATTAGGATTTGTCACCACTAGTGTAACTGCGATAATTAGACCTAGTACGGTACCAATGAATAAAGACAGGAACACCATATATAATGTCTGTTCTGCAGCTAGTACTAACTGCGAACCGGGAACTCCAAGTTCTTGCATAAAGAAGTCCATTATAGTGCCACCTCCTGCCATTCAATGCCTTGCGATACAAGATACTCTTTCACCTTGCCCACTTCCAGATCATCACCAATGAACTGAACGATGAAAATTCCAAGTACCGTATGCTCTAACTCTGTTACCGTAGCAAACAACACACTCGTTTCTAAATCAAAGGTTTTATTAATATGATATAGCACATTATCAGTTGTATTATTTCCTAAGAAGTGCATTTTAAGTATTGTGTAAGGCCTTTTATCACAAGCCAAGGTATGTTTCACTGTAGATGGGATTTCATCAGGAATAACAGTTCTAACAAATCGTTTTGTTGTTTCATGCTTAGGTTTACTAAACACATCAAGTACAGAACCACTCTCGATAAGCTTCCCATGTTCCATAACTCCAACGCGATTACATATCTTTTGGATTACATCTATCTCATGAGTTACAATAACGACTGTTACCCCTAGTTCACGATTAACGCGTTCTAATAATTGAAGAATAGACTCTGTTGTATCTGGATCAAGAGCACTTGTTGCTTCATCGCAAAGCAGAATTGATGGATCTGTAGCCAACGCACGAGCAATACCAACGCGCTGCTTTTGACCACCAGATAATTCTCCTGGATAGGCATTTGCTTTATCACCTAAATCAACAAAGTCTAACAAGGTTTTAACCTTGTTATCAATCTCTGATTTAGAAACTTTATTTAGAATTAATGGAATCGCCACATTATCATACACAGATTTAGCATTCAATAAATTGAACTGTTGAAACACCATGCCGATGCGCTTACGAACCTTTCTGAGCGCATTAAAACTTAAGCCATTGATATTCACACCATCTATTTCAACATGACCAGAGGTAGGTACCTCTAAAGCATTAATCATGCGTAACAGTGTAGATTTACCGGCTCCACTAAAGCCAATAATGCCAAATATGTCGCCTTTTTCTATGGTAAAGTTTACATCAGATAATGCAGTAACCTTTTGCTTATTAACATCAAACTCTTTCGTTACATTTCGTATAGCAATCACTGTACCGCCTCTTTTTTCCTTCAATTTAGTAGGATTTAAATTTAAATTTAAAACATATCTATAAAGTATGATTTAATTATGTACTTAGATTACTACAATTTATAAGGACTGTCAAACCAAAAAGAACCTCACCAATTAAAAGGTTGAGGTTCTTTTATTATATAGCTCTTATCTTATAAGTAAGGGTTTACATCCCTATTCATCTAATTATATATTTTTTACATCAAACCAAAGCGATTCAGACACTAACAAAATAACTTATCTATATTGATTAAAAAGGTATAAAGATCCTAGTATAATAGGCGCCCCTATATAGAGACCCATATTAGGTATTTCCCCCAATAAGAATGCTGCTACAATAGCTGCCACTATGGGAGAGATATACATAAAGTTGGTTACATCTGAAACCTTTTCAGCATGTTCCAAAGCATAGCTCCAGAATACAAAACCTAATGCACTGGATAAAAATGCTAAATAAGCCATAGCAAACTTTGCGCTAATCGGCGATACTACAATCATTTCCAGGGCATGTTCTGCAAATGGTAATGCCATAATAGCCCCCGTAAACATAGACCACATAGCAATGGTAATAGGCTTATGTCCTTTTAAACTAAGTCCACGATTTAGAATATTATACACTGCAAAGAGTATCATCCCTAACAAAGTCCACAAGGCTCCTACAGGAATAGTAAGGGCAGAATTCCATAGAATGATTATGGCTACACCAATAAAAGCCGTTATTGTAAATAACCACCCTATGGGCCGTATTTTATCTTTATAAACAATCATGGCCATCAGTGCCGTCGTCATCGGAGTCAAGGCCATAATAATACTGGATGTGGCCGCTGGAATTGTGCGCAAACCTTCATTAAAAACAACTTGGTAAAGAAAATTCCCTGTAGCACCTAACAGAATATATAGTCCCCACTCACGCCATGTTGTCGGTATATGTAGCCCTTTTACAACACCGATTACCAGCATAAGTAAAGCGCCACCCATGACCCTTGCCACAGACAATGTCAACGAATCTACTGACTGTAATGCGATTTTACTGAAAGGAAATGCAGTAGCCCACACCGCAATAGTAGCAGAAGCACCTAAAAGTGCTTTCTTTCGATTTGTCATTAACATCCACCTTTCAATAACATTCGCCTATACAATCTTATAATCCACTTTGATTAACGTATATTCTATCCAAATTATTTCTATCTTGATTCATTCTACCAAGATCATGTTATCTACATGTTTTATAGCTTAATAACACTATCTCAATAGTACCATAATATACCCCTAACACTACAATAAATTAAATCATACTTTTTATTTCTATGAAGGGGATGATTTCTTCCTTATGGGACCTACAAAATGTGTAACAAAGTCGTTGGAACAAGTAATAACGCTTTATGAAAACTATGTAGCAGATATGTCTATGTAGTTAATACAACTATTCACTTAACTTGACTATTGTAAGTTCACTATTGATTCCATTAATTTCAATTTGATTTTCTGATTCAGCCACGGAAAAATCGTCTACAAGATTTCCACGATCTTCAAAGAGCAATTTAGTGCGAATACCTTTTTTCACCGCTTTGAAAGCATACTCATGAGAGACATATAGACGAGATTTCGCCGATATCTGATTCACATCAATTCGCCCCGTATAATCTGCTACATATATCTCCATTGGAGAGTTGTTATCCAGCTCTATATGACTGTTACCGCCGGCAATATGAATTTCTTTAGCCGCTCCGTCTAACTCAAACTTTTCACTAATAATATCAAATAGCTCTAGTTTTTCACAATGGGTCGCTAGCTCCGTATCTCCCATATATTTTTCAGGCAAATTTATAAAAATCGACAAATGTTCTTTTACAAGCTCTTCAGATAAGGATTTGGAACGATTTACATCCACATCGATACGCCTTTTTATATCATCGATTTTTACTTTCACCAGTTCCGTCAAATTTTCAATAGTATCACTGACCAGTTGAACCTTTATCTTCTCACCCTCTCCAGCTCTCATTTTTACGTGATTAACAGAACCCAGTTTAATGTCGAAATGTTTTATCTCATCGATATCGTATTCTACGATACTTTCATAAGGATATCGAGGTTTAACCGTTTCTTCTGAAAGCAATTCATCCACAGAGACATTGAATACAGCTGAAAGGGCCTTTAAATTTGAAATATCCGGCATTCCATTGCCCGATTCCCACTTTGTTATGGCCTGTCTCGACACATTAAGTGTTTCTGCTAATTTCCCCTGAGATAATCCAGATTGTTTTCTATACTCCCGTAATTTTTCATTAAAATCCATAATGTGACCTCCTATTTTAGGCAATATCAGTTACTCTTCAACAAGAGCTGCTCAGAGTATAGTATATGATGTCAGGGAAGAAAAGAAACGCTTGTTTTCCTGACTGGCAACGTTCCGTAGCATTCCAATATGCATGCATTTATAAAGACTTACAGGCTGATTCTGTACAAGATATAAACGGCCTCCGAACAGTACACAAATATAAACTATCCGATCATACTATTGAATAATCCGCCTTCATTCTCTTTAATGAAATTTTTATTTCCTTTATTAATATTGATATGCAATTTCATATTATTATGTATACATCAAGTGAGATCACAAAAAGAAAAAACTTATATAATCCTCTATATACAAGTAAACTTCAACAATTCGGCTTATGGAAATTTATGAGATACTTCACAAAATTGCATAGTATGTATTGAAAATCTATATCATCTATTCATTGTAGAATTGCTACAAACATTGTACACTATAGGCATAGAAATCTATAGTTATATCCTTTTATGGAGGTGCAAAATGCAACATACTGCATGGAAAGATTTTAACACAGGTGTGTGGGATAAAGCCGTTGATGTACGCGACTTTATTCAAAGAAACTATATTCCCTATGAAGGGGACGATTCCTTCCTTGCTGGTCCTACAGAACGAACAACAAAATTGTGGGAACAAGTAATGAAGCTTTATGAAGAAGAACGTGAAAAAGGCGGCATGCTCGATGCTGATACTTCCGTGGCCACACACATTACTGCCCATGCGCCAGGATATATCGACAAAGACCTTGAAACAATCGTTGGTTTGCAAACTGACAAACCTTTAAAACGCGCTATGTTCCCATATGGTGGCTTGCGCACAGCAAAATCCGCTATTGAAGAATACGGCTTCAAAATGGATCCGCAAACAGAGGACTTCTTTAAGAAACATCGCAAAACTCATAATGATGGCGTATTTGATGTATATACTCCAGAAATGCGTGCTGCACGTACAGCTCACATTGTAACTGGTTTGCCAGATGCGTATAGCCGTGGTCGTATTATCGGTGACTATCGTCGTATCGCTCTTTACGGTGTTGATTATCTCATTGAAGATAAAAAAGAACAATTTAGCATTACAATGGGTGACATGCTAGCAGATGTCATTCGCGACCGTGAGGAAATACAAGATCAAATCCGCTCTTTGAAAGAATTGAAAGAGATGGCAGCATCCTATGGCTATGATATTTCCAAACCAGCTAAGGATGTTCGTGAAGCTATGCAATGGATTTACTTCGGCTATCTTGGTGCTATTAAAGAGCAAAACGGTGCTGCTATGTCCATTGGTCGTAACTCCACATTCCTCGATATCTATGCGGAACGAGACCTTCGCAACGGCACATACACAGAGGAGCAAATTCAAGAATTCGTAGACCATTTCATTATGAAATTGCGCATGGTTCGCTTCGCACGTATCCACGAATACAACAATTTGTTCACAGGTGACCCTGTTTGGACGACTGAATCCATCGGTGGTATGGGTACTGACGGCCGTACATTGGTTTCCAAGATGTCCTTCCGTTACCTACATACATTGACTAACCTTGGTCCTGCTCCAGAACCAAACCTCACTGTATTATGGTCCCCTCGCATGCCGATTGGCTTCCGCCGTTTCTGCGCAAAATTATCCATTGAAACATCTTCCATTCAATACGAGAATGACGAATTGATGCGCCCTAACTCTGGTGATGACTACGCAATCGCATGTTGCGTATCCCCAATGCGTATCGGTAAAGAAATGCAATTCTTTGGTGCTCGTTCCAACTTGGCGAAATGCTTGCTTTACGCTATCAACGGTGGCGTTGACGAAAAGTTGAAGAAACAAATTGGTCCTAAATACCGCCCTATCACTTCCGAATACTTAGAATTCGACGAAGTATGGGAAAAATTCGACGACATGATGGAATGGTTGGCAGGCGTATATGTAAATGCATTGAACATCATTCACTACATGCACGATAAATATGCTTATGAAAAACTAGAAATGGCATTGCATGACCGCAAGGTAACTCGTTGGTTTGCAACTGGTATCGCTGGTTTATCCGTAGTAGCAGACTCCTTATCCGCTATTAAATATGCTAAGGTAAAACCTATCCGTGACGAAAATGGCATCGCTGTTGATTTCGAAATCGAAGGTGATTTCCCTAAATATGGTAACGATGATGACCGTGTGGATAGCTTGGCAGCAAAGGTTGTTTCCACATTTATGAACAAGATTCGTAAACATCCTACATATCGTCAATCCGTTCCAACTATGAGCTTGTTAACAATTACTTCCAACGTAGTATATGGTACTGCTACAGGTTCTACTCCAGATGGCCGTAAAGCTGGCGAAGCTTTCGCGCCTGGCGCGAACCCAATGCACGGTCGTGATTCTCACGGTGCCGTATCCTCGTTGGCATCCGTAGCTAAAATGCCATGGCGTGATTGCTCCGATGGTATTTCTAATACCTTCTCTATCATTCCGGACGCATTAGGTAAATCTGGTGAAACATTTGTTTCCGTTAGCGATTTTGATATTGAGTTAGACCCTTCTCAATTGCCTAACAGCAATACAAACTTCGCATGTAGCGAACCAAATGTTACTATAGAGGAAGATAAGTAAAATCTTCCACAGTATCGAACTGCTTTCACCGGCATCGATACGCGTGTTAGTCTTGGTTGAAAGGAGGTTATACCCATGAGCAACCAACAAGTTGATAACTTGGTAGAGTTATTGGATGGTTATTCCCAAAAGGGCGGCCATCATTTGAACGTCAACGTGTTTACTCGTGAAACATTGTTAGACGCTCAAAAACATCCTGAGTTGTACCCTCAATTGACGATTCGTGTATCCGGTTATGCGGTGCACTTCAACAAATTGACAAAACAACAACAGGACGAAGTTATTTCCCGTACCTTCCACCAACGTATCTAATCGAGGTTTTCTATGACTGGACGTATTCATTCGGTTGAAACGATGGGTACGGTTGATGGTCCAGGCATGCGCATGGTGGTATTTCTACAAGGATGCCCCATGCGTTGTGCTTATTGCCACAATCCTGACACATGGGATGAAACTAGCGACGATGCTAAATTCATGACCGTAGAGGAATTGTGGGACCAGTACGAACGTAACCGCCAATTTTATACTAATGGTGGTATCACCGTCACAGGTGGGGAAGCTCTTATGCAAATCGACTTTGTTATTGAGCTTTTCACATATTTCCGTGAAAGAAACGTCCATACCTGTTTAGATACAAGTGGAATTTGTTTTGATCCCCACCAGGAGGTGGCATACCGTAAATTACTCAGTGTGACTAGTCTCGTCATCCTAGACATTAAGGAAATCGATCCAGCCAAGCATTTATGGTTAACCGGTAAACCGTTAGAGCCCATTCTCGGGTTTGCTCGATTGACGGCAGACGTGGAAGTTCCGATTTGGGTTCGTCACGTAGTAGTCCCTACGATTACAGATAATGCCGATCGTCACTATCGTCTAGGCTTTTTTCTAGGATCTCTGAAAAATTTACAAGCCGTTGATTGCTTACCTTATCACGTTATGGGTATTGCTAAATATAAGGAGTTAGGTATTCCCTATCGCCTAGAGGGCATCCCGGCTGCAACGAAAGATATTGCGGCTAAAGCGACAAGAACCGTGGTGGAAGGCATCAAGGCCTATAGACGCCATTGGTGGAGTCCCATCAAAACACAACATCAATCATAATCAAGTTTGAGGATAACTACCTCCCTTGATATATATAAATATATATATTAAGACTTGATCTATGATAGCCCTAATCAATAGAGCCGCCCCCATACAACCGGGGACGGCTCTTATTGCATTTATATAAACTTTCTATCATACAAACGGGCTGCAATGAGGACAACCAAACAGGACCCCACATTATGAACTAACGCACCGGTAGTAGGTGTCAAAACCTCAAGTAATGAGAGAATAATAGCGATACAGTTAATGGCCATTGATAAAGCAATACTAAATTTAATAGTTCTAATCGTAGCATCTGATAGTCGCTTAATATAAGGAATTTTGCTAAGATCTTCACTCATCAATGCAATATCAGCTGTTTCTATGGCAATATCACTACCGATACTCCCCATTGCAATACTCACATCAGCAGTCTTCATAGCTGGTGCATCATTAATTCCATCACCAACCATACAAACCTTGTGGTGTTTCCCTTGCAACTCTTCAATAATACTCACTTTTTCTCCAGGTAAAAGCTCCGCATGTATTTCAGAAATACCTGCTTTTCTGCCAATATATGTAGCCGTTTCTTTACTATCCCCCGTAAGAAGTACTGTTTTCATAGCTAGACTAGAGACTGCAGACAACATATCTGCCGTATCTCGTCGCATTGTATCAGATAAAGTAATAATACCTATAATATGATCTTTATCTGCAATAATGATAGATACCTTTCCTTCACTTCGATATGTATTAACGTTTTGTTGAACCCTTTCATCAATAATAATATTATGTTCCTCAAGAAAACGTTCATGACCACAATATAATTTAACACCGTTTATTACGGCAATAATGCCCCTTCCTACGAACATTGTAAACGAAGTAGTATCAAGTATTTCTAAATCTTGATGTATGGCATGAGAA
>ERZ772855.3309-NODE-3309-length-12288-cov-3.008256_pt1 | contig 12288 bp, 9 predicted proteins | sample MGYA00511900_ERZ772855 | MGnify/ENA primary metagenome ERZ772855 (study PRJEB29015, sample SAMEA2737701) | human gut metagenome | biome: human gut; feature: human-associated habitat; material: faeces | place: China | collected 2012 ...
TTAATATTATACATTTTTCCATTTTATTTTACAAGAAAATACATTATAATATAATTAAAAAAAGAAACAACTTTATATTTAGGAGATTTTTATGAAGTGCATACTGTATAAAAAAGCACTTCCACTCATATTATTATCATGCCTTTTGCTTGGCGCATGCGGTAATTCCAAAAGTGACGATATATCAAAGGAGCCTGTTTCCAGTCATTCTACTGAAAAGGGCACCTGGGACTCTGCACCAAAGGTGCTCACTCCAACCGCCGACGGCACACAAACCTATACCTGTGATGTGGCTACTATCGACGCATCAAACAGCAGCAGCGGCTATATCATAGTGAATTATCACGGTTCTAATCAAAAGGTCAAGCTTCAGATAACCGGGCCTGACGGTGTCACGTACACCTTTGATCTGCATGGAGGAAATGAAGTGTTTCCTCTTGTCTCTTCAAGTGGCTCGTATACTGTAACCGTTTTTGAAAATGTTGAGGGGACACAATATGCTACCGTGCTGTCGCAGGTGATTTCCGTCTCCATCACCGATGAATTCGGACCGTATCTGTACCCTAACCAGTATGTAAATTTCACTGCCGATTCTTTGGCTGTGAAGGAAGGCAGCTCACTGGCGTACTACTGCAGCAGCGATACTGAGGTCGTGGAAAGTGTATACAATTATATCATTTCAAACTTCAAATACGACTATGACAAGGCTAAAAATGTCAAAAGCGGCTATCTGCCTGATGTGGACAAGGTCTTTACCGAAAATACCGGTATATGCTTTGACTATGCGGCAGTCATGGCCACTATGCTAAGGACTCAGGCTATTCCCACACGTTTAGAGGTAGGATATGCCGGTGAAGAATATCATGCCTGGATCAGTACTTATATAAAGGACAAGGGCTGGATAAACGGCATCATCGAGTTTGATGGTACCTCATGGAACATGCTGGATCCAACATTTGCATCTACCAGTGATTCGCCAAAGAAGTTCATAGCACAAAAAAATGATTACATTACCAAATACGTCTATTAGGAGGACATAAATGTCTAGAAAATCCAAGATTTTGAGCAATGCAGAGCTTTCTGCCTTCTGTCAGCAGATTTCTCTTATCATAGCAGCCGGGCTGCCTACATACTATGGTGTTTCCATATTATGTGATGAAGCACCTGATAAGCAGACACATGATCTGCTTGAGCAGATATATAAGCCAATGGAGCTTGGTGCAACGCTTCACAGTGCACTTAAAGATACAGGATACTTTCCAAAATATATGATTAATATGATACAGCTGGGTGAAGAAACCGGCCGTCTTGAAGAGGTCTTAAACTCACTCTCAAAGTACTATGACCGCGAAGACGAAATAGCTTCAGGCATTAAAAGTGCCGTTACCTATCCTCTCGTGCTTTCTGCAGTGATGATTGCCGTTATTGTCGTTATGATTGCCAAGGTTTTACCTGTATTCTCACAGATATATGCCGAGCTTGGAAGTGAGCTTACCGGCACCGCTGCCGTGCTCATGAAGCTCAGTAAATACATCAACAGGTATCTGCTTATCATTATAGCTTTCATGCTCTTTGCCGCACTGTTTCTTTTTATATTTTTTAAGACACGCTTCGGAAAAAAGTTCCTTATGAAAACTGCGCTTTCCATGTCAATCGCATCCAGCCGCTTTGCAAACTGCATGTTTTTAGCACTCTCAAGCGGACTCGACACAGACCGTGGTCTTGATCTGGCACAGGCTCTTGTAAACAATCCTGTCCTTGATTCTAAAATAAATGACTGCCGTAAAAATATATCTAACGGCGAGACATTTTCGGAGGCGCTGCTGCACTCCAATATTTTTTCAAAGATGTACTCAAGCTGGATTGCAATCGGCAGCAAAACCGGGTCTATGGACGAGGTCATGCAGCATATATGTACATCCTGTGAGGATGACACAGATGCAAGGCTGTCACGATTCATATCAGTGATTGAACCTGCCATGGTTATCCTGCTTTGTATATTCATTGGCTTCATACTAGTATCATTTTTACTCCCACTGCTTGGAATTATATCAAGCATAGGATAGCTTACGGAGGCACAGCATGCTGTTTTTTGTTCAGAAAAAGAAATCAACCATATGGAAATTCATACCAATTGTGCTTTTAGCCGCATGTACCGTTTTGTTTAGTGCTTTCTCTTCAAAGCTGTCAGATGACAATACCAAAAGAAGCAAGAGCACGCTGGAACGCGCCCTCACACGAAGTATCACACAGTGCTATGCACTTGAGGGAACATACCCTCCGGACATAAATTATCTAACAGACCATTATGGTCTCACCTACAACAGCGACTATTATTACATAGACTATCAATACATCGGCTCCAATCTGCGTCCCGATGTGACAATAATAGAGAGGAAATAACCCATGTTCAAGCTAAAATCAAGATCACATCAGGCTGACAGTTTTTTTGTGATGCTGCTGTTTTTTCTTTTTGCGCTGACTGCTTTTATCCTCGTACTGATTGGCGTAAAGCAATACAAGTCCACTGCCAATGCCATGAATTACAACTACGAGGTACGCACTGTCACATCTTATCTGCGCGAAAAAGTCAGACAGAATGATTCTGACGCTGCAATCAGTGTAGAAACAATAAATGGCACGAAGGCTCTATGTCTGAAAAACACAATAAATGACATCGTATATAATACCTTCATATACTACTATGGCGGTTCTCTAAGAGAGCTCTATGTACAGGATGGTTCCTCATACAGTCTGGACAGCGGACAAAGGATTGTCGAAATCGGAGGACTTGACATGGCAGAAACCACCGACAAAATGATTACCGTAACTATCACCGATACATCCGGTGGCACTACCGATACCTACTGCTCCGTCAATTCCGACTAACCATCGTCTGACAATAATTGCAGCAATATCACGTACACCGCTCCCTGATATGCCACTCGATGCCACACAAACTTACATACCACAAGGAATAAACCATGATTTCAACAAAGCTTAAACAATCGAAAAACAGAATATTCCTGCTTGAGATTACCATTAATCTGCTGCTTTTTTCAGCTCTTTTGATTGTGGGACTGCTTTTCTTCATAAAGACCCACAAGCTGACAGAAGAAACTCAGGTGCTGCATGAGGCTGTTAATGCATGCAGCAATGCAGCAAGCGCATACGAACAGGAGCATGGCGATTTAAACGCCGTATCATCGCTCTTTGACGGCTCCATCTGTGCAGATGAAAAGCTATTCATTTATCTTGACAAAAGCTATCATCCATGTGATAAGGATGATGCCGCATACAAGGTTATTGTAAGCAGGCTTGGGCAGGATGCCTACGGAGTACAAAAGGCTGACATAGAGTTTATAGCAGCAGACAGCCACTGTGTATACAGCATTACTGCGTGCAGCTATACTGCACTTTCCTCTGATGGAAGGACGGTGAGCACCCCATGAAAAAAAGAAGAGAGTTTTCAAATTTCGGTTTTTCCACCATCCTGCTTACTTTTTCCATGATATGCATTGTCACGTTCTCTGCACTCGCCTTTGTCACAGCAAACTCTGACTATAAGCTGAGCAAACGCGTTGCTGATAACAACAGCTCGTATTACCGTGCATGTGAAAAGGTATGGGATGAGATATCACAGATTGATACCATTCTTGCATCCGCCTACGATGGCAGTCCTGATAAAGCAGCATACTATGAGGCCATAAAGACTGCTCTATCAGACAACGATACTGCCATAAATAAAAACCTCGCTGAAAATGAATCAAACGGCAAGGTTACCGGTCTGACCTATACCATCACCTGTACTGTAAGCGATACTCAGACTCTCACTGTAAAGCTTGATATCAACTATCCTGTCCACAGGCAGGATGCTTTTTATAAAATAAAACAATGGAAGCTCAATACCGACACAGCTTTCGAGGAAAATGATACACTAAACTTAATTGGAGGAAACTAAAATGGATGTTAAAAAGATATTAAAGGAAGCGACTGACAACGGAGCATCGGATATTTTCATAGTGGCCGGCCGCCCTCTCACATACAAATCAAAGGGAGTGATGGAGTGCCTCAATGAAATCAGAATGATTCCAAAAGAAACCTTTGAATTTGTCACATCAATCTATGCTCTTGCCGAGAGAGATATTTCAAAATTCGAGGAAACCGGAGATGATGACTTTTCCTTCGCTATACCGGGAGTATCACGTTACAGAGTGAGCACTTTCAAGCAGCGTGGCTCTTACTCTGCTGTCATCCGTGTTATCTCATTCACACTGCCAAAGCCAAGCGATTTACATATACCGGACTCTGTTATGGAGCTTGCGGAAACAAACAACGGCATGGTGCTGGTTACCGGCCCAGCCGGAAGCGGTAAATCTACCACACTTGCATGTATTATTGATCAGATCAACCATGAGAAAGAAGAACATATTATCACTCTTGAGGATCCGCTTGAGTTTTTACATCGTCATGACAAATGTATTGTGTCACAGCGTGAAATCAACACAGATACAGAAAGCTATCTCACCGCACTTCGCGCCGCACTCCGCCAGAGTCCTGACGTCATATTGCTTGGAGAGATGCGAGACTATGAGACCATCAATACAGCTGTCACAGCGGCTGAAACCGGTCACCTCATATTTTCATCACTTCACACAATTGGTGCCGCAAATACCATTGACCGAATAATCGATGCGTTTCCTGCTTCCCAGCAGCACCAGATAGCCATCCAGCTTGCATCTGTGCTGCAGGCTGTTGTCTGCCAGAAGCTTTTACCTGCCACAAACGGTGAGATGGTACCTGCTTTTGAAATCATGGTACTCACGCCTGCAATAAGGAACTTAATCCGTGAAGGCAAGGTCCATCAGATTGACGGTATCATCTACACCTCTGCAGCTGAGAATATGATTGCAATGGATACAAGCATCTTCAATCTGTACAAGGCCGGTGTAATCAGCAAGCATGTGGCAATCAGCGAGGCCACCAACCCTGAGATGATGACAAAGAGAATTAATTTAAACTAACTTCATACTTGACGGATATATAAAACCCCGGCATATAAACCATGAAACAGGTTTATATGCCGGGGCTTTTTGTTTAGATAAATATGTTAATACAAGCAAATTACCGTTATCTGTACTTTCGATATTATACGTTAATCTCTGCCTTTACTCCACTCTCATCCTTATGTGCTTCAAGCACCGGATTAACTACATCGCGCAGATATACTTCTACCTGACGAGGTGCACGTCCCACATAAAGCTCAGGCTTAAGGTTCTTTTCGATATCAGCTTTTGTCAGTCCGAATGCAGGATCTGCAGCAATTAAGTCTACGAGGTTATTCTCTTTTCCCTCTTCCTTGACTGTTTTTCCGGCCTGCATTGAGAGCTGTCTGATCTTCTCATGGAGCTCCTGACGATTTCCACCGTTCTTTACAACATCCATCATGATGTTCTCTGTTGCCATGAATGGAATCTCTGCCATAAAGTGCTTTTCAATAACCTTTGGATATACTACCAGTCCATCCACCACATTGAGGCAGAGGTCAAGGATTCCGTCTATTGCAAGGAAGCCCTCAGGTATTGAAAGACGCTTGTTTGCTGAATCATCAAGTGTTCTCTCAAACCACTGTGTAGCTGAGGTAATTGCAGGATTCATTACATCTGCAAGAACATATCTTGAAAGAGATGCTATTCTCTCACTTCTCATAGGATTTCTCTTGTATGCCATGGCTGATGAGCCAATCTGATTCTTCTCAAACGGCTCCTCTACTTCCTTAAGATGCTGGAGCAGTCTGATATCGTTTGACATCTTTGTAGCTGATGCGGCGATGCCTGCGAGTACATTTACCACTCTTGTATCTACCTTACGGGAATATGTCTGGCCTGACACCGGATAACAATCCTTAAAGCCCATCTTCTTTGCGATCATTGGATCTATCTTGTCTATTGTCTCATTATCTCCGTCGAAGAGCTCAAGGAAGCTGGCCTGTGTTCCTGTAGTGCCCTTAGAACCAAGGAGCTTTAATGTGCCCTGCACATACTCTAAATCCTCGAGATCCAGCATAAACTCATTCAGCCACAGTGTGGCACGCTTTCCAACTGTTGTCGGCTGTGCCGGCTGGAAATGTGTAAATGCAAGAGTTGGCTGGTTTTTATACTTATCAGCAAAGTTTGCAAGCTCTGCAATAACACTTATAAGCTTTTTGTGAACGAGCTTTAATGCTTCATTCATGATGATGATATCTGTATTGTCACCTACATAACATGAAGTTGCTCCAAGATGTATAATTCCTGCTGCCTTAGGACACTGCTGTCCATATGCATAGACATGGCTCATTACATCGTGACGCACAAGCTTCTCACGCTCCTTTGCCACATCATAATTGATGTCATCCACATGTGCCTTTAATTCATCAATCTGCTCCTGTGTGATAACCGGCTTGCCATCCTGTGAAAGCCCAAGCTCCATCTCAGTCTCTGCAAGGGCAATCCAGAGCTTTCTCCAAGTGGTAAATTTCATATCCTGCGAAAAAATATACTGCATCTCTTTACTGGCATAGCGCTCAGAAAGAGGACTTGTGTATCTGTCTGTACTCATATTCTCTCCTTTATTAGCGATTAAGCATTTTTCTCTCGAGGTCTATTTCTTTATCAAAATACTCGCCTCTGATATCATCCTTCGGTGGCTCCATCGGATATTTTCCTGTGAAACAGCCCATGCAGATTGGCAGTCCCTCTACCATCTCATGAAGTCTGTCAATTCCAAGGTAGCCTAAAGAATCTGCACCTATAATCTGTCTGATATCCTCAATAGTCCTGTTGTAAGCGATAAGCTGCTCTCTTGCAGGAATATCTGTACCGAAATAGCAAGGCCATAAGAATGGCGGTGAACTGATGCGCACATGTACCTCTGTGGCACCCGCCTCTCTTAACATACGCACTATTCTGTCTGAGGTTGTTCCTCGCACAATTGAATCATCAATCATAACAACTCTCTTGCCCTTAACAGCCTCCTTTAATACATTGAGCTTTATCTGCACGCTTGATTCACGGCTTGACTGCTTAGGCTTGATAAATGTCCTGCCGACATAACCGTTCTTGACAAATGCTGTGCCATATGGAATGCCCGACTCAAGTGAATAACCAAGAGCAGCGGCATTTCCTGATTCCGGTACTCCTGTCACGATATCAGCCTCAACCGGTGAATCCATTGCAAGGAATCTGCCAGCCTTGATACGGCTGCCATACACGCTTACTCCGTCAATATGGCTGTCAGGTCTTGCGAAATAAATGTATTCAAACACGCATCTGGCCTGTTTTTCAGGGGCAAGTGCCATAGTCATATCAGACTCAATGCCCTTTTCAGGAGTGATAGTGATAACCTCTCCCGGCTCTACATCCCTGACAAACTCTGCACCGATTGTATCAAGCGCACAGGTCTCAGATGTAACGATATATGCATTGTCTCTCTTTCCGATGCAAAGAGGCTTAAAACCAAATGGGTCTCTGGCTGCAATAAGCTTTCTCGGGCTCTCAACCACAAGTGCATAGGCTCCCTTAAGCTTCTGGCAGGCACGTCTGACCGCCTCCTCCGCTGTTTTTGAGTTAAGACGTTCTCTTGCGATATGATAAGCTATAACCTCAGAGTCGATTGTGGTCTGGAAAATAGCTCCTGTATACTCAAGCTCCTTGCGAAGCTCCTTTGCATTAATGAGATTTCCGTTGTGTGCCATGGCAAGTGTGCCCTTGACATAATTTAACACGAGTGGCTGTGCATTCTCACGTGTTGATGAGCCCGCTGTTGAATAGCGCACATGCCCCACTCCGATATCCCCCTTCATAGGCTCTAGGATATCAGGAGTAAATACCTCATTTACAAGGCCCATACCCTTGTGTGTGGTCACCTTTCCCTTTGGTCCGTGTGTATCACTCACAGCAATACCACAGCTTTCCTGCCCTCTGTGCTGAAGCGCAAAAAGGCCATAGTAGATAGTGGATGCGACATCTCCTCCATCAAAATCATACATGCCGAACACACCACATTCCTCATGAAGCTCATCAAATACATGGTTATGCTCGTCAATATCAGAACACCTTTCTAATTTTGTACCGGTATGACTTTTTGTATCTATACTAGTATTTATATACTGATTTATGTTATTGTCCTGGTTCATAATATCTCCGTTTATAATTGCGAAATAGTAACGCGGAATAAATAATATATTAGCGGCTGAATTTGCTTCCTGTAAGAAGCTCAAATGCCTCTTTATATTTCTCTACAGTCTTCACAACAACCTCATCAGGTAAAAGAAGGTCATTGTCCGGATTGGCCTTGAGCCAGTCTCTTACATACTGCTTGTCAAATGAAGGCTGTCCCTGTCCAGGCTTATATCCATCAAGTGGCCAGAAGCGTGAGCTGTCAGGTGTGAGCATCTCATCGGCAAGCACTACCTCACCCTGCTCATTTAAGCCAAACTCAAACTTGGTATCTGCGATGATGATGCCCTTTGTAAGAGCGTACTCTGCACATTTCTTGTAGAGAGCAATTGTATAATCGCGAATCTTCTCTGCGTACTCTCTGCCCTTCTCAGGATAAATCTTCTCTAATACTTCTACTGATTTTTCGAATGAGATATTCTCATCATGATCTCCAAGATCAGCCTTGGTAGATGGTGTATAAATAGGCTCAGGGAGCTTATCAGACTCAACAAGTCCCTCCGGAAGTCTGATTCCGCAGACTGTACCGTTCTCCTGGTAGCTTGCCCAGCCGCTTCCTGTGATATATCCACGAACTATACACTCGATTGGAAGCATCTCAAGCTTCTTGCAGAGCATGCTGTTTCCGTTGAATCTGTCCTGACCGAAGAACTCCGGCATATCCTTTGCGTCTACTGAAATCATATGGTTAGGAACAACATCCTTTGTGAATTCAAACCAGAACTTAGACATCTGTGTGAGAATGGCTCCCTTGTCTGTAATCTTATTCTTTAAAATATGGTCAAAAGCGGAAATACGATCTGTTGCGACCATAATAAGGCTGTCCCCGTTATCATATACTTCTCTTACTTTTCCTTCTTTGAATGGTTTAAATTCCTGCATGATTGTCCTCCATCTTATGTGTAATTTATTTTACAAATCAAATGCTACCCTTAAATTATATACCAGCTCAATTTGTAAAGTCAACGTATATTATAAGTTTTTTTAAATAATTTTGCGCCATTTATAAGCAATTCTTATATTTATTATTATATCTTTAATATATCAAAACAAAAGCTCCGGTTCAAACCCTTTGTCTGCGCCGGAGCCTATATAATACAAATTTTATTTAACGATAAGTGACTTTCCTGTCATCTCTTTTGGCTGTGGAAGTCCCATAATCTCAAGCAGTGTTGGAGCGATATCTGCAAGACATCCGCCCTCACGAAGCTTGTAAGAAGGGTCAGCGTTTACAAGAATGAAAGGAACAGGATTGGTTGTATGAGCTGTATGAGGTTTTCCTGTCTCATAATCAATCATCTTCTCTGCGTTTCCGTGGTCAGCACAGATGAATAATACTCCATCCACATCCTTGATTGCCTGAACTGCATCACCTACGAGTGAATCAACTCTCTCAACAGCCTTTACAGCAGCCGGAATCACACCTGTATGTCCAACCATGTCAGGGTTAGCAAAGTTGATGATAATAACATCATACTTATCTGACTTGATAGCCTCAACAAGATCCATTCCAACCTCAGGAGCGCTCATCTCAGGCTTTAAGTCATATGTTGCAACGTCCTTAGGACTGTTTACAAGAAGACGTGCCTCATCGATATTCGGCTCCTCTACTCCACCGTTGAAGAAGAAGGTTACGTGTGCATATTTCTCTGTCTCTGCGAGACGAAGCTGTTTCTTGCCATTTGCTGCAAGATACTCACCAAATGTATTCTTGATTTCTTCCTTCTCAAAAGCGATAAGCTTGTTAGGAATTGACTCGTCATAATCCTTGAAGCATACAAATGTTGTCTTAAGGAATGGGCGCTCAAAGCCGGTAAACTTATCATCGCAAAATGCTCTTGTCATCTCACGAGCACGGTCCGGACGGAAGTTGAAGAAGATAACAGAATCATTGTCCTTTACAACAGATACCGGTGTGCCATCCTCGTTTGTGATAACTGTAGGAAGTACGAACTCATCTGTAACGTCATTTGCGTATGACTCCTCCATAGCCTTTACAGGGCATGTAGCTTTTACGCCCTCACCCTTAGTGAGTGAATCATAAGCCTTCTGCACACGATCCCAGTTGTTATCTCTGTCCATCGCATAGTAACGTCCTGAAAGAGATGCAAGCTTTCCTACACCGATTTCCTTCATCTTGGCGAGAAGCTGCTCGATATAGTCCTTTCCTGATGCAGGAGGTGTATCACGGCCATCAAGGAATGCGTGTACATATACTCTGTCAAAATTCTCCTTCTTGCAAAGCTCAAGAAGTCCGTAAAGATGCTCGATATGGCTGTGAACTCCACCATCTGAGAGAAGTCCCCAAAGATGAAGATCAGAATCATTCTTCTTGCAGTTTTCGATTGCAGAAAGTAATACCTTGTTCTTGAAGAAATCACCATCAGCAATTGCCTTTGTGATTCTTGTAAGATCCTGATATATGATACGGCCTGCGCCGATATTGAGGTGACCCACCTCGGAATTCCCCATCTGTCCGTCGGGCAGTCCCACGTTCTCACCCGAAGCCTGCAACTGCGACATCGGATAATTCTGGGCCAAATAGTCCATATACGGTGTCGGAGTGTTGAAGATTACATCACCCTTGCCGTGATTACCCATTCCCCAACCGTCGAGAATCATTAAAAGTGCTTTCTTTGCCATAATTTTATTGTTTAGAATGATCATCCTTTTTTGTTATCCGTGCAAATTTACGAATAGTTTTCGAGAATACTCCCGCCTGCGAAGGAATTTCACACCTTTTATCTCTACGCCCTCCCCATACCTCCTGGTACGATGGGCAAAAAGACAAAACTTTTTCAAGCCCCTGCCATTCGTTTCCACGACGTGCTGAGAATGGAAAATCAATCTCAGCCAAACGAAAAATCAATCGCCTGAGACTGATTTTCCGTTTGGCGCAGAAAAAAATCCGAAATTAAGGAGAAACATAATGCATTCATAAACAATCCATTGCAATCCCTCGGCATTTCAGGTCAGACAGTCATCAAAGCCCTCCAACCGTACCGTTTATTTCAATCCCGCACGACGGCACTGCGCCACCGTCAAGGCAAACCATCCCAAGAACAAAAAACGGACAAAAGGAGAAAACGGGAGCGGAAAAACCATCAGGACAAAAGCCAGTTGTGCATGAAGGAGATGCAGCGTCTGCAAAGGGGTGACGCGGGTTTCCAACAAACGGCTGTAGAACGCGGAAAGGGAGTGCACCGCCTTGCTGCGCAAACAATAACCTTTGAGAGCCGCAAATACGGAAGGACGGGAAGCCGCATACTGTCCGGAACGGACGGAAGAGGACGGCAGAATCATTTCTTTCTTCATCATCGTAAAGTTTTAAAGGTTGAACTTCATGACGCAAAGAAACGATACCGCCGTGTCAATCTACGACACAACACCTACTTTTTTTGTTAAATCTTTGATTTTCTCCTGCAAAAACAGCTTGAATTCGGGCGACTCCAGCACTTCCACATCCTCAAACAGCCCTAACACGAACCGTCCCACGCCCTGAAAACTACACACATCCGTCGACAACAACCAATGATCCGCCCCGTCGGGCTGCAACGAGCGGACGGCCTGCGGGCATTCTTCCTTCAACAGGCTGCACGCCAAACGGCCGAGCCGCAACACGACCCGGCGGCGTTCCTCGCCGCTGAAACGGAACAGGTCGGTGTACACCCTCGCATGCTGTTCTTCGTGGCTCCACAACAAATCCAAAACTTCCACCCTGCCGATACGGCTCACCTTGAACGTCTTGTTCTCGCCGCTTTGCAGTTCGTAACAGCGAATTCCGTCGTGATGGTCCAGAAACAAATAGGGTTCCACCACACGGTCGCTCGTCCGGTTGCTGTGGGCGGAACTGTAATCGTGCAACACCACCTGACGGTGTAGTTTCACGGCTTCGTACAACTGCTGAAGCTTTTCTGCCTGCCCCGGGTCGGCTTCCACCGCATTCAATATCCCGAAATCATAAATACGCTCCAGTTTATGGCGCAAATGACGCACCTGTACATCCGTGCCGGAGGCCATATCGAGCACGTGCCGCAACGTGAGCGCCTCGTCCTCGGTGAAATGGACC
>ERZ772855.3316-NODE-3316-length-12268-cov-4.614755_pt1 | contig 12268 bp, 8 predicted proteins | sample MGYA00511900_ERZ772855 | MGnify/ENA primary metagenome ERZ772855 (study PRJEB29015, sample SAMEA2737701) | human gut metagenome | biome: human gut; feature: human-associated habitat; material: faeces | place: China | collected 2012 ...
TCTGTCCGGATACCTTCGATCCAGAATCTGCCAAGACCATAGCCTCCGAAGTACAGCAGACAGATCTCTCCATCGAATTTCTTGTACTTGCGGTACACCAGCATAAGGATCAGGATCATCAGATTCCACAGGCTCTCGTAGAGGAAAGTGGGATGTACCTGAATGTAATTGGTCCCATCGATAATGTGAGCTGCTACATTCTCAGAAATATCCCGGCTGCGCACAGCTTCGATAGGAAGCCGCATGGCCAGAAAACTGTCCGTATATTCCCCGAATACTTCACGGTTCATAAAGTTACCCCAGCGGCCGATGATCTGTCCCAGGATCAACCCCGGCACACACAGATCTCCCAGCCGGAACGGGTTGATCTTCTTGATCCTGCAATAAATGAACAGTGTCAGGAAGGCTCCGATCACACCGCCGTAGATCGCCATACCGCCGTTACGGGTATTGAAGATGCTTAACAGATTGTCCTTGTAATAGTCCCAGGCAAAGACCACGTAATAGATTCTGGCTCCGATCACGGAAAAGATCACGGCATAAATGGCGAAATCCCAGATCATATCCGGATTTTCTCCTGTCACCTTTGCCTGATGCACCGCCATCAGAATGCCTGCCAGTACCCCGATTCCGATGATCAGGCCGTAAAAGGCGATTTCGAAACCGAATACGGAAAAGCTTCTGGGAACATTCTCCAGGTAAATGCCTAAATGGGGAAATGCAATATCTCCTGCATTCATCATAATATTTATTTCCTTTCTTGGTACTATCCGGCTTCTGCGCGCTTCGCGCTCCCGAATCCGGCACATACATTCGCATTCCGGGCTATCGCCCTACCTGCTCATGTATGTTTGATCCGCTAATAGACAGATTACTCTGCCTGCAAGCAGTCTCGTAATCTGTCTATTGCGGATCTTAGTATTACACGTTGAATCTAAATAGGATCACATCGCCGTCCTGCACTACATAATCCTTACCTTCCATGCCGACCAGACCCTTTTCACGGGCAGCGGCCAGAGAGCCCTGCTCCAGCAGATCCTTGTAGTTTACTACTTCTGCCTTGATGAAGCCTCTCTCGAAATCGGAGTGGATCTTGCCGGCTGCCTGAGGTGCCTTGGTGCCAATCTTGATGGTCCATGCTCTGGTCTCATCCTCTCCTGCAGTCAGGAAGCTCATCAGACCTAAGATATGATAACTTGCCTTAATCAGTTTCTCCAGACCGGATTCCTTTAATCCCAGGTCGTCTAAGAACATTGCCTTCTCATCATCATCCAGCTCGGAGATCTCTTCCTCGATCTGTGCACAGATCACGAATACCTCACTGTGTTCACCGGCTGCGAACTCTCTTACTTTTGCCACCATCTCATTGGATGCGCCGTCATCTGCCAGATCATCCTCGGCTACATTGGCTGCATAGATCACAGGCTTATAAGTCAACAGATTGTATTCCTTTAACAGAGCCAGTTCATCCTCATCGGTAACATCCAGGCTCTTTGCCATCTTACCGCTCTCCAGATGCTCCTTGATACGCTCAAGCAGTGCCAGCTCCTTGGCATAGGTCTTGTCCATTCTGGCTGCCTTGACTACCTTGGACAGTCTTCTCTCCAGTACTTCCAGATCTGCGAAGATCAGCTCCAGATTGATGGTCTCGATATCACGCAGAGGGTTCACGCTGCCGTCCACATGGATGACATTAGGATCCTCGAAACATCTTACCACATGTACGATAGCATCCACTTCACGGATATTGCTTAAGAACTGGTTACCCAGTCCCTCACCCTTGGAGGCACCCTTTACCAGACCTGCGATATCCACGAATTCGATCACTGCGGGAGTTACCTTCTTGGAATGATACATCTCGCCCAGTGCTTTCAGTCTGTCATCCGGAACTGTTACCACACCCACGTTAGGGTCGATGGTACAGAAGGGATAGTTGGCGGATTCTGCTCCCGCCTTGGTCAGGGAATTGAAAAGTGTGCTCTTTCCCACGTTGGGAAGACCTACGATACCCAGCTTCATTTTATCTTTACCCGTTCAAAAATCCCTCTATAAACGGAATTTTTGCCTTTCTGTTTATTAGTTGAACAATATAATCTAAAATTATAGCATAATATGTGTTTTTTTCAAACACCTAAATACTTTTCTTTCGAAATAAAAATATGCTATAATATGCAATATCATAAACCAAAGAGGAAAATCAATGAAAAGAATACGTTATTTTGATTTGCTTAGATGTACCTGCTTTTGCTTCATTATTTTTTATCATCTGCTCTTCCAGCTCTATCTCTCCGGAATCTGTCCTGTAGAGAGACTCAATCCTCTGTTTTCCAACAGCAATATGCATCTGGCAACCCTGGGTGTTGCTGTATTTTTCATGTTATCCGGTGCCAGTCTCTCCTATACCGCGAAGGAGAATTTCAGCCTCGCAAAATATTATAAGAAAAGATTTCTGCGCATCCTGATTCCCTTTTATATACTTTACATTGTTTATTTCCTGTTTCTCCTTTTCCAGAGCCATTCCGTCCACAATATTTTTCCTGAAGGAATTCCTGCGTGGAGAATTGTTTTTACTTTTCTTGGAATGGATTCCTGGGTCAGCATGCACGGGATCAGCACCTTTTCCCTTACCATCGGAGAATGGTTTCTGGGATGTCTTATTCTGTTGTATCTGATCTTTCCATTGCTTCGATTTTTTATGATAAAAAGTGAAAAGTTCTTTTTTATCATCGCTACCGGGATTTATTTGATTGTTTTATTTCATTACGATTTCTCCGTCCCCATCCATATGAACTTCTTCCTGAAGGGCTACGAGTTCGTAATCGGTATGATGATTGGTTATTATCATGAAAAATTCAATCCTAAATGGATTTTCTTATCCCTGCCGGTGGTGATTTTCTTTGTTCTGTGCCCTTTTGCACTTCCCATCAGCACCGGTTTGAAAATAACGATACTGGCCGTTGCCTTCTGGATTTCCGCTGCATGCCTGGAACCGGTTCTCGAAAAAGGAAACGGCCGATTTCTCCGTACGATAAGTAACTACTCTTATGAAGTATTTCTGGTCCACCATATCATTATCTATTTTATCACTCCGAGGGCTATTCCCTATATGCGCGGTATGGTGGGTGTTTTAGGTTTGTTTCTCGTTGAATTGCTGCTGATGGCAGTGCTGGGATTTCTTTTGAAGTTCATCTCCGATCAATGCATTGCCGCTTTGTCCAATCTTACTGCTGTTGAAAATAAACGTTAATCCCCTGCAGCAATCCTTCCGCCAGTTGATCCAGTATAGCATCGCTGTGATCGGAATATGCATTTCCCAGTTCCATATCCACGGAAGGGATCGTACTATAAGAAGTCTGGGTCAGGTCAATGCTCATGTTTCCTTTTCCATAGATCGTTGCTCCCTGTCCCCGCAGCCCTTCCACCAGATCCGCTCCCAGAGCATCGTGCTGCTGCCAGTGGGATGCCACCGGTTCCATACTCTTCAGTACTTCCGGCACAGAGATGTAAAAGCATCCCTTGTCGTAATTCTTGCCGTCACCGCTGTCCCAGTGCAGTGCGATATGGCAGTCTGCCACGTTATTGCAGATCACGGTCCTGGCCACATTGTCCAACTGCACATCCTCTCCGTCCCTGAGCATCAGTACATCATAGCCAGAGGCCAACAGTTTGTCCCGCAGGATCTGTGCCATCTGCAAAGTAACCGTTCGCTCCGGTGTCCCGTCCTGAAATGTCATGCCTCCGGACACTGCCGCAGCTTCCGTAGCTCCCGCTGCCGTACTGCCTCCCGTAGTCTTGGCCGAACCGTCCGGATGGCACAGCGTCTTTACTTTGGCCCCACCGGCGGTGCCATGTCCCGCATTCACTCCGATAATGATTCCCTTGCTTCCGGACTCCTCTGGTGCCCGGTATAGCACTGCGGCTCCGGTATTTATCTTCGAATGATCCGCATATTCCCAGTCCGGATTCAGAGTGATCTGTTGTAAGTCGGTATATTCCACCGGCTGGTTCTGTATAGCCTCCGGCTGACCGGCTACCGTTTCTGTCTGACTGCCTGCGGCCTCTGTCGGCATACTGCTTTGCGACACCGCAGCCTCTCCCCCGGGAACTTTGTCGGTCCCCGAAGTCACCATTTCATGTTCTGCACTATTCGCCGCCCCTTGCGGCACAGACGTTTCCGCCAGCGTTTCTCTACCGAATTCCTCTGCGTTTTTCTCATTTTCTGTTGTCTCCACGGATGCTACTACGCTCTCGGGAACCACAGGATCCACGTTTTCCATAGTTTCCACGCTTTCCGTCCCCTCAGTCCCTTTCTGTGCACCACAGGCTGTCATACTTACTGCAAGCGCCAGACCGGCCACTACCGCCGCTATCCTATATTGTTTTCTATGAAGCATTTCCTTATTACTCATTACTCCTCCGATATGAAAAGAACCACAGCTGTGGTTTCAGCTATGGTTCTTCTGTTCTCTCTATTACGATCTTGGGAAAACATCCTCCGATTAACCGCGCAGTTTGAAGTGCTCTAACAACTCGTTCAAAGTAGTAGCGGAAGCGGAAAGCTCCTCGCTGGTAGCGGAAGTCTCCTCTGCTGCTGCGGAGTTGGACTGGATAACATCGTTGATGTCCTCCACACCCTTCTTGATGTTGTTGACAGATACTGCCTGTCTGTCGGATGCAGTACGGATATTAGCAACCTCCTGGATGATCTGATCCAGTTCGGTCATAACCTTCTGCATTGCTTCGTTGGTCTCCCTGGTAACCCTGTTACCCACTCCTACTTCGTTCATGGATTCTTCGATCAGCTTCTTAGACTCTACTGCGGAATTTGCACTCTCTTCTGCCAGCTGTCTGATCTGGTCAGCCACGACTGCGAAACCTCTTCCGGCTTCCCCTGCTCTTGCTGCCTCAATGGAAGCATTCAAAGACAGCAGATTGGTCTGGGATGCAATATTCTCGATATCTGCGATGATCTTCTCGATATTCTGGGTCGTGGTATCGATTTTCTTCATGGCATCTACCAGCTCATCCATCTTCTGCTGGCTGTTGGCTGCCTCGATACCTACCTGTTTTGCCTTATCGTGAACGATATCGGTAGACTTGGTGTTCTCCAGTACCTGATTCGTTACTTCTTCTACGGTAGCCACCAGTTCTTCAACAGCTGCAGCCTGACTGGTAGCACCTTCTGCAATATCCTGTGCACTGACAGCCAGCTGATTGCTTCCGGCAGACACCTGTTCGGAAGATCCCTGAATACCGTGCATAGTCTCACTGACCTTGTTCACCATATCATCCAGTTCATCCAGTACATTGCGGAGCTGTCCTACATACGCATCGGGGCAGTTGCTATGTACATCAAAATTACCCTCAGCAAAATGCTCTACAATATCCTGCAGATCTGATACAACCTTTTTCAAAATACCGGCTGCGGTCTCAAAACTGTCGGATAAGCGTCCCAGCTCATCCTCGGACTCATAAGGAGTGCCGATCTCAAAGTCACCGGAAGCAATCTTCTCAGATGCCACTACCAGACTCTCAATAGGCTCTACCAACATTTTGGCAAGCATCTTTGACATAGCTGCATTAAATGCAATAGCTAATACAACTATGATCACAACAATTACGCTTCCCACATAGTTTTTTGACTGTATCAATCCCACAACTGACACCAGTGCCAGCACCACATATAAAACGTCCATAATGCGGAACACAAAAGAAAGCTTATTTTTAATCGTTTTCTCCCTTAGCATTTCTTCCAGTTTTTTCATTTGTTTCCTGCTCCTTCCGTTAATTAACCTACATACATTTTATTTTAATTTCCTCTGGTTGTTTCGTCAAGATTTCTCTGCTTAAAATTATGTAAAAATCATGTATGGGATGACTGGCTCATCTCCAGAAGCTTATCCCGCATTTCATTTTCGATCCGCTGTAAGTCTTCCTCTGCGCTCTGTCTTCTGGCACGGCCTTCCTCCTGGATCTTCATGACTTCATCCAGTGTGGTCATCAGTGTCTGGTTCGTGGTCTTGAGGGTCTCGATATCCACAATACCTCTCTCAGATTCCTTCGCTGTCTCCACGGATGCCACTTTCAGTGCTTCTGCATTTTTCTTCAACAGTTCATTGGTCATATCCGATACTGCACGCTGTGCCTTGGCTGCATCGGTGGCATGATCCAGACCGATGGCAATGACCATCTGGCTCTTCCACAGAGGGATCGTATTCACCAGTGTGGACTGGATCTTCTCGGACATAGCGATATCATTGGACTGGATCAGTCGGATCTGGGGTGCCATCTGCAGAGAAATGGCTCTGGTAAGTTCCAGATCATAGATCTTCTTCTCGAATCTCTCACACATTGCTGCAAAATCCTTCGCAGCCTGCGTATCCTCCGGCAGTCCGCTCTTCTGTGCTTTTTCCAGAAGTTCCGGCAGTTCCACGTTTTTCGCCTGTGTCAGTTTCTTTTTACCTGCCAGAATGTACATGGACAGTTCTTTAAAATAATTCAGATTCAGCTGATACAGCTTGTCCAGTACCGCCACATCTTTTAGCAGCACCACCTGATGATTTTCCATGGCATCACAGATCTTGCTGATGTTCACTTCCGCTTTATCATACTTTGCTTTCAGATTACTCAGCTTATCCCCGCTCTTTTTAAACAAGCCGAAGAATCCCTTGTCTTCCTCTGTATCAAAATCCTTGAGCTGTGCCACTACATCCGTCAACAACTGTCCAACCTCGCCCATATCCTTGGTCCGGACATTGCTAAGTGCTGTCTCAGAGAAATCTGCGATCTTTTTCTGACTCCCCGCACCGTACTGCAATACCGCCTGGGTATTGGTCAGATCGATCTGTCCCGCAAAATCATCTACCATTTTCTGTTCTTCCGGTGTCAGTTCCATCTCCGGAACAGCCTGCTCCTCTACCAGTTCCTCCGGCTTCTTCTCCACGATCTCTGCCTTTGCCTCCGCAAAGGGATCCAGTGTAAGGGTAGGTGCCTCTTTTGTTGCTGCATCCAGATCCATATTCATACTTATAACCCCGCCTTTCCATACTCTCTCATGATTTTTTATTTACCATCAGCATTACTTTCCTGCTGTCATACACTTTTTTCTCTTACAAAATCCGATTCCGTCAGCCCTTCCTTAGCCAACATCGTCTGCAATACCTGTGCATCCGCTGACGCATCAAAGGCTGCATCCCGGAACAGATTGTTCAGCAATGTAACGAATGCCTGATTGATCATATCCAGTGTCTTTTCGATCTCTTTTTTAGCATCGAGAATATCTTCTCCCGGGCTGCTGATTTCGTCAAATTCCGCATACTGCTCCACCAGTTTCAACATAGTAGGCAGGTAATAATCCATCAGTTTATGCATCCGGTGCATCTGCTCCGGATGCTCCTGCACTCGGTCAAAGATCTCCTTCAACAGATTTTCCAGCTGGTACAGCTTCTCAGAGATCGCTTCTCCTTCGATCCTGTCATTCAGATCCCGCAGATGACGGATGTATTCCATTCCTTCTGCCACAATACTGTGCAGTTCCTGCTCTCTGCGGCTCTGCTCCGTATCCTGTGTATCGGTGCCCGCTGTATTCTGTTCCTTCTTCTGCTCCAGATAGGCTTTCTCCGTCTCCAGATACTGACGGTAGATCACATTATTGAGCATAAAGCAGGTCTCTTTATCATCCAGATGTCCGTCCGGAAACATTCCGGCTTTTAACATCTTACGAAGATCTCTTCTGACATAGCGGACACTTTTTCCGGTATAGCGGGCCATTTCGTTGATCACACCATACATTTTGGTGCCGCACAGCTCCAGATATTTCTCCGCACGCTTTAATCTTCTGCGCTGTCCGTTGCCATAAGATATCATCTCTAAAAATACCAGAGACAATACTCCCGGAAGGATTGCCGCACTCAGAGATGCTGCCTGAAAAGCTGCCAGTAACAGCTGTACCAGAAGTCCCAGTCCGCTGAACCCCAGTCCGATCCCGCCGAACACAGTGCACAATGTTCCGGACACGTTTCCCTTCTTTTCCATTTTGACCAGAGAAGTCATTTCTGCCGCAGTAGCTTTTCTGGGTGTCACCGGCTGTGCCTGATTCCGTGCACGGTTCTGCTCTGCCTGAGCCTTCCGTTGTTCTTCCCACTGCTTTTCCCGCTCTCTGCGCTGCCGGTGCCATTCTTCGTTCTGCCTGCGGCGCTCCTCCTGCTGTTTTTCCCGTTGCTGCCGTTCTGCCTGGATCTCTGCCTCAGTCTTGACTTCCTCCCGCCTTTTATCCTGCCAGCTGCGCTGGGAATTCCACACCTTTTTTTCCGTGGCTTCCCTGGACAGATTTGCCTGGAAATCCGCCTCCCGCAAGGCATCGTTGACCGTATCCGTCACCAGCGTGTTCAACGCATGAAAATCTCCGGTCTTCATTGCTTCCGCAATGGTCTCTTTGAATTTTTCCCCTAGATTATTCTGCACTTCACTCATAATTAATATTTTCTCTGATTTTTCAGTTCATCATAGAGCAGACAGTAGTTCTCATAACGTATCTGCGGGATCTCTCCCTCTGCCACAGCAGCCTTGATACCGCATACCGGCTCAGAGATATGGGAGCAGCCTCCGAATCTGCAATATTTTTCAAAAGGGGCAAACTCCGGATAAAATTCCGCCAGCTGCTCCTTCTCCAACCGAAACAACCCCAGGGAGCTAAATCCCGGGGTATCCAGAATATACGTATCCTGTGCAATGGAGATCAGTTCGGAGTGCCTGGTAGTATGCTTTCCCCGCTCGATCTTCTCACTGATGGAGCCGGTCTCCATCACTGTGCCGGACTGCAGGCAGTTTACCAGAGAGGATTTACCGACACCGCTGGGACCCGCCACCGTAGTGGTCTTGCCGCGAAGCAGCTCCTGAATGGTATCTATCCCTTCTTGTCTGGCTGCGCTGACCGTGATCGTACGGAATCCCGCCTGTTCGTAAATGGCACGATAATCTTCCTTTTTGCCTTCCTCGTCAATATCCTGCTTGTTAAAACAGATAATGCAGGGAATGTCCTGCTGCTGCATCATGACCAGGAAACGATCCAGCAGATTAAAATTCGGCTGTGGCTTCGTGATGGCAAAGATCACCAGCGCCTGATCCACATTAGCTACCGCCGGACGGATCAGTTCACTGTGTCTGGGAAGCAATTCCCTGATATTTCCTTTTTTCTGTGCCTCATCCAGGACATCCATCTCCACGTCATCCCCGACCAGTGGTTTTCTGTGATCCTTGCGAAAGACTCCTTTTGCCTTGCATTCGTACACCGTGCCCATTGTATGGCCATCGTCCGCTACATGGACGTAATAGAACCCGGCGATTCCTTTTATAATCTTGCCCTTCATAGCTTCCCGCCTTTGATCTTATTCCTTTACGAACTCAACTCTTCTGGTAAAGGAACGGTCTTCTGTCGTTCCGGGAACCGTCACCTGCTCCCCGGTATCCGGGTTCGTTGTGGTGGTCGGTTCGCTTGTCACCTGATACGTTATGGTGAGCGTACCACCGGAGGCAGTCATACCGTTGAAATTGGTAGCTACCGGGAAAGTGCTGGTCTTGGTATCCAGCAGTACGTTATTGTCATCCGTCACCAGTTTGATGCTGACTTCCATTCCCGATACATAGCCGGGTGCTTCCGAAGTCGTCGGTGCCGCAATGCTGACATTACACTTGTAAGTCACCTTCTGAGCTCCCTGACTGACCTTGATATCAATGGAAGTTCCCTGCTCCACATAGGAGCCATGGGAATAGCTCTGGTAACAGATCATGCCTTCTCCCACTTCGTCACTGTAGATATAGGTCACACTGCCTACGGTCAGTCCTGCCTCGATGGCTTCTACCGTGCCGTCCTGCTCGGACAGACCGATCAGATTCGGCACACGGATCTTGGTATCTTCCTTACCCAGACTTACTGTCACAGTGATCACACTGCCCTTTGGTGCTTTGTTGCCCTCGGAGGGGGTCTGGGAAATCACCCGGCCGGACTCTACCGTATCGGAATAGTTCTCTGTCTTGTTGACCAGGAATCCCTTGCTTACCAGCTGTGTATTGGCTTCATCAAAAGTAAGATTCACCACATTGGGTACTTCCACACCCTGAGTTCCTGCACTGGCTTTCAGGGTTACCTTGCTGCCCTTATCGATCTGTGCTCCCACGCTGACATCTGTATTGATAACAATACCTTCCGCTACCGTGTCGGACTCCTCATAAGTCACCTCTGTGAGGATTCCCAGACTGGTCAGGGTGCTCTTTGCATCTTCTACCTTCATGCCCTTTACATCCGGCATGGAGACCTTTTCCACTTCTGTGGCATCCGTCTCTTCGGTCGTAATGATCGGTCCTGCATCAGAGTCACTGCTTCCTTCATTTTTGCCGCCGAAGATCTTCACTGCCAGAACGATCAGGATAATACAGATCACCACACCGGCTACAATTGCCAGGATTGTGGTCACACGCTCCATCTTGGGGTCGTAGTCGTAATTATCTTCGTCTTCGCCATCTTCTTCGTTTTCATACATGGCTTCCGTATCGGAACGCAGACGCATGGTCTCATCATGATCCGGTTCTTCGTATTCCCGTCCTCCCTGATAAGGGACTTTTCGTTTGATCTGCGCCATATCCTCATCGGAGATCATCCGGGTACCACCTTCCATATCCGGATCGGTGTTCACCACGAAATCTTCCTCCGGGTTGATCAGGGACTGCTTCAGATCTGCGATCAGTTCTGCCATATTCTGGTATCTGCGGTCCGGAGACTTCTGACAACATTTCAGTACAATACTGGCTACGCTGGAAGGGATCTCCGGTACAAACTCCTTCGGAGACGGCATTTCTTCCTGAATATGCTTGATGGCGATGGCAACCGTAGTCTCCCCGTTGAAAGGAACTCTTCCCGTCAGCATCTCGAACATGGTGATACCCAGCGAATAGATATCACTCTTTTCATCGCTGTACCCCCCTCTGGCCTGCTCTGGAGAAGTATAGTGTACACTTCCCATGACATTAGAAGTGATGGTATTACTGGTAGCTGCCTTGGCAATACCGAAGTCCGTCACCTTGACTTTGCCGTCCTTGGAGATAATAATATTCTGCGGCTTGATATCCCGATGGATAATATGATTATTATGTGCAGCCTCAATACCCATGCTTACCTGGATGGCGATACTTACCGCTTCCTTGTAAGACAGTCTGGCCTTCTTCTCAATGTACTTTTTGAGGGTAATACCCTCTACCAGTTCCATGACGATATAATAGATTCCGTTCTCTTCCCCGACATCATAGACATTGACAATATTGGGGTGCATCAGTCCTGCTGCCGCCTGTGCCTCGATCCGGAATTTGGATACAAAATTAGCATTTTCGCTGAATTCCTGCTTCAATACCTTGATCGCCACATAGCGATTCAGCTTGTGACATTTTGCTTTATAGACATCTGACATACCGCCGGTTCCGATTTTTTCCAGGATCTCATAGCGATCGCCGATCATCATTCCTATTTTGATCATACTTGCTCTCCATTTCCAAAAAAGCTGGGTAATTTACGCGCACGGCTCGATCAGTATCACACTGATATTGTCTCTGCCGCCGTTGGCATTGGCCGCCTCCACCAGGCTCTCTGCCTTCTCCACAAGGTCTCTGGCTCCGCTGATAATCATGCGGATTTCCTCGTCTTCCAGCATATTTGTCAGACCATCCGAGCACATAAGGACGATCTCACCCTCCTGTAATTCCACGGTAAAGAAATCCGGCTCCACTTTGTCTTCCGCCCCTACCGCTCTGGTAATAATATTTTTATCCGGATGGTTCCTTGCATCGGCACGATCCAGTTCTCCGATCCGTACCATTTCTTCTACATACGAATGATCTCTTGTGATCTGGCGGATCTTGCTGCCCACCACATAGAGTCTGCTGTCTCCTACATTGGCCACCTGTAAGAATCTGCCCATGCAGGATGCCACCACAACCGTAGTCCCCATTCCTTCCAGTTTTTCATCCTCGCTGGCTCTCTTGCGGATCACATCATTGGCTTCCTCAATGGCTTTGCGGAAGATCAGGGTGGGATTCTTCTCAAAAGAATTCTCCATCTCGGCAAGCATGGTCTCTACCGTTACCTTGGACGCATAGTCTCCCGCATTGTGACCACCCATACCATCTGCCACGATAAATACATTCGGCAGATTTCCCACCGGTTTTTCAGAGGTATAGATATAGTCCTGATTTACTTTTCTTTTCCTTCCGATATCGGTTA
>ERZ772855.3331-NODE-3331-length-12207-cov-8.572498_pt1 | contig 12207 bp, 13 predicted proteins | sample MGYA00511900_ERZ772855 | MGnify/ENA primary metagenome ERZ772855 (study PRJEB29015, sample SAMEA2737701) | human gut metagenome | biome: human gut; feature: human-associated habitat; material: faeces | place: China | collected 2012 ...
GGAAGCTCAGAACATCCGTGGGCATCGGCTTGTTGCGGTACTGGTTGTTCAGCTCAGCAATGGCTGCGTTGTCCACGAAGGTCACGCTGATCTCCGCCGGGTCGTCAAAATGCTCATATTCCAGCACAGCGTTGCAGGCGCGGCGGATGAGGATGCGAAGGCCCGAAGGGACCTTGATCGCTTTCTGCGAGTTGGTGATCAAAACTTTATTGGACATAAATCGTCCGCTCCTTTCGTTTCTACATTCTATTGAGCGAATGCCCCGGTTTCTGTGGTATGCCGCCGGGGTTGTTTTTTCAGTGCTTAGCCGGGTGGGCAGCGGCCTCGTAGGCTTTGATGATCTCCTGCACCAGACGGTGACGCACCACGTCTTTTTCGGTGAAGTAGCACTGCGCGATGCCGTTCACGCCTTTGAGCACCTGAAGTGCATCCACAAGGCCGCTGCGGGTGCGGTCGGGAAGGTCGATCTGAGTGACGTCGCCGGTAACGACCACTTTAGAGCCGACGCCCATGCGGGTGAGGAACATCTTCATCTGCTCCGGGGTGGTGTTCTGCGCTTCGTCGAGGATGATGAAGGAATCGTCCAGCGTCCGGCCGCGCATATAGGCCAGCGGTGCAACCTCGATGATCTGCTTTTCCACGAGACGCTCATAGGTCTCTGCGCCCAGCATATCGAACAGGCCGTCGTACAGAGGCCGCAGATAGGGGTCTACCTTCTGCTGCAGGTCACCTGGCAGAAAGCCCAGCTTCTCGCCTGCCTCCACCGCCGGGCGGGTCAGCACGATGCGGGAGACATCTTTGGCCTTGAACGCCTTGACAGCCATTGCCACAGCAAGGTAGGTCTTGCCGGTACCCGCCGGGCCGACGCCAAAGGTGATGGCGTTGTTCCGGATGGAGTTGAGGTACTCTTTCTGGCCCAGGGTCTTGGGACGGATGGGCCGGCCTTTGACCGTCACCGTCACGAAATCTTCGGTCAGCTCCCGGACGCGCTTTTCCTCGCCGTCATGCGCAAGGCTCAGGCAGTAGCGCACCGTCTGGTCTTCCAGCGGCGTATGGTTCTCGATAAGGAGAAGCATCCCCTCCACAGCACGGGCCGCAGCTGCAACATTGGCCGGTTCGCCCGAAATGCGCAGCATCGTACCGCGGCACACCGCCGTCACCGAAAATTCTTTCTCCAGCATACGGATGTTCCGGTCACAGTTCCCGAATACGGCGGCTGCGATCTCTACGCTGTCTAATTCAATGCTCTTTTCTGCCATGCGGCTCCTCCTGAATGTCACTAGATTCTGCCTCTATTGTACCACCAAAACAGCGCGAAGAAAACTATGAAAATTGCACAAAATTTTTCAACCGCATATGGCGGTTTGGCAGAGCACTCGAAATCTGCTCTATCAGCCTTTTCAAAGTCATCTTTAGGACAGCTGCTTCGTTTGCATTGCTTTCCCCGGAGGCTTGTGCTATACTTTGCTCAGAGGCCTCCGGCAATCTACTCCTTGAATCTTCGGATTCTACGTGGGTACCACCGGAGGCTTCTACCGAGACCTCCGACCCGCTGCTCCCCGAATCTTCGGATTCCATGTGGGCTTTGCCGGAGGTCTCTATTTTTGTAAATGGCACACCTTCAATCTTGACGTTTTGCCCATGATAGGATATACTACCCATAGAACCATAGCGTTGCAGTTCGCTAGGCATTTGGAAGCCTAGTGTCCTAAGTAACGCTGTGGTTCTTTTTTGTCTGCGGAAACATACAACACCTCACTTCGAAAGGCATTTTCCCAGCCAAACAAAAATCCCAGAAAAGCCAGGCGCGAAGCCACTTTTCGGGGATTTTTGTTGTTTTATATTCTGTTACTCCTGCATATAAGCCAGTGCCTTATCGAACAGCGGCAGATATTGGCTTTCGATACGATCAAAAATCGCTCTTGCAGTCGCCTCATCATAAACATGACTGGTCAAATTGCGGTCGTTCAGCAGCTCCAGCCACACTTTCGAATCCTCTATCATGCCGAAAGCAAAAGCCTGCTTGATGACCTCTTTCAGGCTGTTGATATTGGTATATCCCTGGTCGAGCAGATATTCCCTCATGGTTTTCCATGCAAGTTCCGTGCAAAACTCAAAGCGCTGGATGGCACCATCCCGCACAGAATCCAGCGGGTATTTCTTATAATCATCCAATGCCTCACGCAGCCGCTTCACAGCTTCCTTAAGATCGTTATATTTTTCATGCAGCTTATCCATCAGCTCTACACCATCCTTTTCAATGTTTGCAACAAAGGCGGGATTCATCCCGTCCTGCATATGGACAATATCAAATTTCAGCAGCGTGGGCAGGTCTTCGCATTCCATCCAAAATTCTGCTCGGTTGTCTGGCGGCATCCCGTACACGGCCAGATCTATGTCGCTGTTGGGGCGGTTGTCCCCTCTGGCCCGTGAGCCAAACAGCACGAGCCGCTTTGCCCCGAATCGCCGGGCCAGTGCAGCCAGCCGCAAATACAATTCATCCATATTCCCTGCTCCTTTTATACCTGATATGGTCCAGCTGATAATGCAAGCTTTAATTACTGAAGTCCTGAGGCTCATCTGAATTGCGGTGAGAAGGCAATCATTCTACTTTAGAGGGAGCCTTTTGGGAAACTGCCTCTTTTTTACGTTGTCAGCTTTTCTGCTATACGCTCGAGTAGTTCCCAGTCCTTCGGCTCTAAGTCGGCTAACATGACGACCAATCGCTTACGAAATTCTTTGTCGTCATTACGTGCAATCTCTGCAGCAAAGTCCATAATTTTATCGCTGGCGGCAGTTGGCGCTGCGAACATTTCACCTTCTCCGGTGCGCAGCCATGATTCATTGACGCCAAATTCGCGGCAGATGTCACTAATTGTACGTTCACTGGGAGATTTAGCACCAGAACAAAGTTCGGATGCAAACGGCTGTGAAATGTGCAACCTGTTTGCAAAGTCGATTCTTTTTAATCCAAGCTCTTCAAGAATTTTTTTAATACGTTCGTTCATCGGTTTTCGCCCCCCTTACAATCTGCATTGTATCACGCAGGTAAAGCCATGTCAACAAAAGAGTATAGCTCGGCTATGATTTTGTTCTTATCGATGCCACTTGGCTATTCCGTAGTTACTTACAGATAAAGCCAAACAAAAATCCCCGAAAAGTCAGGCGCGAAGCCACTTTTCGGGGATTTTACTTTGGAGCTACTGATCCGATTCGAACGGACGACCTGCTCATTACGAGTGAGCTGCTCTACCGGCTGAGCCACAGTAGCACATTGCGATCTCTGCAACGTGTGATATTTTACCATAAAAGCCGGGAGCTGTCAAGATTGATTCGCAACTTTATCCCTCTGTGTTTGATTCGGCTCCTTTGCAAGGACGCGGCTCAGCTCACAGACCACAAAGCAGCAGCCGAGAAACACCATCAGCGCACAGTCGGGCGGGAGGCGGCGCATCATGGTCACGCGGCCGCACAGGGTGCTGAACGTCTCCTGCGCCCGCTGAGGAAGCAGAAGATAGAATACCAGCAGCGAAAGCGGCAGATGGAGCAGCCGGGCGCGGTAGAGCGGGCGGAGGGTCATCTCGGGCGGGCAGATGGTCCGCACCTGCATCAGAACAGAAAGCCCCTGCACGCTCAGCGCCGCGCAGCACAGCATACTGGCGAACCGGCCGCTTTTCGCAGCCAGGTCACAACCAGAGCAGACCTCTAAAAGCATCGCGCATAAAACGCCTGCACCGGAGGGCAGTGCTTCCCCCGCTCCTGCGGCCAGCATCCGGAAAAACAGGACGAAACCGCAGAGCTTGAGGTAGGTCTGGGACGCCTGCGCGATGATGCCGTCCAGCCGGAGAGGCTGCGAAGCGGTCGGGACAGCGGGGTGCGCCATTGACCCAAGCGTCCCTCCCAGCCGCGCCAGAAGCGCGGCGGACAGATAGCCCGCCGCCACCTGTGCAAGGAACAGCAGGACGCCCAGCTCTGCACTGCCCAGCATGGACTGCCCGACAGCCAGTATCACAAAGGACGGGCCGGAACAGACACAGGCCGGAAGGAGCGCATCGGCCTCCCGCGCGGTGAGCTGCCCGGAGCGGACGGCCCCGGCGGCGGCACTTGCTGCGGGGGCAAAGCCGCCCAGAGAGCCGATGAGCAGCACCCGCCCAGCCGCCGGAGCGCGGACCCCGATGAGCCTTGCAACTGGGCAGAAGGGCAGCCCCAGCACATCCGCCGCCGGGCATTGGATGAGCAGCGTGGACACGATGAGGAACGGGAACAGCGAAAGCAGCAGCGGGCCGCCGCAGAGCGCCAGCCCCTCCCGCAGGGCCTGTGCGCAGGCATCCGGCGCGGCAAACGGCAGCAGACCCGCGGCCAGCGCCATCAAAAAATACCCCGTGCCCCGGATTTTCTCTTTCTGAATCATACGCGCACCCTCCATTTCCATATATATGTGGTAATTGGCAGCGGTTTGCATGGCGGGAGGGAGCAGCGTGGGAAGGAAACGAGAGCAAACGCATTCCCTGCGCGGCTGGTTCCGGCGGATGTTCCGTCAGCCGCCCGGGGACTTCTACGGACGGGCTTCGGTCTACCTGAGCGGCAGAAGGATGGAGATCGAGCAGTTCCGGCGCATCCGCTCCTACGAAGAAGGCAAGCTCTGTCTCGAACTGGGGCGCGGCACTCTGACGGTCTACGGCAACGATTTGAAGATAGAAACACTCTCCGCCCGGAGGCTCACCCTGCGGGGGCAGATCTTGCGGACCGATTTTTCAAAGGAATAGGAGCTTTCTACCATGGAATGGACTCAGCTCTGGGCAGGCATCACCTTTGCGGCGCAGAACGGCGATGTCGAAGGTCTGCTGACTGCTGCGGCCGCAGGCGGGCTGCACCTCTCCGACATCGTTCCCCGGCCCGGCGGGTTCTCGGCCCGGTGCGCCGCATGGCATTATCGGAAACTGGCCGCTCTGGCCCGCAGACGGCGGGTGCGGCTGCGCATCCAAAAACGGCAGGGTCTTTTCTTTTGCATCCGTCCCCTTCTCCGGCGGCGGGGGCTCTGGGCCGGATGCCTTGTCTTTCTCCCTCTGCTGCTCTGGCTGCAGGGCTTTGTCTGGTTCGTCGAACCGGTGGGCCTGACGCCCGGCCAGCAGGCGCGGGCCGCCGTCGTCCTGTGGGAGGCAGGGCTTTTCCCGGGAAATGCCGTCACACAGGAAAAGCTCGCCGCCGGAGAATACGCCCTGCTCCAGAGCGGTGAATTTTCCTGGGCCAGCCTCAACTTTATGAAGGGAAAGCTGGTGGCGGAAGCGGCTGCGGCGAAACCGGTGCCGGACATCGCGGCCGGGACGCTCCACGGCCTCCGGGCCAGGGTGTCCGGCACGGTCGTTCGCACCAACCTCGTCAGCGGGACGATGCTCGTCGTCCCCGGCCAGGCCATAGAAGCCGGTCAGGGCCTCATCGGGACAGCCCGCGCCGAACGGGACGGAACGCTCATCTTTCAGCCTGCGGGGGCAGCGTCCGGGCGCAGTTCGAGTGGGAAAACGAGCAGGATACTGCCCTGACGCTGCCCATCGAACAGCTCACAGGGCAGCAGGCCGTGCATCGGACGCTGTTCTGGGACGGCCATGCTGTCGCTCTGCCCTCCCTGCATCCTGCTCCGGGCGAGGCAGAGGCCGCAGCCGTCATCCGACACTGCCAGCCAGAAGTCTTCGGGCTTCCCATTCCTGTTTTTATCGAAGAAACGACATATTATTACAAAGCTTCCACCGATTTGGAGCGGACCGAAGAGCAGGCTCTGGCCCTTGCAAGGCTGCAAAGTAAACAAGCTTTACAGCAAAATTGGCCTGATTTTGAGCTTCTGGCCCGCAAAGAGGACGTCTCCGTCGAAGAAAACACCCTCCACTACCGGGTCGTCTACACCATCACCGCCGACATCTGCAAATGAAAACGCCGCACAGCCCCGAGCACATCTGCTCCGGCCATGCGGCGATTTATGATTATGGATTTTTGTTACTTCTCTTCCGGGGTCGTCTCGGCCAGAAGCTCGTTCAGGTCGAACTCATACTTCGTGTGACAGAAGTGGCAGACCACCTCACACTTCGGGTCTTCGTCCCGGAGCTTTACCAGCTCTTTGCGGCCAAGGCTGAGGAGCATATCCTTCGTGCGCTCCTCGCTGCAGTCGCACTGATACTTCACCTCGCGGGTATCGAGGACCTGCGGGTCGAAGCCCGCCATTGCCAGCTCCATCATATCCTGCGGGGTCTTCCCTGCCCGGAGCATCTCGGTGACGGAAGGCATGGCGGCGATGTTCTGCTCCAGACGGGTGATCTCGGCATCGGTCGCGCCCGGCAGGAGCTGCAGCAGATAGCCGCCGGCACAGGCGATGGACAGGTCCTTGTCCACCAGAACGCCCAGCGCACACACGGTGGGGATCTGTTCGCTGTAGGCATAGTAGCTGGTGATGTCCTCGGCGATCTCACCGGACACCAGCGGCACCTGACCCACCGTCGGCTCCTTCTGGAGCTTGTTGTCCCGGATGACGGTCAGAACGCCGTCTTTGCCGACTGCGCCGCCCACGTCCAGATGGCCGTTCTCCTTTGCGGGAAGCTCGACCAACGGGTGGTCGATGCAGCCTTTGACGTTGCCGTGTGCGTCGGTGCAGGCGATGACGACGCCCGCCGGGCCGCCGCCGGACACGCGCAGGGTGATGGAGTCGCCATCATCCTTGAGCATCGCGCCCATCAGGGAGACACCGGTGAGCAGACGGCCAAGGGCTGCGCTGCAGGTGGCGCTGGTGGTATGCAGCTTTTCTGCCGTGCGGACGATCTCAGTGGAGTCCACGCCGCAGAACACGACACCGCCGTTTTCCGAAATGCCGCGGATAAGATTCGACATATTATTGTTCCTCCAGTTGGGTATACTGTTTGACTGCGCAGAAGAAATAGCGCTCGCTCTCGTCGGTCAGAGGGCCAAAGCTCTCGCCGTCGCAGACACTTTCCAGCGCAAAACCATGCTTTTCCAGAGCGGCGCGGATGGTGTCGAGGTCGTAGGTGTACTCGTAGAACTGCTCGTGGAAGTGCTCCCCCGTCTCGCGGTAGTCGATGTCCACGCTGATCTCCACCCTGCGGTCGGCGGCGCTGTAATGGTTGCGCCAGACGCAGGAGGCGTCCTCTTCTTCAAACGTAAAGACGTTTTCGCCCAGCACGTTCTGGTGCTTATAGGGCGTGTTCATATCGAACAGGAGCACACCGCCCTTTTCCATAAAGAAGCCGGCGTTGGCGATGGCTTTGTCCAGGTCCGGGATGTGGTTGAAGGTGTCGAAGGTGGACACCGCACCCCGGATGGTGCCGTAGAGGTCGAGCTTGAGCAGGTCCTGCCGCAAAAGAAGCAGGCCGCCGGAAAGGCCAAGCTGCTCGGCCTTGTCCCGGACGACGCAGAGCATCTCCTCCGACTGGTCGATGCCGATCATATCGTAGCCCGCCTGCGTGAGCATCAGGGTCAGCTCTCCTGTCCCGCAGCCCAGGTCTGCGAGGATGCCGTCATGGATGCCGTGGGCTTCCAGCTCTTTTTTGATGTGGGCATACAGGGCCTCGTAGTCGGCCTCGCCGTTGAACTCATCGTAAAAATAAGCAAATTCGTTGTAAGCCATTGCGTTACTCCGCGTCCTCTGCGTTTGCCTCGTACTCGGCGGCGACAGCTGCGTTCAGCACAGCCTGCAGCTCCGGGATGCCGTAGCCGCTCTCACCGCTGGTCAGCACCACCTTCTGGCAGCCGTAGGGCAGGCAGAGCTTTTCGAACTCCTCCTGCGTCTGGGCCAGCTGGCTTTTCTTGAGCTTGTCGGCCTTGGTCAGGGCCACGACGAAGGGAATGTTGTGGTAGTGGAGATAATGCAGCATCTGGATGTCGTCGGCGCTGGGGGCGTGACGGCAGTCGATGAGCTGGACCAGAAGGGTGTGGTGGCGCTGGGCCTCGAAGTAGCTGTTGATGAGGTCGTCCCAGCGCTCACGGTCGGCGTTGCTCACCTTGGCATAGCCGTAGCCGGGCAGGTCCACGAAGTAGCAGTCATCCACCGCGTAGAAGTTGATGGTAGCCGTCTTGCCCGGCGTGCTGGACACGCGGGCGAGATTCTTGCGGTTGCAGAGCTTATTGATGAGGCTGGATTTGCCCACGTTGGAGCGGCCGGAGAAGCTCAGCTCCGGGCGGTCGCTCTCGGGCAGCTGGCTGGAAATGCCGTAGCTTGCAATGAAATCCGCTTTGTTATAGTTCATAGCTTCGCTCCTTTCGTCTCAGCAGACCGCGCCCGGCTGCGGTTTTTCAGCCGTCTGCGGCAGAGCCGCAGCCTCAGCGGGCTTTACCTTCCTGGTGCGGGGATGGCCCGCAGACACCGTCTTGGGCTTGAGGAGGGCTGCGGCGAGGACCTGCGACAGGTTGGACATGGGCAGGAACTCGATGTTCTTCTTGACCTCGTCGTCCACCTCGTACAGATCGGACACGTTGTCCTTCGGGATGAGGACCGTCTTCATCCCCTCGCGGTAAGCGGCCATGCTCTTCTCGCGGAGGCCGCCGATGGGCAGCACATTGCCGTGGAGGGTGATCTCGCCGGTCATGGCCACATCGCCCCGCACCGGGATGCCGGACAGGCAGGAGATGAGGGCCGTGGTCAGGGTGACGCCGGCAGAGGGGCCGTCTTTGGGGACTGCGCCCTCCGGGGCGTGGATGTGCAGGTCGCACTTCTTGAGGCGCTCGGAGTCGATGCCGTACTCTGCGGCATGGACGCGGGCATAGGTGATGGCCAGCTGGGCGCTCTCCTTCATCACGTCGCCCAGAGAACCGGTGACGGTGATCTTGCCGCTGCCGTTGTCGATGACCTGCACCTCGATGGGCAGGGTCTCGCCGCCGATGCTGGTCCATGCCAGACCGTTGGCGATGCCGATGGCGTTGGTGCGGTTGAGGAACTCGGGCTTGACCATGCGGGGTCCCAGCAGCTTTTCGAGGCTGGTGCCGGTGACGGAGACATTCTCCGCCTCGCCGGAAGCAATTTTCCGGGCGCACTTGCGCAGGACGCTGGTGATGGTGCGCTCCAGATTGCGGACGCCGGCCTCGCGGGTGTAGCCGTCGATGATGCCGTAGAGGGCGCTCTGGGAGAAGGTGACCTTGCCGGTCAGGCCGCAGGCATCCAGCTGCTTGGGGACCAGATGCTTCCGGGCGATGTTGTACTTTTCCACCCGGGTGTAGCTGGGCAGCTCGATGACGTCCATGCGGTCGCGCAGCGGGCCGGGGATGGCGCTGAGGTCGTTGGCCGTGGTGATGAAGAGCACATGGCTCAAATCAAACGGCATATCGATGAAATGGTCATTGAAGGTGCTGTTCTGCTCGGGGTCGAGGGCTTCCAGCAGAGCGGCCGCCGGGTCGCCCCGGAAGTCGCCTGCCAGCTTGTCGATCTCGTCCAGCAGCATGAGGGGGTTCGCGCTCTTGGCAGAGATCATGGCAGTGATGATCTTGCCGGGCATCGCGCCGATGTAGGTGCGGCGGTGGCCGCGGATCTCGGCCTCATCCCGCACGCCGCCGAGGCTGATGCGGACATACTTGCGGTTCAGGCTCTCGGCGATGGAGCGGGCGATGCTGGTCTTGCCGACACCCGGAGGGCCGACGAGGCAGATGATCTGGCCCTTCACGTCGGGGGCCAGCTTGCGGACGGCCAGCACCTCGAGGATGCGGTCCTTGACCTTCTTCAGGCCGTAGTGGTCCCGGTCCAGCACCCGCTGGGCCTTGGCGATGTCCAGATCGTCCTCGGTAAAGGTGTTCCAGGGCAGGTCGAGGCAGGTGTCCAGATAGGTGCGGATGACCGTGCCTTCCTGATTGCTGCTCTGCATTTTGGAGAGGCGGTCCACCTCTTTGAGAAGCTTCTTTTCCCGGTCCTCGTCCAGATGGAGGGCCGTGATCTTCCGGCGGTACTCCTCGGCCTCGGCGGTGGTATCGTCGTCCTCGCCCAGCTCCTCGCTGATCATGTGGAGCTGCTCGTGGAGGTAGTAGTCGCGCTGGTTCTTGTCCATCGCCTCGTCTACCTTCTGGGCGATTTCCTTATCGATCTCGAGCATCCGGCGCTCCCGGTGCATCTTCTCGATGAGCAGATGCAGACGGCCCATCAGGGTGCCTTCGTCCAGAATGGCCTGCTTATCCTCGAAGCGGAACAGGAGGTTGGCCGGGATGTACTCGGACAGGAAGGCGGCGTCGGTGCTGGTGGTGATGGCAAATACCACGTCCTTGCCGATGTGGGGGTTCAGAGCCAGCAGGTCGTCAAAGCTCTTTTTGACGTTGCGGACGAGGACGTCCGCCTCCGGCAGTTCCTCGGGCTTCGCCATCTTGACCGGGGCCGGGCGGACGGTGGCCAGCAGGAAGCTGCCGTCGTCCTCCATCTCGGAGAGTCTGGCGCGGTATTTGCCTTCGACCAGGATGCGGACGAGGTCGTCCGACACCCGCATCACCTGCTTGACCTCGGCCACGACGCCGTAAGTATAGAGGTCGGCGGCCTTGGGGTCCTCGACCTTCATCTCTTTCTGTGCCACGAGGAAGACGTCAGAGTTGTTGCTGACGGCCCACTCCACGGCGGCGATGCTCTTCTCGCGGCCCACCTCGAAGTGGAGCAGATTGTTGGGGAAGACCACCAGCCCGCGCAGGGCGATGGCCGGAAGGTGGAGGACGCTCCGCTCCACCTTGACCGTAACTTTTTCAGACATAGTACAAAACCTCCCAGCCGTCCCTCGGATGCGAGTCATCCATAAGGGCGGCTTTTTTGTAGGGTCATATCAAATCTATCATTTTATTATAGCGAAAAATGTTTGCAGATGCAACTGTTCAGCGCTTTTCCCGGGTGTTGTAGCCCAGTCTGCCCAGTGCGGGCAGGATGGCCCGAAGGGTCAGCGACGTGAGGGCGCCCATGACAAGGCCCAGCACCAGCATCACCGGCGCATAGTACAGCGACATGGCCGAGGACAGGATGAGCCCCGCGCCAAGCAGCTGGCCGATGTTGTGGGACAGTGCGCCGCAGACCGACAGGATGAACCATGTGGGCCGGAACGGGAGCTTATAGTAGAGCACCCACATCACCAGCAGGGACAGCAGTCCGCCGCAGAGCGAGAGGAAGCCTGCCGTCCAGCCGGAGACGAGAAAGACGAACAGCGCCTTGAGCAGGTCGAGATAGAGCGCCTGCCGCGCCCCCATGAAGAACAGTGCATACATCACCACGATGTTCGCAAGGCCCAGCTTCATGCCCGGCGCAAGGCCCGGGATGACCAGTGTGCCTTCGATGAAGGAAAGAGCCATCGCCAGCGCGAACAGCAGGCCGGAAAGTGCGATCTCGTGTGTTTTCTTTGGGTCATGGTTTCGGTTTGCCATCGGCTCTCCCCCTTTGCTGCATCGGTCATTCTTCGCCGCCGGCGGTCTGCTCGTACTGCTCCTGCTCTTCGACAGCGGCTTCCCATGCGGCGAAAAGCTCGTCCTGATGGAAGCGCAGGTCGCTGAGCTCGTCGCTCTTTTCCCGCAAAAGCTGGGGGTCGTTGTAGACTTCCGGCGAGTTTATCTCGTTTTCCAGCTCCACTTCGCGGGCGCCGCAGGCTTCCATCTCGTCCTCGCAGGCTTTGATCTTAGCGCGCAGCTCGGCCCGGCGGCGGCGCTGCTCTTTGCCGTAGCCCGCCTTGGCGGGTTCGCTGTTCTTCTCGGCCACGGGGGCGGGAGCGGCGCGGCCCATCAGGGCGTCATAGCTGGGGTAGATGACCGCCTTGCCGTCCTCGAGGTAGAGGATGGGGCAGGCCAGACTGTTCATCAGGTGGCGGTCATGGGTGACGAGGAGCAGCGTGCCGGTGTAGGCCATCAGCGCCTCGGTCAGGTTCTCGCGGGTGTAGATGTCCAGATGGTTGGTAGGCTCGTCCAGGAACAGCAGGTTCGGGCGTTCCAGCACGATCTCTGCAAAGCGCAGTCGGGCCAGCTCGCCGCCGGACAGGGCCTCGCAGGGCTTGAAGACCGTCTCGCCCCGGAAGCCCAGCTTTGCCAGATGGCTGCGGACTTCCAGCTCGGTCATCCGGGGGTACTTGTTCCAGATGACGTCGATGACGCGGCCCGCGCCGATGCGGTTCTGCTGCTGGGCGAAGATGCTGGGCCGTGCGCCGGTGCCAAGGCGCACCATGCCGCCGGAGGGGCGGCGCTTGCCGTCCAGCACCTGCATCAGGGTGG
>ERZ772855.3333-NODE-3333-length-12198-cov-24.939307_pt1 | contig 12198 bp, 8 predicted proteins | sample MGYA00511900_ERZ772855 | MGnify/ENA primary metagenome ERZ772855 (study PRJEB29015, sample SAMEA2737701) | human gut metagenome | biome: human gut; feature: human-associated habitat; material: faeces | place: China | collected 2012 ...
TATCTCCTTAACCAACAGTCTCTTGTCCTCGTCAATGCGCATAAGTGCTTCCGTGACAGCATCTGCCGCCACACCCTTTACAATAGCAATGATGGTACCTTTACCTCCACGTGAAGATCTGTTGCTTACTATAGTGTACAGCTCACCGTTGCTTGGAGCCGTTTCGTCAATGCAGATGCTTTCACCAATGTTCTCTGGAAAGACAAGCCAGTCTTCTGCATGTGAGAGTTCTGACCATTCACGATAGCCGCTGAGCACTTCCTTGTATTGCTTTTCAAACGTATCCCCGTTTATGTGATAATAGCGGTCAAGCGAACGGGAGGTCGTAGGAATCGTCTCCATACACTCCTTTTAAAAAAGCCGCAAACTCCTTGGAGTAGCGGGTTTCTTCAGCCTTCAGGTCGTAAGAGTCGGAGAAGTATCGGTTATTCTGCTTGTCATACCATTTGCGTCTTCTGACAATTAGGTCAACACCTTTATCGCGGATTGGAAAGTCACGTATAGTTACGGCTTCACAGAACCCTTTGGATTCAATCTCTGGGTTCTCTTTATATTCAGCCTTAACCGATTCATCAAGATAGATGCGGATAAGGGATGCCTCTTCTTCTACACGTACTACTTCAAAATTTGAAAGTATCTCTGATGGCAGAATCAACTGTGCCAATGCTAATAGTCCTTGATTGTTCATGGTACAAAGGTGCAAATTTTCTATAGAATTAAAGAATTTTCCCCCTGATTTATCGGGTGAGCCAAAAATACGCAATTCCTCGCTCCGCGGAAAACAGCCCTGAAGAATCTGAAGCATTCATGAAGGATTTAGAAGAGAATCATACATGATAAGATGCTGATAAAAAGCCTGTTAAGCGTCAATGAAGGATTTGAAGGAAAAAGAAGCCCCATTGATCTTCAGAAGACTTACCCTCGAAATAAATACATCACTCCCCTACTTTTCCCGGCGTTCACGGACAGACCTCATTCCAAACCCGTCCAATCCCCTCTTTTTTACGTTTTTTAGTCCATAAAAGCTGCCTGTCTCAGCAATTTTTCGTATCTTTGAAAGCTAATATTTAAGATAATTGAATCAAACATGAGTGAAGAAGAAAAGATAAACGGCGAAAACAATTACTCGGCCAGTAACATCCAGGTATTGGAAGGTTTGGAGGCTGTACGTAAACGTCCCGCCATGTATATCGGAGACATCAGCGAAAAGGGATTGCACCACTTGGTTTACGAGGTTGTGGACAACTCTATCGACGAGGCATTGGCCGGCTACTGTGATCATATAGAAGTCACCATCAATGAAGACAACTCCATTACCGTACAGGATAATGGCCGTGGTATCCCGGTAGACTTTCACGAAAAAGAAAAGAAATCTGCATTGGAAGTGGTAATGACCGTGCTGCACGCGGGAGGTAAGTTCGACAAAGGTTCTTACAAGGTTTCAGGCGGTCTGCACGGTGTAGGTGTTTCTTGTGTGAACGCCTTGTCTACTCACATGACCACACAGGTATTCCGCGGTGGCAAGATCTACCAGCAGGAATACAGCTGCGGACATCCTTTGTATTCTGTAAAAGAAGTAGGAACAGCTGATATTACCGGAACAAAACAGACTTTCTGGCCGGATGATACCATCTTCACTGTTACCGAATATAAGTTTGACATTCTACAGGCACGTATGCGTGAATTGGCCTACTTGAACAAAGGTATCACCATTTCACTGACCGACCGCCGGATCAAAGAAGAAGATGGCAGCTTCAAGAAAGAAATATTCCATTCGGACGAAGGAGTGAAAGAGTTTGTACGTTTCCTGAACCGTAACAACGAAGCGCTGATTAATGATGTCATTTATCTGAATACCGAAAAAAACAATACCCCCATTGAATGTGCCATCATGTACAATACAGGCTATCGTGAAAGCCTGCATTCGTATGTAAACAATATCAATACAATAGAAGGCGGCACACACGAGGCCGGTTTCCGCAGCGCATTAACCCGTGTACTGAAGAAATATGCGGAAGATACCAAAGCACTGGAAAAAGCAAAAGTCGAGATTTCGGGAGAGGACTTCCGCGAAGGCTTGATTGCCGTCATTTCAGTGAAAGTAGCCGAGCCGCAGTTCGAAGGACAGACCAAGACCAAGCTGGGCAATAGCGAAGTGAGTGGTGCCGTGAACCAAGCTGTAGGCGAAGCGCTTACATATTATCTGGAAGAACACCCGAAAGAAGCAAAACAGATTGTTGACAAAGTGATCCTGGCTGCAACAGCGCGTATCGCCGCACGCAAGGCACGTGAATCTGTTCAAAGAAAGAGTCCGATGGGCGGTGGCGGACTGCCGGGCAAACTGGCCGACTGCTCGAGCCGTAATCCGGAGGAATGTGAACTATTCCTGGTCGAGGGTGACTCGGCAGGTGGTTCTGCCAAGCAAGGACGTAGCCGTGCCTTCCAGGCAATTCTACCTTTGAGGGGTAAAATCCTGAATGTGGAAAAAGCGATGTGGCACAAGGCTTTTGAAAGCGATGAGGTCAATAATATCATCACCGCCCTGGGTGTCCGTTTCGGTGTGGACGGAAATGATGACAGCAAAAAAGCGAACATCGACAAGCTGCGTTATCACAAAGTGGTGATCATGACCGATGCCGATGTCGATGGTTCTCACATCGACACCCTTATCATGACATTGTTCTACCGCTATATGCCGGAAATTATAGAAAACGGACATTTGTACATTGCCAATCCGCCATTGTATAAATGCAGCAAAGGAAAAATCAGTGAATACTGCTACACCGAAGAAGCACGCCAGGCATTCATTCAAAAATATGGTGACGGACAAGAAAACGGAATCCATACACAGCGATACAAAGGTTTGGGTGAGATGAATCCCGAACAACTGTGGGAAACAACAATGAACCCTGAAACGCGTATTCTGAAACAGGTAACAATTGACAATGCCGCCAACGTAGACTATATCTTCTCCATGCTGATGGGAGACGATGTAGCTCCACGCCGCGAGTTCATAGAGAAAAACGCGACATATGCGAATATAGACGCGTAATTTTTCATTCATTATTTTTTAATCAAAATCCATCCTCACATCTTACAATTTGAGGTAGCCCCGATCCTGCTTTTCTCTGGATCGGGGCTTTTTTATCAATGAAAACCAACCTGACCCCATTTATATTTTTCCTCCTTTAAATGCCCGAAGAAACAGATACTCATACCGACTCTTTTTTTCGATGAAATGGGCAGAAATTGTAATAGTTCACCGCCGGTAACAAACATAACCTCATTCATTTTTCTTATAAATTAATTGGATGAAAGACGATATTCTGCCAGAAAGTCTTAATTTTGGGACATTAAACCATTTAACTCGAATAATAACATGAAACTCACATTTCGAATTGAATACCGTACAGCCTGGGGAGAAGAACTGGGGGTGATACTGGACGGAAACAATAGTGAACCTATCATCCTTCGCACTCCAAACGGGGAACATTGGGAAGGTGAAGCTGAAATGCCGGACCTCCCTGCATGCGTGCCTGTTTCCTACCGCTATGGAGTATATCGTGACGGACAGTGCATCCGCCGTGAAAGCGGAACCATGGCTCATTTGTTTTGCCCCGGAAAAAAGAAAAACTGCCACTACATATTAAATGATTTCTGGAAAGACCTTCCGGCTGAATCTTACTTATACAGTTCCGCCTTCAGTGGTGATTATCAGTCTGAGACAACTATAAAAGTCACAGCAAGCGCCGATGGAAGCATTACTTTCCGGGCCTTATGCCCTTGTCTGCATCATAAGCGTCAAGTGCTGGCTATCAGCGGAGATTGCCCGGCTTTAGGCAATTGGGATATTCAAAAGACGGTCCTGATGGAAGAAATACAACCGAACGAGTGGACCATCACACTGAATGTTTCTACTTTGGAGTTTCCGCTAAGTTATAAGTTCGTAGCCTGCAACGCCGACAGCAAGCAGGTAGAGGAATGGGAGAACCACGACAACCGGATGCTTAATAATCCGGAATTAAAAAAAGGAGAAATTTACCTGACACCGGAAACTGAAGTTCATTTCACTTCATCGGCCCGTAAGGTGGCGGGAACAGCTATCCCTGTATTTTCTCTCCGCAGTGAGAAAAGTTTTGGAGTAGGAGATTTCGGAGATTTGAAGAAACTGATAGACTGGGCGGCAAAGACCCACCAGCAAGCTGTACAAATCCTCCCTATCAACGATACGACCATTACCCATACCTGGATGGATTCTTATCCCTACAACAGCATTTCCATTTATGCATTCCACCCTATGTATATTGACCTGAACCAGCTGGGTAAGATGAAGGATAAAGAAGCGCTGGCTGTTTTTGAAGCCCGCCGGCAAGAATTGAACGCTCTTCCCCAAATAGATTATGAAGCGGTGAACAATGCCAAACGTTCCTATTTGAAAGTGATGTTCCAACAAACCGGAAGGAAAGTGCTGGCTTCGGCCGAATTCAAAAAATTCTTTGAAGAAAATGAACATTGGCTGCTGCCATACGCCGCATTCAGCTATCTAAGAGATCTGTATGGCACTCCGGATTTCAGCCAATGGCCTGAGCATACAGAGTACAAGGCAGAAGAAATAGCAGCCTTATGCGCACCGGACAGCTCTTGCTATGAAGAAATCGCCTTTTACTACTACACACAGTACCATTTACATATCCAATTACTTGATGCAGGAAACTATGCCCGCGAAAAAGGTATTATCTTTAAAGGTGATATCCCTATCGGCATCAGCCGCAACAGTGTGGAGGCATGGATTGAGCCGTATTATTTCAACATGAACGGTCAGGCAGGCGCGCCGCCCGACGCATTCTCCGTGAACGGACAGAACTGGGGCTTTCCCACCTATAATTGGGAGGTAATGGAACAAGACAACTACCAATGGTGGCAGAAGCGTTTCCGCAAAATGGCAGAGTATTTCACAGCTTACCGCATAGACCATATTCTTGGTTTCTTCCGTATCTGGGAAATCCCATCTCATTCGGTACATGGTTTGCTGGGACAGTTTGTACCGGCATTGCCTATGAGTGTAGACGAAATTCAAAGTTACGGGCTGCCGTTCCAAAAGGACTTCATGACCAAACCGTTCATCAACGAAGAGATGCTAAACAAGATGTTTGGTGACAAAGCTGCCTTTGTAAAAGAAACATTCGTACAACATGCTCACGATGACATTTATGAAATGCGCCCGGAATATGATACCCAACGCAAAGTGGAGGCTTATTTCTCCGATAAGAAAGATGAAGAAAGTATCCATATACGCGAGGGAGTATATGCCTTGATAAGCAATGTATTATTTGTTCCCGACCGCAAGCACCCCTCCATGTATCATCCAAGAATTGCCGTTCAGAATGATTTCATCTTCGGGCGCCTCGACTGGAAGGAGAAAGACGCTTTCAACCGTCTGTATAATCATTATTATTACCAACGCCATAACCAGTTCTGGTATCAGGAAGCGATGAAAAAGCTGCCTATCCTGACACAAGCCACTTCTATGCTGGTGTGCGGAGAGGATTTAGGAATGGTTCCCGACTGTGTGCCTTGGGTAATGGACCAGTTGCAAATACTCAGCCTGGAAATCCAACGTATGCCCAAGAATCCCAAACACGAGTTCGGTCACGTGTGGGAATATCCGTACCGCTCGGTCTGTACTATTTCCACTCATGACATGTCTACTCTGCGGGGATGGTGGGAAGAAGATTACGAACAGACCTGCCGCTACTACAACCATGTAATGGGACACTGGGGAGAAGTTCCGGTTTCAGCCCCGGGATGGGTTTGCGAGGAAATAGTACGCCACCATCTGGAATGTCCGTCATTGCTGTGCATCCTGTCCTTTCAGGACTGGCTGTCAATAGACGAAGAAATCCGCTATCCCGATGTGAACGCGGAACGTATCAACGTACCTGCCAATCCAAGACATTACTGGAGATATCGTATGCATCTCACTTTGGAAGAACTGATAAAGAACAAGAAGTTCAATGAAAAGCTGGTAGAGATGATTGATACCACCGGCAGATTCTAACCATCCACCACAGACAGCCTGGGGCTGTCTGTGGTGACTCCCTACCCCAACGATAATCAATAACACACATACCATGAAAAAAATTCCCGATTTAGGTTTCTGGAAACTATGGAATATTAGTTTCGGATTCTTTGGCGTGCAGATAGCCTACGCTTTGCAAAGCGCGAATATCAGCCGTATCTTTTCCACTTTGGGAGCAGACCCACACAGTTTAAGCTATTTTTGGATATTACCTCCGCTGGCAGGAATCATCGTCCAACCCATCATAGGCGCACTGAGTGACCGCACTTGGACGCGTTTCGGACGGCGTATCCCCTATCTGTTTGCAGGAGCTCTGGTTGCTGTCTGCGTCATGTGCCTGCTCCCTAATGCAGGTAGTTTCGGAATGACAGTCAGTGCAGCTATGGTATTCGGTCTGATATCACTGATGTTCCTTGATACCTCTATCAATATGGCCATGCAGCCCTTCAAGATGATGGTGGGCGATATGGTGAATGAAAAACAAAAAGGACTGGCTTACTCCATTCAGAGTTTTCTCTGTAATGCCGGCAGTCTGGCAGGATATCTTTTCCCGTTTATTTTTGCCGCCATCGGCATCAGTAATATTGCTCCCAAAGGTATTATTCCCGACTCTGTCATCTATTCTTTCTACATCGGCGCATTGATACTGATTCTATGCGTGATCTATACTTCGGCCAAAGTAAAGGAATTTCCTCCCGAAGAATATGCAGCATATCATGGCATCACCCATGAAAGCAAAAAAGAAAAGACAAATATGTTCAAATTGCTGGTCAAGGCTCCCAAAGCCTTTTGGACAGTAGGACTGGTACAATTTTTCTGCTGGGCAGCCTTCATGTTCATGTGGACTTACACCAATGGAACAGTTGCTTTGAATGTGTTCGACACACCGGTCATAACAACCATGACAAACGGTGTTTCCAGAGTGGTACTGGATACACAATCCGCACAATACCAGACAGCGGGAGATTGGGTCGGGATCTTATTTGCTGTCCAAGCCATTGGTTCCGTTATTTGGGCAACGATCATCCCGATGATTCAGAACCGCAAACTTGCCTACGTACTCAGTCTGGTATTGGGAGGCATTGGATTCATCTCCATTTTCTTTATCCATAATCAATATGCTTTATTTGCATCCTTCATCCTGATAGGTTGCGCATGGGCAGCCATGCTGGCCCTTCCCTTTACCATTCTGACCAATGCATTAACAGGAGGACATATGGGAACCTATCTGGGATTATTCAATGGAACTATTTGTGTTCCACAGATTGTCGCAGCTTCTTTAGGAGGTATCGTACTGAAGATATTTACCAGTCCGGGTAGTGTCGCTCCGGAAGTAAACATGCTGGTATTGGCTGGAGTATTCCTGATTATCGGTGCCGGCTGTGTAAGTATTATCAAAGAGAGGTAAAGCGTTTCCCGAAAGTAATATATGCTCATTCCATCACCACCGTTCAATGTTCTGTTTCCCGAAACTGAAATTCACTCCGCGGTGTCAAAACTTTGTTTTTGAAAACATGAACTTATAATCTGAAATTTGAGCATCCTAAAAAACTAAAGAAAGGATCGTATCATTACTCAATACAGAGTTTGATACGACCCTTTTACGCGTTATAATTACTATCTGCAACTTTTCAAAGCTGTCATTTTGGTTTTGACACATTCATCTTCATTCCGTCCAGCATTATTCCAACTTCTCCATGAATTCTGGATGCCGATAGAAAAAATCATACGCCATATAATAAAGTACAAAGCGGTACTCATTTCTGACACATGAGTTACATTCTGCACCCAAGTATATAATAAAACGAAGAGATAAATAATTGATTTTTACCTGTTTAGACTACAAAATACAAGATAGGTTTTTATATATCTCTTAGTAAGAGATATATAATTCTCGTGCAAAAATAAGGAAAGTTTTGATAACTAATACACTTTTCATTAAAAAAATACGATCTAAAGCAAAAAAAAGCCTTTTTTCTTATTTAATCTTTCTCTCAACAGCTCACTTCTCATTGATTTAATTATTTGATTTTATGCATATTACATCTATTTTGTCGATCTCTTACTAAGAGATCGACAAAATAAGCAAATAAAAAAACGAAAAAAGAATTGAATGGAATACCTGTTTCTGCGACGTAAAAAGACCCGCTACACTTCGGTGCGCCAAAAGACTTTGCTCTATCGTGCCGCCTCTCGCCGATGGGAGAAGGAGTTTGCGTTGCGGACGGACGTCCGCCGGATAGATGCTCTTATATATAAAGGTATATTATACCTGATGGAAGTGCGTCAAGTATTCCTCGATTCCTCTCTTTCGCTGAAGACACTGAGTGCGATGCTGGAGACAAACCAGACTTATTTAAGTAATGTGGTGAACCGCTATTTCGGCTGCAACCTGAAAGAACTAGTAAACACTTACCGAGTGGAATACGCCAAAGAGCTGCTCCGCAGCGGACGATGCCCCATAGAGGAAGTTCCCGTACGCAGCGGCTTCGGTTCGAAAAGCCCTTTCTATGTGGCGTTCGGAAAAGTGACGGGCATGACGCCCCGGCAGTATGTGGCACACGAGAGGAATCCGCTGAAACAGGAGGAAAACAATTAAGTCCTTTTATAATAAATGGTATGTATAACCAATTTTAGTTTTTTAAATTTATAAATTTAAAGTTTTTCTATTATGAACAAAAAGTTTTTAAGTGCAATCCTGTTCGGAGCCTTAATGGTTTCGTCAACAGGAACATTTGTGTCTTGTAAAGACTACGATGATGACATTGACGAGCTGACTTCGCGCGTGGATGGCGTTGAAGGTCAAATCAAAGACCTGGAAGCAAAAATCAATGCTGCCAACTGGATTACTTCTGTAACTCCTGCCACAGGCGGTTTCACTGTTGCTTTCAATGACGGTAGCAGCTACACCATTACCAACGGTAAGGACGGTGAAGCAGGTGCTGCAGGTACAGAATGGACTATCTCGGAAGATGGTTTTTGGGTATGCAACGGTGAGAAGACTACCGTTAAAGCTGTAGGCCAGGACGGCGCACAGGGTGAACCGGGCAAGGATGCTCAACCTGAAGTGAAAAAGGAAAACGGCAAGTGGTATTTGTGGAACGGTACAGAATTTGAAGAATTTGCCGGCGCTACTCCTGCAACAAATGTTCCTTACTACTACGCTGATCCTACTGATCCTAACAACTACGTTATCATGGTTGTTTGTGACAAAGACGGTAAGAATGAAAAATCTGTTCGTCTGCCCTTGAACGAAGGATTGGCTCAGATTACTGTATTGGAAAACAATTTCAATATTGCTTATAGCATTGCTAAAGAAGGAACAGCATGGCCGAAATGGGAAGGTGGTTCTAAAGAAAAACCTGCCAAAGGTGAATATATGGTAGGACAATCTACCAGTTCTATTATAGTTCAGATATCCCCGGTTTCTTACGATTAATCAGGAAAAACCGTTAAGGCTGTAAACTCTAAAGGTGAAGAACTGCCTATCAAATTAGGAAAAGTAGTTCCTTTTAGTGGAGTATTAAGCAGCAGCAGAGCAGCTTCTACAACCGGATTGTATGAAATTCCTGTAGAAGGTATTACTGTTAATGATGAAATAGTTGAATCATACGGCAATAGCAATGCTGTAGCGTCATTGGTTGTTAACGAAAATGTTTACTCTCCATTCAATGGTGATTTTAATTTTAGTTTGGTGGATGCCCAAGATGTTAATATTCCATTCGGTAAATACCAGATTAATGAGCAAGGTGATACTTATCTCACATCATACGTGGATGCTAAGCCAGGTGAATCTGTAACAATTGTCCCTGAAAAAAAATGGGCAGGTCAACTATTCGATTCATACATCACAATGGCTGATAATGCTCAAGCAAAAGCAGACTCTATCCGTTATGGCGTATCATTCGATGGTATGACTATCAATCTTAATGACAAGGCTGCAGGAAATGTTTACTTTACAGTTCATTATATGAATGTTTTCGGTAAGGTTAAATCTGACAATGTAACCTTGAACTTTAATGAAAAAACTCCTGATGCAGAAGAAATTACTTCTATCGTAAGCAAGAAGCATGTTGTAACAGAAGTGACTGAAACTGCTGAACAAGCATTTATCTCTGACTTAAAGCCCTACTTCGATGCCATGGGTGCAGACAAACGTGTCGTTTGGAATGCTGAATATCAAGAAATGGTACTTGAACCCCAAGTAGAATGGGTATATGAAAATGCTGAAACAGGCAAGATAGAAACTGAAAATCTAACCGATCTTGTTAAGAATATCGCTACTGTTGACTCTGAAGGTAAAACAACAACTGAAGCAGCCCAAATAGCAGGTATCAAAGTTAACTTCAACACAAATTACGGTAGTCAATTAGCCAAAATCATTGAAAATGGTGGTGAGTTTACAGCTAAGGTAAATGTTGTTGCAGCTGTTAAAATTGGAACACTCAATTATTTCAGAACAATTGCTGTTATTAACTTGCCGTTCACTATTGAAAAGCCAAGCGATGCAACATTGGCAGCAGCTTATACATTTAACCCGTCATACTATTTGAATAAGATTGTAACAGTTTATGCTAGTGAAATCACTAAAGCCAACATTTTCTCTGCTGGAACTGTAAGTGGATACAAAGCTATTGAAGATGATGCTGACAAGATTGCTGTTAGTGACAACGGTACTATCACATTAACTGAAAAAGGGGAAACTAACAAGGCTTATACGTTAACAGGTGGTAAGGTTACCTATGCAGGCGTACAGTTCCCGATTGCTGACTTCAAAGTTATGTTTGCTGAAAGCAAAAACTATACAACAGTTATGCCTGCTGGTATTTCTATCATCTCTGGTAGTGGTAACATAGTAACTGTGAAATATGGTAAAGCTGCTGATAAGAATGACAAGAACATCTATTACCGTGTAGATAACATTTCTGGAACACAAGATGATATTCAAAATGTAGTTTGCGAAGTCGAAGCTAAATATACCCAATATTTGACAGCAAATATAAACGGTAAAGATATTAAACTTACAGCAAATGCTGGTGATGCAAACAAAGTATCTGTAGCAACCCCAGTCAAAGTGAAATTGACTATCACTACTTCAACAAATGAAAAAGTAGAAGACACCATTACTGTAAACCTGACTCCCTATCCGGCACAGTAATCAAAGTCTAAACACACAGAGATAAGGATTTAATATCCTCCTCTCTGTAGAACTACTCCCAAGCAGAGAGAGAATTATTTTGAGTTATTCAACTCTCATTCTCTCTCTGCTTTTTTATTTATGCCAAACAATCAGTACTATGTCCAATAATTTTTATCAGGCATTCAATAGCATCAGCGATTCGATGACAAAAACCGTTCCTAAAGAAATCAAAATGACAAATGAGGTCGTATTTACAGAATCCACTCCATTGATTTCCAAAGATATTTATCGCACCTACCGACATTGCCGCAATATTGAAATAAGCCACCTATGGCAATACTCTATCTCTCCTATTACATTTATAGTATTTTGTCTTTCAGCCTATGGTTATCTACCTGTATAGATATGCTATCAATGTTACTATTTTCTACCAAAACATCTCCGAAGATACGCTGAACACTTATTGGAAGTTTACTAGTTGTGGTGCTATTTTTATCTCTCACATAGGTACTGTACTCTCTGTTTTATGAATTTAATGGTCGAAGATTCAAAGACATGGTTTGAAATTTATGAAGTTGCCATTGCTGTTTATGAAGAAAATGACAAGTACCTGAACAAAATAGAAAATAATAATAACGAGGACAAAATAGGTGCTTTCCAATTTCAACAATTAGAAAGTTTCGAGACCAAGTTAACTGAAAAGATATTCGACTTGCCTATCCTCAATGTCCAAGGCGGGACTTATCCATCTTCTAAAATCAATTGTGTTATTGGACAAGTAATGCTATCCGTTTGGGGAACAATTACATTTTGCCACATTTAGAATAAATACGACCAAACTCCCAAGGTTAGAGCTAATACTTACTGAAGCACGGAATAACAGTGAATACACTTATATTACATTTGCTGGTATTATTGTAATCATATCTCTACAAGTTCATCACTTCCTGTTCAAAAGTTTCCTTGTTTCCTATCGCCT
>ERZ772855.3342-NODE-3342-length-12170-cov-5.784812_pt1 | contig 12170 bp, 12 predicted proteins | sample MGYA00511900_ERZ772855 | MGnify/ENA primary metagenome ERZ772855 (study PRJEB29015, sample SAMEA2737701) | human gut metagenome | biome: human gut; feature: human-associated habitat; material: faeces | place: China | collected 2012 ...
TCTTCCAATACGACAGTGTTGGAAGACTTTTTTAATGTCACCTTGCGGCTATAGGTTAGACCCGGTACAATGGCTCCTGCCCGGTAGCTTTGCCGAAGAGATATTCCCGTACTCCGGCGCGACCGGCGATGGGAGAGCAGTCGGCAAAGTTAAAATAGTATTTATCATCTACGTGAACATTTAAAATATATGCCGCAATATTTTTTACTTTATCCCACTGAAACAGTGAGGCAAAATGTCCGCCCATAACGGTATTAAGCACTGTCATGGCCCGTACAGGCACAGCCCAGCGTGACGATAGTGATAGTACTGGGCACCTTCTTCACAGCAGCCGTCGTTGCCGGTTTGTCAAAATAAAGCACTTCAAAGGCAACGCAATCTCCATATCTTTTAAAACGCATATAATCTGTGGCGCGGATTACCTGGAATTCGCATCCCAGCTTTGTCTCTCTAGTCTGTACCAGTCATTCCCTGACCTACCGCTTTTCCCAGGTAAGCGTTTTCGGCGTGTGCCTATTGGCAGGATTGGAGCCCTTCGCGGTGCCCGTGATGAAGGGATTGATCGCAAGACATCTGCGCACCAGGCTAAAACGCCAAATATTCGACAGAAATCATGTGCAGACGATTGGATGTGGCTAACCGAAGCTGACCATGGCGAAGCGGTACAATGCCCCGGTTCTCCTTACTGGGGGATGAAAGTATTTGTCTTTTTGCTGCTCCCCGACGATCACCCGTTTTGGAGTGCTCAAGATTACCAGTGAGATCGACTGCGTAGCATATGACTGCGGATTTGCAGTCAGCAGAGGGGATTTCAAAGAGATCGGCTTCGCGGAAAAAGTGGATGGTGTATCCGCTCGGGCAAGCAATGAATTCTGCAGCTGCATGGTTAGTGCGGTAGTAGACGAAAATGTGCAGGTCAACGAGCTGGTAGACAAGCCGCCCGTGGGTTACATGATCACCGTAGACCCCAACACGAACCTGCTCTACACCAAGACCAAGATCCCTTCGGTGAAATACCACATCCATAAGGGGACACAGAAAATCGTCACTAGAGTGGATGCGGAAGTCATTTAAAGTTTTAAATGAGTTTTGAAAATTTTATGCATAGTGTAACCTTCTGGTTCATAAGCTTCACAAAAGCTAGTTGTCAGAATGACTTTATAGTGTTTTCATAATTCGCACAGTGGAAATCACAACATTTTTATGCTATCATACATATAACAGTAAGAGGTGATAGCTATGAAAATAGAAAGAATTGATGACAAAACCGTAAAGTGCTTCCTGTCCAACGAAGAGCTGGAAGAGTACGATATTGATTATAAAGATTTTGTGACCCGCAGTGACAAAGCCAAAGAAGTAGTACAGGAGATCATCGAGCAGGCAGAGGAAGAGGTGGGCTACAAGCCGCCGAAGTATGCATTTGACCTGCAGATCATGATGCTGCCGGATGAGGGACTGGTACTGGTACTTTCCGAGAAAGAGCCGCTGGAGAATAAGAGCGGTGCACAGCTGTTGCAGGCTTTGCAGGAGATGAAGCGAGTCTTCGAGGAGAAAAAGGCAGAGATCGGTGCGGCGGAGAAAAAAGCGCAGGCAGGAGAAAACGCCGGAGAATCCGGCAAAAAGAATAAAAAGGCAGCGGAGGCACAGAAACCTCAGTTTGCAATTTTTGCGTTCCGCAATATCGGCAGAGTCATTGAATATGCAGCCGTATTGCCTACAAACTTACGCATCGACAGTACTCTGTATCGAATGGAAGATGGTACCTGTTATGCTTATGTACGAAAAGGCGGCGCTTCCTATGAACGTTACAGCAGAGCATGTATCCAGGCCATGGAGTTCGCAGCCTTATATGCCGCAGATGAGCAGAAGCTACGATACTTGGAAGAGCACAGCGAATGTCTGATCCGGGAAAAAGCGTTGAAAAAACTACGGGTATAATACCGCTGCCATATCCTCCGGCAGAGGTGCTGTGAACTGCATTTTCTCCCCGGTGATGGGATGGACAAAGGACAGCTTCCAGGCATGTAACGCCTGCCGTTGTATCTGTTCCATATCCGGGTTGTACAGATAATCTCCGATCAAAGGATAGCCCAGGTATTTCATATGAATCCGTATCTGATGGGTACGACCGGTCTCTAAGATGAGAGAGACCAGGCTGTGCCCATTTTTTTCGTCCAGTACTCTGTAATGCGTAACCGCAGATTCCCCGTTTTCAAAATCCACCGTCCGCTCGATGATCGAGCCTTCCTTGCGCCCTAAGGGTGCGGTGATGGTTCCCTCTAAGGGACGTACCGAGCCTTTTGCAATGGCAAGATATTCCCTCGTGATGCCGGAAGTCGCTTTATTGGCAATCATGGCAGACAGTATACCGGCGCTGACATAATGCTTCGCCACGATGGTCAGTCCGGAAGTATCCCGGTCCAGGCGGTTGATGCAACGGAAGACGAAAGGACAGTTCTGCTGTTCAAAATAGTACGCGAGGGCATTCGCCAGGGAATTGTAATAATTGTTCATGGAAGGGTGGATCGGCATTCCCGCAGGCTTGTTGATCACCATAAGATCCGCATCCTCGTAGACAATATTTAACGGCAGATTTACCGGGGGAATCTTTTCCGAAGAGTGATCTTCCCGGATATGCAGTGTCAGGGTATCGCCGGGCTGCAGTATATGATTCATAAAGCAGGGGATCCCGTTCGCCAGTACAGCGGAGGGGTCTTTTTTTAACTGCACCAGATTCTGTGAGGAGAAGGCCTTCTGCTTCAGAAAATAGCTGACCGGCAGAGGTGTTATGAGATTTTCTGTTGTATAAATAAGCGTTCGTTCCATAGAAAATTCACTATTGGGCAAAGAATCCCAGTGTGAGTCGCTCGAAAGAGTTTCTTCACAAAATAAAAGTTAGTCAGCTTTTTGTGTTTCATGATATCCATTTTCGGTATTTACAGCCCAAATATTATCTTTATTAAGGATTCCTGATTTGATATTTTTGACAGCTTCAAAAGAAGTACACATCGAATGATCAATGTTATTATATCGATGTTGTCCATTTCGACCGACACAATATAAATTGGGAATTGTTTTTAAATAATTTACAAGAGTGTCAATTTCGTCGTAGGTATCAAAGTATGCAGGATAAGCTTTTTTGACTCTTTCTACATGGGAGTCAATGACATCATCAAAAGAAGTGATCAATCCTAAAGAAATCATTTCTTTAATAGCAAATGCTGAAAAATCAGCATCCTGCATTGTCCAAAATTCATCACCTTCCTGAACAAAGTATTCCAACCCTAACCAAACAGTATGATTCAGATCTTTTACCATATAAGGGGACCAGTTATTGTAAATCTGGAACCTTCCCATTTTGACTTTCCTATCCTGTACATATACCCAGCAATCGGGGACGATATCTCCGATCGTTTTGATATTTGTCTTGTTTTTAAGATTCAATTTTTTAACAAGGACACCCAAAGTCATGTAATCGCGATATGGAAGTCCTTTTGCAATGTGCAATTCCTTTTCGGGAACATCGTTCATACCGGTAACAAGATCTTTCAAGGGCATGGAAGAAATGACAATATCGCTGCTCAGGTCATATGCAACACCATTTTTTATGTAGGTGACACCTGTGATTTTGTTGTTCTCATCTTTATGGATTTTGGTTACCTGAGAATTTAAAAAGAGTTGTCCACCTCTTTTTTTAATTTCTTCGGCAGTTACTTCCCAAAGCTGTCCAGGACCGAGTTTCGGATAACTGAATTCTTCAATAAGTGAAGTCTCGACTTTACGTTTCTTTTTCTTAAAGATTTTACCGAAAATATCGCGAATGACAGCTGAAATAGATAGTCCTTTTACACGTTGACTTCCCCAGGAAGCATCAATCTCACTGGGATGTCTTCCCCAAAGATTCTCCGTGTAGTATTCAAAAAACATACTGTACAATTTGCGACCGAAACGGTTGATATAGAAGTTCTCCAAATTATTTTCTGGAAGTTTGTGGAGCATGGCAGCTAAATAACTGAAGCCGCATTTTAAAGTATTTGAAATACCCATATTTGTGAAAGTTTCCTTTTTCATGGATATGGGATAATCGTAGAATTTATCCATAAACAATATTCTGGATACTCGGTGGCGCCGTAGCATAACCCGGTCATTTTTTTCCGGATTGGGACCGTTCGGTTCTACGTAAATATCTCTGCCGAGAAGCAGATCATCCATGGGTTTTGCTCCTTGTGTGGGAAGCATCTTTTCCCACCAGGAATTGACTTCCGGCACTTTGGAGAAAAATCTGTGCCCGCCCATATCCATTCGGTTGCCTTTATATTCTACGGTTTTAGAAATTCCTCCAACACAGTTGTTTTCTTCTAAAATGACTTCATATTGCCCTTGGTCGCAGAGCAATTCATAGGCAGCAGTGAGACCTGCTGGCCCGGCACCTATAATAATTACTTTTTTAGACATATTTCTATTCTTCCTTTTTATGCATTGTAACTGTGATGATTAACGGGGCAACTAAAAATGTAACATAAAAGAATCTGGAATCGGGTCCGGTCAGCAAAAGCATTGTACCAAAATCATATAAAAAAATGGGAAGAACAAAAAATGCTTTTTTCCAGGAAATCCATGATTTAAAATGCATTCTGCTCAGCGTTATAAAAAGCATTACCAGTAAGGTGATTCCGTAAGTTCTAAGGTATTTAAATACCGTCGTATCAATAAATCTTGTATAGGCATAAATAAAATCCAGCAGACTCTGATTGTGGGTAGGTGGGTAGTGGATCTCATAAAGGCTACTATCCGCAATATAGGGTTGTACATCACCCTTCAACCCGGTTTCAAATCCATATACAATATCTGTCAAAGCAAATGTTGCCTGCAGAGAAGCATTGGTGGAAAGATGAAAGCATTTAAACATAAGTTTTAACATTCCTAAAAGGCCTTCCTCTTCAACAATAGAAGTATTTATGCCGGACCACTTTATGGAATTGAAATTTCCGCAATTATAATTATTGGCCCATTGTTCGGGAGAGGCCATTGTGTAGACAAAATCAGATAACTTATCATCCATTAAATAAGGGGTTTCTTTTGCAACGTTACCAATTACTGTAAGCGGCAGGCCGGTTGTTTCAATGACACGTTGATCCGGTTTTTCTACATTCAAGATGTGATAAATCGGAATCTCAATAATAAACAGTGAAACACAGGAAAAAAGAAGGATTTTAATCCAGCTTTTTTTGTCGATCCAAAAGAAAAGAGCAACCAACAGCGTTGCTGTGAATAAGATTGCGTTGTGTCGAAAAACGGTAGTGCTGGAAATAAATACTCCGAGTAAAAGCAATTTCCAGTTCCTTGAAGGGACTTTTTCTTTTAATGCCAGTTGTACAGAAAGAATTGTACACAGCAAAGCACCCATACCAAAAGCAACATCTTTCCATGGAAACAGTAAAATAACACAGGTATAAGGATTCATAACAATATAAACCACTGAAAAAAAGGCTGCCTTGATATTCCACAGTTCACAGATGGTCAATGCCATATATCCTATCAAAAGCGAAAAATAGAGGATTTGCAATAAAATGATCGCAGAAGGTTTTCCAAACAATTTTAGTGGTAGAGTAAAAAACAGCAAAGTATGCCATACAGGATGCCAATCATTATAATTACCGGTGATTGCCTGTGTATATTGGTTAATGGAATCCTCTGAAAAAGCCCCGGGATAATAAGCAATAAACCAAATCATTAAAAACAAAAAAGTCAGGACAGAAACAAGAGCAAAAGTCAGGATTTTTTTATTCCGGGATAGGACTTGTCCATGAAAGCCTTCCATTTGGTTTAATTTTTTTGATATAGGCAGAAATAAAAAATAGAAAAAACACAGCACAAAAAAAAAGAATAAAACGTTAAGTGAAGCCTTTTGCGTGATATATAAATAGAAATAAAACAGGCAGACAATACCGGCATATATAGCAGTTAAAAATGATGCTACATCTAACTTTTTCCACAAATATTTCACAAAACATCCCCCCACTAAAGTTATCTTATTACTATAAAGTATTCTGCCATAAAAGCATTTTTTTTTCAAGCATTGTGTTCTAAATATGTATGCCCAAAGTCATATTTGGGCAGTAAAAATTACAACATTTTATGCTATCAGGCATATAACTGTAACTAGTGGTACAAGAGATCATTGAACAGGTAGAGAAGATCCGGAAACCTTCGCCATATCTTCCGATAACAGTGCAGTGAACTGCATTTTCTCCCCGGTGATGGGATGATAAAATGACAGTTTCCACGCATGCAGCGTCTGACCGGCAGGGGGTATGAGATTTTTCGTTGTATAAGTAAGTGTTCGTTCCATGGAAACCATTATACCTTATTCGGGCAAAATCGGACAGTGCCCGGAGCAAATAATGTCATTTCGAAACCGGAATCCACAGGCTACAATAAATACAGAATCAGCGGAAATGGGCGGTCTGTCCATCTGCGCATAGGAAACGCTTGAAATACGAAGAAAGGTAGGGTGGCGATTATGGAAAAATATGCTTGGCGGGGAAAGATTGTACCGGGAATGCAGGAGGAATATAAGAAAAGACATGACAATATCTGGCCGGAGATGAAGGAAGTCCTGGCAGATGCGGGAATCGTGAATTACTCCATCTGGATGCAGGGCGAGGAACTGTTCGGATACTATGAATGTGAAAAAGGCGTAGAGTACGCTGCAAAAGTACAGGCGGAGAGCAGCGTGGTGAAAAAATGGGATGAATATATGAAAGATATTCTGATCATGGAGAAGGATCCTGTCACAGGAGCACAGCCGCTTCTGACACAGGTATTTAATTTCAGATAAGGGAGGCTGTGGATATCTTATGGGAAAACATTATCTGGCTGTGGATATCGGTGCTTCCAGCGGACGACATATCCTGGGGCATTTAGAGAACGGAAAAATAGAGTTAGAAGAGATCTACCGTTTCGAGAACGGCATGGATCATAAGGACGGAAAGCTTCTGTGGAATGTGGACCGGCTGTTTGGTGAGATCCTGAATGGCATGAAGAAATGCAAGGAACTGGGAAAGATCCCGGTGAGCATGGCAATCGACACCTGGGCAGTGGATTATGTGTTGTTGGATGAGCAGGATCGCATCCTGGGAGATACTTACGGTTACCGCGATCACCGCACGGACGGCATGGACGCAGAAGTGGCAAAGATTTTGCCAGAGACAGAGCTGTATGCAAAAACAGGCATTCAGAAGCAGATTTTTAATACGATTTATCAGCTGATGGCGGTAAAGGAGAAAGAACCGGAGCTTTTACAACGGGCGAAGACACTGCTCATGCTGCCGGATTATTTCGGATTCCGTCTGACGGGAAACAAATTATCGGAGTATACCAACGGTTCCACCACACAGCTGGTGAATCCCAACACTTTCCAGTGGGATACGGATCTGATCCGGAAGCTTGGCTACCCGGAGGACATTTTCCTGCCACTTAAGATGCCCGGAACAAAAGTAGGGCAGTTGCTTCCGGAGATCCAGAAGGAAGTTGGTTTCAATCTGGAAGTGGTATTGTGCGGAAGCCATGACACGGCATCGGCGGTAATGGCAGTACCTCAGACAGAAGGGGACGGCATCTACATCAGTTCGGGAACCTGGTCCCTGATGGGAATTGAGTCGTTAAAACCTATTATCAACAAGGATGCGGCAGCAGCCAACTTTACCAATGAGGGCGGTTACGACCACCGGTTCCGCTTCCTGAAAAATATTATGGGTTTGTGGATGATCCAGTCTGTAAGACACGAATATAACGACGCATACTCTTTTGCACAGTTGTGCGAGATGGCGGAAGACAGCAGAGACTTCCCTTCCAGAGTGGATGTGAACGATCCAAGCTTCCTTTCACCGGACAGTATGGTGGAAGCGATAAAGAAGTACTGTCAGAAGACGGGACAGCCGGTACCGGAGTCTGTAGGAGAGTTGGCATCTGTGGTATATCGCAGTTTGGCGCAATCCTACGGAGAGACCGTAAGCGGTTTGGAGAAGATCGCAGGCAGGACCTACGATAGCATCCACATCATCGGCGGCGGTTCTAATGCCGCATATCTGAATCAGCTGACAGCGGATGCCACGGGCAAGACCGTATATGCAGGTCCCGGTGAGGCAACCGCTATCGGTAACCTCTTGGCACAGATGATCTACGCGGAAGAACTGACGGACCTGAAGAGCGCAAGACAGTGCGTCAGAGATTCTTTTGAAATCAAGACGTTTGTTCCGGCAAAGTAAATCATTCATAAAAATGACCTTAAGAAAAGGAGGAAATCATAAATGTTAGTAAACACAAAGGCAAAGATCGGTGTATTTTCCATCGCTTTGGGAGCATATCTGCCCCAGTTCCCCCAGCTGGTGCCTAATTTCGAGGCACAGTATGAGGATTTCAAGAAGACGATTCCCGATACCGTAGAGATCATTGACGGCGGCATGGTGACCACCAAGGAACAGGCCATGGCAGCCGGTGATAAGTTCCGTGCAGCGGATGTGGATCTGGTATTTTTACAGCTGCTGACCTATGCAACTTCCTATAACGTACTTCCCGCCATCCGCGATCTGGATGTTCCCGTGGTATGTATCAATGTGCAGAAGAAGCTGGCTCCGGACTATGCGAACACCGACATTCCCATCTGGCTGGGTGATCTGTATGCCTGCGGTGCCGTAGGTGAGGCTGTGGCTGACTTAGAGCGTGCAGGCAAGAGACATGCCGTGATCACTGGTGTCGTAGAAGGCGGTGACCCCGAGGTGGCAGCACAGATCGCCGATTGGTGTAAGGCTGCACAGGTCCGCAGACGTTTCCGTCAGACCAACATTGCCCAGATCGGACGTCCTTATCCCGGTATGATGGATCTCTATATCGACGAGACCAACCTGTACAACCGCATGGGTCTGTATACCAAACAGTTCGACTGGGAAGACATGTGGGCTATCGCGGATGATATTACCGATACCGAAGCTATCAAGGCAAAGGCACAGGATATCATCGATACTTTTGATGTAGAGGGCGGCGCTACTGCAGACGATGAAGATATTATGGATATGGCAAAGCATGTGCTTGCATTCGAGCAGTGGGCAAAGGATGAAGATCTGAGCATGATCGCTTCCCACTATGCAGGTAAGGCACAGGGTGTAGCCGGCAAACTGGATTCCATGCTGATCCCCGCATTTTCCATGCTGATCAAGCAGGGTACTGCATGTGCGGTAGAAGGTGACATGAAGGTCGCCATGGCAATGTCCATTCTGAAGACCATTTCCGGCATGGGACAGTTGTCCGAGATGTATTCCATTGATTTTAACGAAGACATCTGTATCATCGGCCATTCCGGATCCGGCGATGCGGACATCTCGCTGGCACATAAGCCTACCATGAAGATCGTAAAGGTATTTCACGGCAAGGTGGGCGGCGGCTATCTGACACAGTTCTATCCTCCGGTAGACTCTGTAACGTACCTGGCTATCACACAGGATAAGGATGGCAACTTCAAGTTCGTAGTGGCAGAGGGCGAGAACCAGCCCGGACCGATCTTTACCTTCGGCGACACCAACATGCGTACCAAGTTCTCGATCCCCTGCAGAGAGTTCGTGAACCGCTGGAGCGAGGCAGGCCCTACCCATCATATGGCAGCGGCAGCCGGAAGGCATATTGATACGATTTTAAAGGTTGCTAAAATATTGAATGTACCGGTAGATGTGATCACACGGTAAGGGCACTTGTGTAAATATGACGCAGTAACCACAGGAGCGAAAAGCGAGCTCTGAAAGAGCAATTTTGTGAATGGGTTTCGGAATAGTTATGAATGTTTATGATTTAAAAACAATATGCCTGTGGGCGGAGTTCACAGGCAATGGAAAGGTTAGGTATTATCATGAAATTTTTAGATGCAGAATTTGTACAGGGATTTATCAGAATGGCAGATGACGGATGGCAGCAGGGCTGGCACGAGCGTAACGGCGGCAACCTGTCCTACCGTGTGAAGCCGGAAGAGGTAGAGCTGGTAAAGGAGAACTTCGAGCCGAAAGAGTTCCAGCCCATCGGCACCACCGTTCCCGCACTGGCAGGAGAGTATTTCCTGGTGACCGGCAGCGGTAAATATTTCCGCAATGTCAGCATCAAGCCGGAAGATTCCATCTGCATGATCGAGCTGGATGACAAGGGTGAGAATTACCGTATCGTATGGGGACTGGTAAACGGCGGCAGACCGACCTCTGAGCTTCCCAGCCACCTGATGAATCTGGAAGTGAAGAAGTTACAGGATCCGGATTATCGTGTGGTATATCATGCACATACCACTAATATTATCGCACTGACCTTCGTCCTGCCTCTGGAGGATAAGGTGTTCACCAGAGAACTGTGGGAGATGGCAACCGAGTGTCCCGTAGTATTCCCGGATGGCGTGGGCGTAGTGCCCTGGATGGTGCCGGGAGGCAGAGAGATCGCAGTAGCAACCTCCGAACTGATGAAGAAATACGATCTGGCAATCTGGGCACATCACGGAACCTTCGCTGCAGGAAAAGATTTCGACCTGACCTTCGGTCTGATGCATACTGTAGAAAAATCTGCAGAGATCCTGGTGAAGATGCTGTCCATGCAGTCTGACAAGAGACAGACCATTACTCCCGATGATTTCCGTCATCTGGCAAAGGACTTCGGCGTGACCCTTCCCGAGGAATTTTTATACGAAAAATAACGATCCAAGAGATACACAAAGGATTCTCGAATCGTTACATATATAAAACACTTGATGCTATTGGCGAGACTTTAAACGCGCTTCGTTAGGCGTCATGTCATACATTTTTTTGAACTGTTTGTAGAAAAAGTTCTGATTCTCATAGCCCACGGACAGGGCAATCTCAGACACCGGCAGCGCCGTGTGGGAGAGCTGATTCATAGCGACCCGCATGCGCTGCTTTGTCTGTATTTCCTTGAAGGTGGTACTGGAATATTTTTTGATCATACGGCTCAGGGAGGATGGAGTATACCCAATCTGTGCCGCCAGCTCATGAAGCGTTCCGGTGTCGTAATGCTCTGCCAGGTACCTGCGTACTACCACCATCAGGACATTGCTCTGCTCATCCTTTTGGTCTAATAAAATATTTTCTGCATTGCTTAATATGTGCATGAACAGAAGAGCGAAAGTATGCTCCGAGAGCTTATGCCAGTTCTGAGGCTGCTGCAATAATAGAAATACGGCATTATGAATCAGATTCTGGATACAGGGATTGTCGGAGACCGTGAAGTACAGATACTGTCCGACACAGCTGTCACCTTCTAAAGCGTTGATAATAAAATCCGCCAGAATATTGTTCTTATTGATCAATGTGAGGATATTCTGAAAATACGCCGGGCGGATGATGATATTAATACCCAGATCTTCCTGCCCACACGCTATAACGGCGTGTTCGATATGCTGGTTCATGAATAACAGTTCTCCGGGGCGGAGGCGGATCTCTTCCTCATTTATGACATGAGTGACGGAACCGGAGAGACAATAGAAAATCTCCACATAGTCATGCTTATGCTTTGGAAAATCCACAAATCTGGTATGGCGCCGCAGCGTAATATCATCCTCGGAATGCTCTAAAAATTTATTGCTCTCCACCACAAAATCCTGTTTGCTGGTGTAAAGATTCTTCTGAACGGCAATGTCGCCGTCTAAGATCTGTTGTTCTTCCGGCGTGATATATGCCGGATCCAGAAAATTGTTCTCGTACATATCAAAATACATTCCTTTCAGCAGCCTGCAGAAGATGAACTGCAGGAAAGTCCTCCAACTGAGTCTATTTTACAGGAAAGCGACAAAAACCTCAAGGTATGTAAAAAAGTGTTTCCTGGATTGCAAGATGCTTTTTAGTGTTGTATGATAAAATAAATTTACATGTTGCGAGAAATAAAGAACATGAGTAGTAGGGCAATCAGCCCGGATCAAGGAGAGAATCCTATCATGGCAGATACGGAAGTAAAAAAGATCATTTGTAGTTCCTGCGGAGCGGAATTCGAGGATACCCTTCCAAAGTGTCCCTATTGCGGAAGCTTGAATTACAAGGGCGCCGAAGCGGAATATCTGGGGAAGCTGGAAAGCATGCGGCAGGATATGCAGCAGTTAGAGCAGGTACCGGAGAAGGAACTGAAGAAAA
>ERZ772855.3350-NODE-3350-length-12158-cov-3.588780_pt1 | contig 12158 bp, 8 predicted proteins | sample MGYA00511900_ERZ772855 | MGnify/ENA primary metagenome ERZ772855 (study PRJEB29015, sample SAMEA2737701) | human gut metagenome | biome: human gut; feature: human-associated habitat; material: faeces | place: China | collected 2012 ...
CGGCGAGGGCAACGACAAGCGAGGGAAAGATCCAGGTCGAGCTGGCGCAGTTGAAATACAGGCTGAGCCGTCTGACCGGTCTCGGGCGTTCCATGTCAAGACTTGGCGGTGGTATCGGAACCAGAGGCCCCGGTGAGAAAAAGTTGGAGATGGACAGGCGTCTGATCAAAGACCGTATTGCGCAGTTGAACCGTGAATTAAAAGAAGTGAGGAAACACCGTGAGATCACGCGCGCCCAGAGGGAAAAGAAACAGATTCCTGTGGCTGCGATCGTCGGATACACCAATGCGGGAAAATCAACACTTTTAAACCACTTAACGGGAGCGGGAGTGTTAGAGGAAGATAAGCTGTTTGCAACTTTAGATCCGACAACGCGTGTCTTAGAACTGCCGGGCAGACAGGAAATTCTTCTGACGGACACGGTCGGTTTTATCCGGAAACTGCCGCATCATCTGATCGAAGCATTTAAGAGTACCTTAGAGGAAGCCAAATATGCGGACTATATTCTACATGTGGTAGATGCTTCCAATCCACAGCGGGACAAGCAGATGCACATAGTGTATGATACACTCTACCAGCTTGATATCAGGGAAAAAACGATCATTACCTTATTTAATAAGCAGGATCAGGTCACAGATGAGGAGCCGATCCGTGATTTTAAGGCAGATCACACACTGGCAATCTCTGCAAAAAAGGGAACAGGATTAGAGGAGTTGAAAGAACTTTTCTGTACGCTGCTGCGGGATAATAAAATATTAGTGGAGCGTACAATCTCTTATCAGGAGGCTGGAATTTTACAGCAGATCAGAAAGAGTGGAGAACTTTTAGAGGAAGAGTACCGGCCGGAGGGCATTTTTATCCGCGCCTATGTCACGCCGGAAATCTATGGCAGTTTATAGAGGCTTTGTGTTTACGAAGATTTTTGCATATGGTACACTGATATAAAATTTGACAGAATACAGACAAAATTTTGCACAGAAGCGATGAAAGCGTGCTTCGGAATGGAGAAATTATGACAATATTAATTCAAAATGGACAGGTGATCAATCCTGCCACAGGGATGAATGAAGTTGCAGATGTATTGGTGGAAAATGGTGTTGTTTCTAAGATCGAAAAAGGGATCAAAGAGAAAGCAGACCGGAAGATCAATGCGAAGGGATGTTTTGTCATGCCGGGATTTATTGACATGCATGTGCATCTGCGTGATCCGGGATTTGAGGAAAAAGAAACGATCGAAACAGGCTGTCGGGCAGCAGCACACGGTGGATATACAACGATTCTTGCAATGCCGAACACCAAACCGGTTGTTGACAATCCGGATGTTGTAAATTATGTGCATAATAAGGCAAAAACGGTCGGACTTGTAAATGTATTACAGGTGGGTGCCGTGACAAAAAATCAGGAAGGAAAAGAACTTGCGGATATTGAGGGAATGGTAAAGGCTGGAATCCCTGCAATCAGTGAGGACGGAAAATCCGTCATGAATGCCCAGCTATACCGCGAGGCGATGGAAAAAGCTGCAAAATTGGGCATTGTGGTACTTGCACATTGTGAGGATAAAAATCTTGTCAATGGCGGTGTCATGAATGAGGATGAGCATGCAAGAGAACTTGGATTAAAGGGAATCACCAATTCCGTAGAAGATATCATTGTTGCAAGAGATATCATGCTAAGCCACGACACCGGGGCAAAACTTCATTTATGTCATTGCTCAACGGAAGATTCCGTCATGATGGTCGATCTTGCAAAGCAGAAGAATGTAAAAGTTACCGCAGAAGTATGTCCGCATCATTTTACACTGACTTCGGATGATATACGCAAGATCGCACCGGAAATGGATGTGGAAAAGAATGTGATTGCTGCGGATGCGGATGCAGATACTAATTTTAAGATGAACCCGCCGCTTCGTACTAAAAAAGACGTGGAGGCACTAAGAGTGGGACTTCGTGACAATATTATGGATGTGATTTCTACCGATCATGCACCGCATACATTTGCAGATAAAAATACCTCCATGAAGAATGCGCCGTTTGGAATCGTCGGACTTGAAACCGCAGCATGCTTAACCTATACAGAACTGGTACTTGGCGGTTATCTGACACCGATGCAGATGGCAGAAAAAATGAGTTATAATCCGGCGAAGATCGTCGGACTTGACAAGGGCGATATCGCTCCTGGAAAGACAGCAGATATCGTGATCTTTGATCCGAATGAAACTTATAAGATCGATAAAAACAAATTTGCAAGCAAGGGAAGAAATACCCCGTTTGACGGAAGAACGGTGACCGGAAAAGTAAAAATGACGATCGTTGGCGGTCATATCGTATATGAGGAATAAAAAAGCGGGTAGATAAAAGGAGAAAATTCATGCAGACAAAGGGCACAAAATTTGAGGAAACTGCGATCATCATCCGGCAGGAAGAAATCGCGGACGATATTTACAGTATGTGGCTGCGCACAGAGCACATCGCAGCACATGCAAAAGCAGGACAGTTTGTTTCTGTCTACTGCAATGAGGGAAGCAGACTGCTTCCAAGACCGATCAGTATCTGTGAGATCGACAGAAAGGACGGTGCGATCCGTCTGGTATACCGTGTGGCAGGAAAGGGAACCGCAGAATTTTCCGGCATGCGCACCGGTATGCAGTTAAAAGTGGTAGGACCGCTTGGAAATGGATTCCCACAGAAAAACAAAAAGGCATTTCTGATCGGTGGAGGAATCGGAATCCCGCCAATGTTAGAACTTGCCAAAGAGTTAGACTGCGAGAAACAGATCGTGCTTGGATTCCGGGATGAGCTTTTCCTGCTGGAAGATTTCCGTAACCGCGGACAGATCTATATTGCAACGGAGGATGGCAGTGCCGGAACAGAGGGAAATGTACTTGATGCGATCCGTGAGAACGGACTTGATGCAGATATTATCTATGCCTGTGGACCAACCCCGATGCTGCGTGCAATCAAAGAATATGCCGCAGAGCAGAACATCGAGTGCTGGATTTCCATGGAAGAGCGCATGGCATGCGGTATCGGAGCCTGTCTTGCCTGCGTGTGCAAGTCAAAAGAAAAAGATGCACACAGCAATGTAAAAAATAAGAGAATCTGTAAAGAGGGACCGGTATTTCTTGCACAGGAGGTAGAATTCTGATGAACATGAAAGTAGATTTATGTGGAGTGACATTAAATAATCCGGTCATGACTGCGTCCGGAACGTTTGGCGCCGGGGAAGAATATTCGGAGTTTGTGGATTTAAACCGTCTTGGTGCTGTTGTGACAAAGGGTGTTGCCAATGTACCGTGGGAAGGAAACCCGACACCGCGTGTGGCTGAGGTATACGGGGGCATGTTAAATGCGATCGGACTTCAGAATCCGGGTATTGATCTTTTCATTGAGCGCGATATTCCTTTCTTAAAGAAATATGATGCCAGAATTGTGGTCAATGTATGTGGACATACAACGTCGGAATACATAGAAGTTGTGGACAGACTTGCAGACCAGCCGGTCGATCTTTTAGAGATCAATATTTCCTGTCCGAATGTAAAAGAGGGCGGAATTGCCTTTGGACAGAATCCAAAGATGGTTGAAGATATCACAAGAGAGATCAAGGCGCATGCAAAACAGCCTGTCATCATGAAACTTTCACCGAATGTAACAGACATCACGGAGATGGCGCGTGCGGCAGAAGCCGGCGGTGCGGACGGTTTATCGTTGATCAACACGCTGACAGGAATGAAGATCGATATCCACAGACGCACGTTTGCACTGGCAAACAGAACGGGCGGCATGTCAGGTCCTGCCGTGCATCCGGTTGCAGTGCGCATGGTATATCAGACCGCACAGGCGGTAAATATCCCGATCGTTGGTATGGGCGGGATCATGAATGCAGATGATGCGATCGAGATGATCCTTGCGGGAGCAACGGCAGTGTCTGTCGGAACAGCAAACTTTACCAATCCACAGGTAACCATGGAGATTGTTGACGGAATCCGCGATTATATGGAGCGTTATCAGGTAAAAGATATCAAAGAACTCGTAGGCGCAGTACACGATAGATAAATCACAGGGGAATGTAAGTTATGAAAATATTAAAAAAAATCATTTGTATCTGTCTCGTTGCAATCCTGGCAGCAGGGCTTTTTCCCGGTGCACAGACAGAGGTTTATGCAGCTGGAAAACCGGTACAGTTAGTATCCTGTAAAGTAAATTCAGTTGGAAGCAAGGTAACGGTAAAAGCAAAAGTTGCCGGAAAACAGAAAGGAATGGGAAACAAGCTTTACCTGTTTTCGGTGGATGCCAATGTAAAAGAGAATGCAAAGCTTACCGGAAAACCGGTGGCTTCGGCCAACTTTAAGAAAGGTACAGTTACATTTTCCGTAAAATATAAAAGCAGCATGCTTTGTCAGAAATTTGTGGCTGCATACAAAAAAGGGAAAAAATATGCAGCAATAAGCGGTGCACAGTACATTACCAATCCGGAAGTATTAGCATCCTACACCGGAACCGGCGTAAAGACTACCTCTAAAAAGGGACTGCAGCCGGACTGGGCAGATCACACGTCGGTAAAGAAACTCCGTACGCAGCATGTTGTCTTAAACTGGTCAATTGAAGAAATTTTAAACAAAGACTGCGGAAATAAAGAGGTGTATAAATACCGCGGGAAAAAATATACATTTGACAGGGATCGTGTAAACTGGCTGCAGGATCAGGTGCGTCAGTATATTGACGATGGATCCAAAGTATATGTGATCCTGCTTCTTGGCAAAGACGCAAAAGGCCAGGCGGGCAAAATGAGTTATGGCGGTGGAAAAATATTCTCTTCCATTAAGACAACATCAGCAGCAGGATGCCGTACCTGGGAAGCATTTATGAGTTACATGGCAGAGAAATTTGGCAATGAACAGCATTTGGTGTCCGGATGGATCTTGGGAAATGAGGTTGACAGCCCTTATGACTGGAACTATGCGGGCGGAAAAAGCTTAAGTGCGTATATGGATGATTATGCGCGGGCATTCCGCATTGCATATAATGCTACAAAGAGTGTCAGCAGCCATTCAAAGGTATATATCAGCCTTGATTATAACTGGAATCAGGATGTCGATGGAGGCGGAAACAGCTTTTTCTCGACGAAGAATACACTGGACACATTTTATTCGAAACTGAAAGCGCAGGGGAAGATCTGTCCAAACATTGCATATCATGCATATTCACAGGGTCTTGTGGAGCCAAAATTCTGGGACGACTCTTTAGCAGGCAGTGGTGTGGATTCCACGATCATTACCATGAAAAATATTTCTGTCCTGACGGAATATGTAAAAAAGAAGATCGGCAAAGATGCAACGATCATGCTTGCAGAGCAGGCGTTCAATTCGACACAGGGAGAAGAGCTGCAGGCAGCAACATATGCGTATGCTTACTATATCAGCGAAGGCAATAAGATGATCGAATCCTTTATCTATGCGAGAGATACCGAACCGCAGTCGGATGTGGATCAGGGCTTTTACTGGGGACTTCGCGATATCAATGGCAGAGAGCGTAAAATATATAATACATTTAAAGTGATCGATTCAAAGGAGTCTTTCGATAAGACGAAGAATCTTCTCTCCTATACAGACTTAAGTTCATGGACACAGATTCCTGGAATTAAAAAGTCTACTTTTAAAAATAACCGTTCCATCAAAAACAAATGGCCGCTAGTACAGTCAACCAGCCTGTATGTGTGTCTTGCGGATGATAACTGGCAGAGAGAGACAACTTATGTCTACGACGGAAAGAAACATAAACCTGCAGTAACGGTAAAACGTAATTATACCGGAAAGACGGTTCCGAAAAAGAATTATTCCGTAAAATATCTGACAGACTGCAGGAGTATCGGAGTGCATCGTATTCAGATTAAATTAAAAGGTGATTTCCGCGGAACGATCATCCGGGAGTTTACGATCGCACCGCAGAATGCAATGCTGAATGACCTGGTGATGACGTCAAATTCTGCTACGGTAAGCTGGAATGTACCAAAGAAGACCAAAGAGCAGATTACCGGTTATATGATCCAGTATACGGATGGAGAAGGTGGTTTTTATTCGACACCGGAAAAAGATATCCATCTGATCAAGATCAAAAACAGCAATAAATTAAAATATACGATCAAGGGACTTACCAAGGGCAAACGCTATTTTGTAAGAATAACGACCTATAAAACAGTTATGGTAGATGGCAAACCAAAAGATATCATTGCCGGATGGGGATATGATGATATCAAATATGATTATGCCACAGATCCGGTCGTGCCGGAACCGGATACAGAAGAGGATACCTTAGAATAAGCGATTGAGGTAATGTGAAATACGATGCCGGAATTAAGATTTATAATAGCAGACAGACTCCCGGAGCGGGAACTGGATTATTTAAAACAGAATATCAGACCGGAACCGGATCTGAAACTGGTGGTAACAGGGAAAAATAATGCCAATCGCAGAGCAGAGTTTTCTCTGTTCCCGCCAGAAGAAAGTGTGCTCATCTCTACAGATGGGCACATTATTTCTAATATGGATCAGCTTGGAATGGCAACGCTGGGATATATCGGACCGGGCGGAGCAGAGAATGAGAGCACAGGAGAAGTACCGGACGATGTGATTACAGAAATTGGTAGTCAGAACGTGAATTGTAATGACAGCACAGATGAAGTGACGGAGGGAATCGAAGAACAGGGAATGCAGGCTGCGGTTATGTTAATCGAAGGTCTTGAGGAAGTGGATGAAACGTTTCTGCTTCGTGCGTATGAACGTAAACATGGTATTCCGTGGACGATCGTCACGACAGAACGCTGCATCGTGCGGGAGATCACGCTGGATGATTTAGACGGCCTGTTTGCACTGTATGCCGGGGAGGGAATGACGGAATATTTAGACCCGCTGTATGAATACGAAAAGGAAAAAGAGTATCAGCGGTCGTATATTAACTATATGTACCGCCTTTATGGGTACGGCATGTGGGTCGTGATCGAAAAGGCGACGGGAAAACTGATCGGGCGGGTCGGGATCGAGAATCGTGAGGCGTGTGACGGTGAGCCGGAACTTGGATATATGATCGACGTATCGTATCAGAGAAAAGGATATGCAACAGAGGTCTGTCTTGCTGTGATCGGTTACGCATGGAATTTTCTTGAATTCGATAAATTAAACTGTCTGATCCAGAAAGGAAATAAAGCATCGGAATGTCTGGCAGAAAAACTGGGATTTATGTTCCGGGAGGAAATGGATCTGGACGGAAAATGCATGAAACGCTATACCATAAGCAAAAGCGGGGCATGATATCATCAATAAACGTTGCATTTTCCATAAAAATAAAATATAATATAAACTACTAAAAAAGGGATAAAGTGGGTGAGGCACATGGCGGATTTTTCATCAGAATCACTGGATCTGCAAAAAAAAGTAAAAGAAGAGGACGATAACATCAAGCCGATGAAAGAGTTTGAGAGTCCGGAAAAACTATATGACGAACTGATCGCCAGCGTGCGAAAGTATCATCCATCGACAGATATATCGCTGATCGAGAAAGCATATCATGTTGCGAGGGATGCACATGAGGGACAGGCAAGAAAGTCCGGCGAGCCATATATCATCCATCCATTGTGTGTTGCGATTATTTTAGCGGAGTTAGAGTTGGATAAGGAGACGATCGTTGCAGGACTTTTGCATGATGTTGTGGAAGATACTGTTATGACGGATGAACAGATTGCACAGGAGTTTGGAGATGAGGTTGCTCTTCTGGTAGATGGTGTTACCAAATTAGGACAGCTCTCTTATGATGCGGATAAAGTGGAGGTTCAGGCAGAGAATCTTCGTAAGATGTTCCTTGCAATGGCAAAGGATATCCGTGTTATCCTGATCAAGCTTGCGGATCGTCTTCACAATATGCGTACGCTCAAATACATGACACCTGAGAAGCAGAAGGAAAAAGCGCGTGAAACGATGGATATTTACGCACCAATCGCACAGCGTCTTGGTATTTCCAAGATCAAGATCGAGCTGGACGATCTCTCACTCAAGTATTTAGAGCCGGATGCCTATTATGATCTGGTACATCAGATCGCACAGCGCAAGAGTGTCAGGGACGAATATGTACAGAAACTGGTGGAAGAAGTGCGTCAGCACATCAAAGATGCAGGAATTCCTGCACAGGTTGACGGACGTGCAAAACATTTCTTCAGTATTTACAAAAAAATGGTCAATCAGCACAAGACATTAGACCAGATTTATGATCTGTTTGCCATCCGCATCATCGTGGATTCCGTCAAGGACTGTTATGCAGCACTCGGTGTGATTCATGAGATGTATAAGCCGATTCCGGGACGGTTTAAAGACTACATTGCGATGCCTAAGCCGAACATGTACCAGTCACTCCATACGACTCTGATCGGACCGACCGGTCAGCCGTTTGAGATACAGATCCGTACCTTTGAGATGCATCGTACGGCTGAATATGGTATCGCTGCCCATTGGAAGTACAAAGAGGCAAGTAACAATGGCGGTGTGTCACAGCCAATGACCGTTACCGAAGAGGAAAAGCTGAGCTGGCTCCGTCAGATCTTAGAGTGGCAGCGCGACATGTCAGATAATAAAGAGTTCATGAGCCTGCTAAAGAGCGATCTTGACCTGTTTTCCGATACGGTATTCTGTTTTACACCGACCGGAGATGTCAAGAATCTTCCGACCGGTTCCACGCCGATCGACTTTGCTTACAGTATTCATTCCGCGGTCGGCAATAAGATGATCGGTGCAAAAGTCAACGGAAAACTGGTTCCAATCGACTACATCATCCAGAACGGTGACCGTGTGGAAGTAATCACTTCCCAGAATTCAAAGGGACCGAGCCGTGACTGGTTAAATATTGTAAAAAGCACCCAGGCGAAAAATAAGATCAATCAGTGGTTCCGCAGTGAGTTAAAAGAAGAAAATATTACACACGGCAAGGAACTTTTGATCGCATCGGCAAAATCCAAGGGAATCAATTTCCCGGATATCAATAAGCCGGAATATCAGGAGAAAATTTTAAGAAAATATGGTTTCCATGACTGGAATTCCTGCCTTGCAACGATCGGACATGGTGGTTTAAAAGAAGGTCAGATCGTAAACCGCATGTATGAGGAATACAAAAAAGACCATCTTGCGTGTATCACGGATGATGAAGTGCTTGAGACCATTGCCGAGAATAAAGATAAGGTCGTACAGAAACATTCCAAGAGCGGTATCATTGTAAAAGGACTTTATGATGTGGCAGTGCATTTTTCAAAGTGCTGCAGTCCGGTACCGGGAGACGAGATCGTTGGATTTGTAACCAGAGGCCGAGGTGTTTCCATCCATAGAACAGACTGTATCAACATTATCAATCTGTCTGATATGGAGCGTGAGCGTCTGATCGATGCCGAGTGGCAGCATGATGAAGAGTCCGGCAGCAGTGGCCTGTACCGTGCAGAGATCAAGATCTACGGCAATAACCGAACCGGTCTTCTCGTGGATATCACAAAGATATTTACAGAGCGTGAGATCGATATTGATTCGATTCACTCCAAAACAAGCAAGCAGGGAATTGCAACAATCGATGTATCTTTCAGCACGAAGGGCAGGGAAGAACTTACAAGCGTTGTGGAGAGACTGCGGCAGATCGAGAGTATCATTGATATAGAGAGAACGACGGGCTAAAAGAACTGGTTGTCAGAAGGTTGTGGGAAACATGAACCGCATCCAGATGGGCAGCCAGTTTTTCTGTAAAGAAAAAGATTTTGTCAGACAGGAAAGGGGAAACTATGGCACCATTGAAAGTAGAACAATATGTAGTTGGTCCGGTACAGACAAACTGTTATTTTGCGATCAACGATGACACAAAAGAAGTACTGGTTATCGATCCGGGGGCAAGTGCAGATCAACTTGCCAAGAAGATTTGTCAGGAAAAGCTGACACCGATCGCAATTTTGCTGACACATGGACATTTTGACCATGCGGGTGGAGCGGAGGAACTTGCAAAACATTTTGATATCAAAATATATGCCGAGGAGCATGAAAAAGAGACCTTAGATACGCCGTCTCTCAATTTAAGCGGCTGGGAAGGTGTACAAAAGACCTATCATGCGGATGTATTTTTGAAGAATGAGCAGGAGATCGACCTTGCCGGTTTTCATATCCGTGTATTCCATACACCGGGACATACGGTGGGTGGCTGCTGCTATTATTTCCCGTATCAGAATGTAGTTTTTTCCGGGGACACCCTCTTTTGCACATCGGTGGGACGCACCGATTTTCCAAAGGGCAGTGCAGCACAGATCATCCGCTCCATTAAGGAGAAACTTCTGCCGCTTCCGGATGAAACGACCGTGTACACCGGACACAATGATATTACAACGATTGGGACAGAGCGGATGTATAATCCGTATCTGTAAGTGAGAGGTTTTGGGATGATAGAAGTTTTATTAAATAAACCGGAATTTGAATATGATATTCATTCTCTGATCAAGGCATTTTTCCCGGAACAGTATGTGGGTGTGTCGGCAGAAAAAAAAGAATATGATGAAAAAATCGATATCCGCATGCAGGTAAACTACGGGGAAGATACGATTCAGATCACATGGCAGGAGATCGTGCATGCAAATGAGGATGTGCAGGCAAATGAAAAGCTGGATCAGGAAAAAGTGGATGTAAAGGCAGGTCAAAAGCCAGGTCAGGAAAAAGTGAATGTAAAGGCTGGTCAAAAGCCGGGGCAGGAAATTGTAAAAGAGATACCAGGCGGGACGATCCATGTAGATTTTTCAGACCGTGTGCAGACGAAAAATCATCTGAAACAGATGCTGTACCGTATGCTTTGCGATTATACGAAAAGAACACTTCCGTGGGGAAACCTGACCGGAATCCGCCCGACCAAGATACCGATGAAGCTGTTAGAAGAGGGCAAAAGCCGGGACGAGATTTACCGTTGCATGAAAGATACTTATTTTGCTTCGGATGAGAAGATCGAGCTTGCAACGGACATTGCGGAACGGGAAAATGCAATCTTAAAGAAAATCGACTATGACAACGGATACAGTCTTTATATCGGAATCCCGTTCTGTCCGACGACCTGCCTGTACTGCTCGTTTACATCATATCCGCTTGTAAGCTGGAAGAACCGTGTGGATGCTTATTTAGATGCACTGGAAAAAGAGATTGATTATACGGCGGCAAAGTTTTATCACAAGCATTTAAATTCCATTTATATCGGTGGCGGAACGCCGACAACATTAGAGCCTTATCAGTTAGACCGTCTGATCCGTAAAATTAAATGTAGTTTTGATTTGTCAGACTGCCTTGAGTTTACTGTGGAAGCCGGCAGACCGGACAGCATCACAAGAGAAAAATTAGAGGTGCTGCGCAAATGGGGAATCACACGAATTTCCATCAATCCGCAGACCATGCAGCAGAGAACGCTCGACCTGATCGGAAGGCGCCATTCGGTAGAACAGACTGTGGAAAGTTTTAAGATCGCAAGAGAACTTGGATTTGATGATATTAATATGGATCTTATTATGGGACTGCCGGAAGAATCTTTAGAGGACGTACGCGATACATTAGAGCAGATCATGCAGTTAAAACCGGACAATCTGACTGTTCACTCTCTGGCACTAAAACGCGCGGCGCGCTTAAATATGTTCAAGGAAGACTATAAAGATTATAAGATGGTCAACACGCAGGAACATATGGACCTGACCGCTTCCTATGCGAAGAAGATGGACCTGTTCCCTTATTATCTGTACCGCCAGAAGGGAATGGCGGGAAACCTTGAGAATGTCGGTTATGCGAAAGAAGGAAAAGCGGGAGTTTATAATATTCTGATCATGGAGGAAAAACAGACCATCGTGGCGTGCGGAGCAGGAGCTTCGACAAAACGTGTCTGGAATCAGCCAAATCCGGACGGCACTCATCGGATCGAACGATGCGAGAATGTCAAGGATGTCGGGCAGTATATCGAGAGAATTGATGAGATGATTGAGCGGAAGCAGAAACTTTTTGCAGAAGAATAAAAGGGTTTTTCTTCCTGAAATAGTACATCAAATGAGGGTTAGTACATCAAAAAATTACCCAATAATACGGAATAACCTGTGAGATGTATTGAAACAACCTAATAACTGTGCCT
>ERZ772855.3357-NODE-3357-length-12147-cov-3.092871_pt1 | contig 12147 bp, 10 predicted proteins | sample MGYA00511900_ERZ772855 | MGnify/ENA primary metagenome ERZ772855 (study PRJEB29015, sample SAMEA2737701) | human gut metagenome | biome: human gut; feature: human-associated habitat; material: faeces | place: China | collected 2012 ...
GGTCTGCTCCCATACCTGCAACATCACCTACGTTATCCCCTACATTATCGGCGATAACAGCCGGGTTACGCGGATCATCTTCCGGGATACCTGCTTCTACTTTACCAACAAGGTCTGCACCAACGTCTGCTGCTTTGGTGTAGATACCACCACCAACGCGGGCGAAAAGTGCGATTGAAGATGCACCAAGACTGAATCCTGAAAGCACATCTACGTTCTTTGTAACGATGTACACAAGGCTTACGCCAAGTGCTCCAAGACCTGCTACGCACATTCCCATAACGGCCCCGCCAGAAAAAGCAATTGATAATGCTTTATTCATTCCGCTTTCTTTTGCTGCGTTAGCAGTTCTTACGTTCGCTTTTGTAGCGACTGTCATACCACAGTATCCTGCAACTGTTGAGAAAAGTGCTCCAATTACAAAGCATACTGCTGTTACCCAGCTGATACCAAATCCGATCAGTACAAAAAGCACTACTACAAAAATGACCAGAATCTTGTATTCAGCCATGAGGAAAGCTCTTGCGCCCTCCGCGATTGCGCCTGCAATCTCTTTCATGCGGTCCGTACCTGCATCCTGTTTTCCTACTTTACCAGCAAGATATGCTGCAAATAATAAAGCAATAACAGCTGCAATCGGGACCAGATACATGTAATTATTCATTTCTTGTTCCTCCCTGAATTATTGTACCTCTAAAGACAATATCATAAAAAGAACAAGAATGCAAAACAATTTTTTGAATTTTCAATAAGTTTTATTTTGTTTATCTATAAATGTGGTCTTTCTCTATTTTTTTAATTTGTATCTCACCGTCCACATTCCACTGGGATTTACACAATATCAAGATATGTTTTTTCCCGAGGTGCCGGAAAAGCAGCATCTAATCTGGCATATTCCTCCACTGTCAGATGAACCTTTCCCGCCTCCAAGTTCTGCAGTACATGTTCTGCCTTTCCACTTCTTGGAATAGCAATCACATTTTCCTTATACAGAACAAATGCCAGAAGCACCTGCATTGGTGTAATTCCATGAATCCGCGCTACTTCCTTCACTGCACTGCTTTGCAGAAGATCTTTCTGCAGATCCCCTGCCTGCGCCAGCGGACAGTATGCCATAAGTGGCACATTGTGTTCTTTTAGCCACGGAAGAAGATCGAATTCTACTCCTCTGGAGCCCAGATGATACAGCACCTGATTCACCACGCAATGATTTCCATTCGGCACTGAAAACAATTCTTCCATATCGTCTGTATCAAAATTCGATACTCCCCAGCTACGGATCTTTCCTTCTTTCACAAGCTGTTCCATGCATTCTACCGTTTCCTCAAGTGGAATCCCTCCTCTCCAGTGTAAAAGATACAAATCCAGATAATCTGTCTGTAGATTTTTCAGTGTCTGCTGCAGACTTTTGAAAATTTTTCTTCTTCCGGCATTATGCGGATATACCTTCGATACAAGAAATAACCTGCTGCGGTCATACCCTTGGATTGCTCGTCCGATCAACTGCTCTGATCTTCCATCTCCATACATTTCCGCTGTATCGATCAATCGTATTCCCGCATCAATTCCTGCTCTGAGTGCCGCTGTCTCTTCCGCGTCTTTGCTCCTATTTTCTCCAAGAAACCAGGTTCCCATTCCAAGTCTTGGCATTTCCATTCCATTACTCAGTTTTATCTCCTTTTTATTCATGATTTCCACTCCCTGCATTTTGTTTTTCTGTTCCTTACTGCCTGTTTTTACTATACTGATGTAACCGGATTGCTCCATTGCTATGCAATTCCCGCAATCCTCGAACACCTCATATTATAGGAAAAATCCCACTTTTTGCAAATGTTATAAGGGACATATTTTTATGTTTATTTATTCTTTTTATTATTCGCTTTTATTGTAATTAAACATCATTTTTTGTATTATTTTATATGGATTAATGTATTTAATAGCTCCGTTTATATCAGCTTTCTATGACAAAGAGCTTACATCTGTAATTAGAGTATTAAGCATTGTCATTATCATTTCTGGAGTTAAAAATGTTCAACAAGCATATGTATCTAGAAATATGATGTTTAAAAAATTTTTTTTTGCTACACTTGGAGGTACAATTGGTGCATCGGTTATAGGTGTTGTATTAGCGCTTAAAGGTTTTGGAGTTTGGGCACTTGTTTATCAAAATTTGTTTAATAATGTTGTAGATACGCTACTTTTGTGGATTACTGTTAAGTGGAGACCTATATGTACATTTTCATTTGACAGATTGAAAGGACTTTTTTCATTTGGATGGAAATTGTTATTGGCGCAGTTGTTTGATAGTGTTTATGAAAATTGTAGATCTTTAATAATTGGAAAAAAATATAGTGCAGCTTCGTTAGCATATTATAATAAAGGAAAACAATTTCCATCTTTAATACTTACAAATATCAGTTCTTCCATGGATAGTGTACTTCTTCCAACCATGTCTACAGTGCAAGATGATAAAAAATTAGTAAGAAATATGCTATCTAGAAGTATAAAACTATCTGCTTTTGTAATTTTTCCATTATTGTTTGGACTCTCGGGAATATCGAAGCTAATGGTTAAAATTTTATTGACGGAGAAATGGGGATTATGCGTTCCGTACATGAATATATTTTGCATTGCAATGATATTTACGCCACTTTCGTTATCAAATTTGAATGCTATTAAGGCTATTGGAAATAGTGGAGTATATTTAAAACTGGAAATTACAAGGAAAATTTTTGGGATACTTACATTAATTATATTTATGTGGTTTGGTCCAATTTATATAGCATTCAGTTATCTTTTGAATCAGATTATTGGATATTTTATTAATACATTGGCAACGAAAAAGGTCTTGGACTATGGACCAATTAAGCAATTAAAGGATATTTTTTTGTCTTTACTGGGATCAGTATTTATGTTGGTATTTGTGTGGAGTATCGGAAAAATTAGTATAAATAAATATTTTTTAGTGATACTTCAAATTATGGTTGGAATGATTTCTTATGTGTTTTTTGCCTATATTACTCATAATGAAAGTTTCCATTATATTTTGATGCTATTCAAAACACTATTAAAACAGAGGGAAAAAGATGAAAAAATATAAGGTGGGTTATACAACCGGTGTATATGATATGTTTCATATAGGACATTTGAATCTTCTAAAGAAAGCAAAAGAACAATGCGAATATTTAATAGTAGGAGTTACAACAGATTCACTTTGCTATCAAAGGAAAAAAAAATATCCAATTATTTGTGAAATTGAGAGGATAGCTATAGTTAAAGAATTGAGGTGTGTTGATGAGGTGGTTGTTCAAGATAATATGGATAAACTGCAGGCAGTAATAAAATATAATGTGGATGTAGTTTTTGTTGGATCGGATTGGAAAGGTACAGAGGCCTGGAATAATTATGAAAAGGAGTTTGCTAAGGTGGGATGCTCGGTTGTTTATCTAGAACACACAGATGGAATTTCGTCATCGATATTAAGAGATAGATTAAATAGTGGGGAAAGTGCTCTGCAATGAGGGACATATAAAACTCGATTTGGTGTTAGATTGCGCATTGTAGTAAATTTAGATTTGATTTCCAAATTTATTATAGAGGACATCGCAAGTAGGGTTAAGGATAGAGATTATATTCTTAGGTGTCTTTGATTTTGAGTATGTTTTAATGAGCAATACTAATAGAATGAGCAATTGTAATTGCTTTTGTATATATAAAGAAAGGGGTAACGCACCTTTGGATGTTTATACGGATAAATGAATTGAGGAAAAATAGTTCAGCGTAAAATATGATTACTGACTTTGCAGGTCGGTAAAAAATCTTGCTGAAGAGAGACATATAAAATGAATTATTACATATAGGACACAAAAGAGTATCTATAATAGGAAGCTTCTGCAACTGATTATTTTTGGCAATGTAGCAAGTGCAAGAGGAGAAAATTGACAATTTTAAAAATACTATGCTTTATATTAGAATTTGATATATAATGCTTTACAATAATTCATGTAAGAGCATATGCTGGTTGCTATAAAAATTAATATCATTTTTTAACAGTAATTGAAAGGCGATTTCTTGAAAAGAGGTTGTTTTATAAAATTTTGTTGCAGGGCTTGTGATAACAGTGTTACTTTAAGTGGAATTTTAGAAAAATAGAGTAGATCTATTGTCAAGGAATTGGATGAAAACTCTATAAACTAAGTAAAGGAGGACGAACAGTGGGAAAGTTAATTAAAGTATTAGCATGTCTTCCGTTATCGAGTTCAATGCGAGGAAAATGCTATAGATTATTTAAAATTGGCAATGGTAAATATGGTGAAAATTTTAGAATTGGTTTTGGAAGTTATATAGATGCAAGGAATATTATCATTGGGGATAATGTCTCGATTGGAAATATGATGCGGGCAAAGTTGCTTGATCGGTTTGAACTTGGGGATTGGTCAAGTATTGGTTCAAGTACTATAGTGTGTGGCGCATATGAGTATAACAAAGTTGCTGAAAGAAATTTTGTCTGTGGAAAGAAAGTTGGGATTCTTTGCTCACATTACTTTGATGTGGTTGCTCCAGTTATAGTTGGTGATAATGTTACAATTGCTGGAAAATGGACTCAAGTTTATACTCATTCATTTGATTTGACACCAAATCGTTTAGATGGTGGAGTTACTATCGGAAACAATGTTTATATAGGAGCAGGATCGCTTATTAATCTTGGGGTGTGTATATGTGACAATGTTGTAATTCAAGCTGGAACCTGTGTGAATAAAGATATTTCAGAACCAGGGGTGTATACTAGTAACACTTTCATGAGACGAGGTAATGTGCATGAATACAGTGAATTATATACTAGTCATAAAGTTAAGAAACTTGAAACAGGAATAAATGTATATTTGAAAGAAGATAACGATATAAATGACACAGAATAAAGTAGTGATGGTTGATTTTTGGTCTACCGCAGATAACAATGGAAAACCCGTAGGACATGGCGTGAAAGTAGGTAATGAATATTATGCATACTTGAAAGATGCTTTTGAAGTAAAACATTTCGTTAATAAAAGCATTGTGCCATTTATAAAAAATTGTGAGGTACAGGCATTTAGGGATTCCTTGGAATGTGGTATGTCAAAAGGGAAGCGTGTGTTAAAAAATTTCAGATGCCTTAGGGAGGCGTTTCGTTCAGAAAATAATTCTCTAATTTGGATATACTTACAAGATATATATGGCTTGCTTTACTTGGCATTTTCCCAAAAGTATGGAAATAAGGTGGCCGTTACTATCTATGATATTTATTCGGGAAATAAATTAAAACACTGGATTTTAAAAAGAGCGTTAAAAAAATCCGATGTAGTTTTTGTTACAAATCCAAAACTTTCCGAGAAATTGGCAGGAAGTTTTTTTGTCCCGGATTATGCGTATGACGGTCTTTTTTATGAAAAGTATTTGACAACAAAAGAACAGGCGGTTTGCCTTGGGACAATGAATGAAAAAAAACTCTTAAGAGAGTCAGTAGAAGCTTTCACAAAAAGCGGATATCCGCTTTACATAGCAGGTCAGTTTACGTCCGCTGAAACTTTTCAGTATTTGAATTCTATAAAGGGAAATAACATAATCATTGAGAACCGTTTCATAGAAAATGAAGAATACTATAAGCTTATGGCTGAAAGTAAGTATTGTTTGGTTCCATACGATGTGGAATTTTATAAAAATAGAACATCTGGAGTAATTCAGGAAAGTCTTTTCTGCAGAACTATTCCAATTTCCCATAAAGAAATTCTTGACTTTGCTAATGTAGATGGAATTGGATATGAAAGATTGGATGATTTGAAAGAACTCGATTTGGAAAAAATAGATATTAATGATTTTCGCCCAAAATATAATGATGAAATTAATGCTGTCTATCAGTATGATGTCGTAAAAAAAACAGTTGTTTCTGCAATAAAAAACGCAACAATAGGGGCGACTTCCTTCGACAGAATATTCCCCCCTGTGACCTAAATTTTAAATTTAGTTTAGAATATGTTGTATGCATTGAATTAATTGAAAAGAGCGTTACACATACTTTGGCGCCTTTTTCTTTAGCACAAATGAAAGGATATATGAAGATGGTAGTTGGCATTGATGCACATATGATTGGCGACCATTCCGGTGGAAATGAAAGCTATTATTCAAACATAATAAAAAATATGACTATTCCTGTGGATGATGAATATATTCTCTTTGCTAAAAAAGGAATAGACATGTCATCTTATAGCAATAAGTTCAAAATTGTAAGCTTTGAAAGCGAAAGCCCCTTCAAACGAAATTTTATCGAACTTCCTAAATTGTGCAAGAAGTATAATCTGGATGTGCTTCATACACAATATTTTGTTCCATTTAATAGACCATGCCCAGTTGTTTGTACTATTCATGATATTTGTTTTGAACATTATAAGGACATTTTTACCAAGAAAGAATATATTCGTCAAAAGCTTTTGATTCCATATGCAGCAAAACATTCTAAATATGTATTTACTGTTTCAAATCATGCAAAGAAGGACATTGAAAGTCATTATAGCGTAGACAGTAGAAATGTAATTGTGACATACAATGCAGTAAACGAGAACTATCGCATAATAAGTGAAAAAGAATTGAATAAAGACGAGCTTTATATAAAATTCGGTATTAAAAATGATTATATTCTTAGTGTATGCAATTTGCAGCCAAGAAAAAATCTTGTAAGACTTATTCAGGCGTATAGAAAATATAGAGAAGAATCAGGATGTCAAGAGCAATTAGTTATTGTAGGAAAGAAAGCATGGATGTTTAATGATATCTTGAAAGAAGCTTTAGACGGCGCAAGTGATATTGTTTTTACTGATTATGTAGATAACACAGATTTAGTAAGGCTTTATAATGCCGCAAAGCTTTTTGTGTATCCATCCTTTTTTGAAGGATTTGGCATTCCACCTCTTGAAGCAATGGCCTGTGGCACACCAGTTGCTGTTGCTAATGCTACATCACTTCCGGAAGTTGTAGGCGATGCTGGAATATACTTTGATCCGTTTAATGTTGATGACATTGCGGAGGCAATAAAAAAAATGTTGTCTGATGATAACCTCAGGAAGGAGTGCATTTTGCGAAATCCAATGCAGGTTAAAAAATTTGATTGGAAGAAAAGCTCGGATATAATTACGGAATGTTATAGAAAAGCAATATGCTAACTTGATATACAATGGTATCCTGCCAAGAAAGCACTAAAATCTTTTATTAAATTATTTTTGAAGGCAATATAATGGAAAAGTATCGTAATAAAGTCTTTAAATGAGGCTTTTATTCTCAGAAATGATGAATTTCAAAGTTCAGATAGATGGAGATTAAAGAACTCTGGAATAATCAGTATAAGAAGGGAAGATAAAAATGAATATTGAATCTAGAAAGCAGATGAAATATGTTATTGCCAAAGATTTAGAAATGTATAAAAAGGCAGGGTATAAAAATGATATTATAAGTTTCTTCATGAATAATGATGTTGGAAGATTAGTCAAATATATGAAGAACTTAAGACACGAAGAGTATTGGCTATTTCGAAAGAAATCAAATATTATTACTAAAGCGGTCACATTGTTTTATAGAAGTAGACGACAGGCAATAGAAGGGAAAATTGGAGTATTTGTACCGCCTGGGACAGTGGGATATGGACTTTGGATATTACATTCGGGGAATATTATTGTTAATGAACGGGCTAAAATAGGTAATAATTGTGTTTTTGCAGGAATGAACTGCATAGGAGTAGATAGTATTTTAGGAGATTATGCTAGATTTCCACAAATCGGAAATGGCGTTTTCTTGGGAATAGGGGCATCTGTTATAGGAGCTGGAAAAATACCCGATAATTCAATTGTGGCAGCAGGAGCAGTGGTTGTGAATGAGTATAAGAATAGCTGCTTATTGGCTGGTGTTCCAGCTAAATTGATTAAAGAACTGTAACATTATTGTGTTTTCGCAAGTTAAGCCAGGCTGTGTTTTTTTGTAAGGGCAAATCACAGTGGGGGAGGATTGCGCTCTGCATTTTTAGGTATTTTTATTATACAAGAAACACGCCTGCTACAAAAGAGAAACAGGGTGTTTGGAACAAAGAGGGGCAGATGATACCGTGTTTCAATGATAGCAGCAAGGGTATCGATGCCGTAGCGCATATCCGTGTAACCGCAGACTACATAGATAGCAGAGAAGGAGGAAGGATCCGCATCCTTAAGCATGGCGCAGAGCCGTGATGATACGGCAGAGCATTTCATCAGAGTCGGAAGAATCAAGAGTGACGCTGACGCCATAAAGTGAGACAGAAATCGTGTTGTTAATACACGATTCGGACGAATCGCGCAATTCGTGTAATGAAGCAGGAACCTGTGGGGCAATAGGGACGATGTCCGGGAGGACAGAATCCACATAGCTTTCTTTCAGACGATGTTTCCAGTAGTTGTAGGTGTGAATGGTATAGCCGTTCTGATCATACCATTGTCTGATGGTCAGACCGCTTTGGGATTGTTCTTTACAAAGGACAGCCCACTGGTCAAGTTTGGCCTGTTGTAACTTTTTAGTAGTGTTCATGAGAACCTCCTGAGATAAGACGCAAAGAAATGCGAATATTTGGGGCGATTATCTCATGAATGTGGTATTATGGTAAGGTACTCATAATAGAGTGCGTACTACCTAAAAAGGCGGTGACGCTTATGGACAATTTTGCAGATATGAAATTTTCATTGATTTCCTTTAGATGTATTTACATCTCTCAGTGCATGAGTACATTCTAAGAATTTATGATAAAGGTTTCCACCACTAGAATGGGGGCTTCCTTAAAAACGGATTCGCGTTTTCTTATTCCCAGGCAGTGGGAGCACGGATCCTGAAATTTTTATCAGGATTTATTCGAAAAAATTTGTTGGGAAAATTGAGTAATAATTGACTTGAGGTAGAAATGACGATGTATTTATTGATTTTTATTTTATTTACTTTGATTGCCATATTTTGGATGAAAGTTTTCTTAAACTTTAAGCCCGAAGATTCAATAGGCGTGCTATGGCTTGGGGGTACAACAGTTTTATATGTTTTTTATTGTGCGGATTTCCTTAAAATGGGAGCCTATATATTGATTGCAGTTAATTTTGGTTTATTTATTATTAGTGCACTTTATGTACTAAAGAAAAGGAATTTAAGTAATTTATTAAAAACAGTAATTGCAGACAAAGCATCAATAATATATGTCACATACTTACTATTACTTTTTACTGTAGTTCATAATAAAGTTCCTTTTTGGGGGGATGAACTTAGATATTGGGCGTCGCTTCCAAAAGTATTATATCAGTATAGTGGTGCACTTCAGTTGCATAATGGCTATCAGTCGTTTAGTGTTGATTATATTCCAGGAATATCTGTATATCAGTATTTCCTACAGGTTATAAATGGCAACTGGAGCGATAGCTTGCTTTTTTTTGGCTATGGTGCAATAACTGGAGCTATGGTGTTGCCAATTACAAAAAATATAAAGAAATGGTGGGGGGGACTATTTTGCGTGTTAGTAATGTATATGTTGCCCCTTTTTTTCTTCAATACAAAAAATAATGATTACGCGATATTTTATCAGAGTTTATATATAGATCCGATTGTAGGTCTCAGTGCAGGATATATAACATGGCTTGTCATGAGCGGCGACTGGAATAAAAAAATAACAATTTTAAAATATGCATTGTGTACCAGCTTTTTGTGTATTATTAAATCGTCAGGTATAGTTTTTGTGATTATTACGCATATGGTAGTGCTTCTTTACTTTATTAAATTTAAAAGAGTTAAAAAGGATTTTTTCAACTTGTTGAATATTTGTGGAATGGCTCTACCAATTATCTTATGGGAACTTTGGAATGTACTTATTAAGATTTATGGTATAAAAAAAGAATTAAACTATAACCTAGGCATGTTCTTAGATATTACTTTTTTGAAAGAGTTTTGCAATGCATTGCTTTTTAAACCAATTTTTAAACCATGGTTTTATAAGATTGCGAACTGTTTTACATTTGCTAGTTGTATGATGCTTTTGGCTTTGATAGTTTTATTTGTGCATAAAGTGTTGCAGAAGACACAATATATTGAAGAGGCGTTACTTAATTACACAAGTCACTCTCTTATTATTCAAGTAATCGTGTATGTGATTGGCCTGTATGGATTATGCGTTGGTACTTTTGGGGGAAGACTTAATAGCTATGCAAGGTATATATCTACAGTGTGTGAAATGATTGCGGTGTTTAGTGTCTGCTGTATGGTTTATTACCATGAGGCATTTGCTCAATATATAAAAAAAATATGGAATGAAAATAATGATGGAAAACCTAAAATAGAAGTGATGATATGTATAGGAACTGGTATAGCTTTGGTTTTAATATCACCTGTTAGGCCTGTTAATAATTATAGGAACACATATCCTGACTACATTGTAAAAGATGGTCAAGCAGTTGCTGAAATTTTTTCAACTATAAGAAATTCAGATAATCCTGATTCCTGGGCAACGGTGGCCTTACTTTATGATGAACCCAACTGGGAATCCGATTCTTGGGTTAGTTGGTCAAAACAGTGGTATGGACATTTGCTAAATAACTTGAATTATGAATCAATTACATATAACACGCAGATAAAACAAAAACATTATTACACTAGCCAAATGACTAAAAGGGACGTAAAAGGAGAGATATTGCTTGAATTAACAGATGGGGATGAATGGCAACAGGATATTGAATATATAGTTTGGCTTCATGGAAACTATGTAGAAACACCTATTTATGCCTGGGAACTATATAAAATTGAAAAAATAGACGAAAAAAAGGTAGAGATGCAGATGATGTCTTTGGGATCAAAACCTAAGGAATTTTACAATTATCATTAGATGATTTGAGATTTGGAGGCATAAAAGAGGAAATGATCAAGCAAAATTGTGTTATAGTAATTCCTTCATTAAATCCAGATGTGAAGCTAATAACTTATGTGGAAGAACTCAAAGCAAAAGGATTTGAAGATATAATCGTAGTTGATGATGGAAGTTGTGACGAGTGCAAAAAAATATTTACCACATTGAATGAACAGTTTGGATGTAAGGTAATTGTTCATGCTGTTAATATGGGTAAAGGAAGAGCACTTAAGAATGCATTTAACTTTTATTTGAATAATTATTCTGATAAGGAAGGCGTTGTTACTGTTGATTCAGATGGACAACATGTAGTATCTGATGTAATTAGTGTTTGCAATGAACTTCATAAATATCAGCAGTCCTTAATCTTAGGGGTTAGGGATTTTAATAGTGAGGTGGTTCCTTTTAAAAGTAGATTTGGTAATAAAATGACAATAATTGTTATGAAGGTGCTTATTGGTGGGCACATATCAGATACTCAAACAGGTTTAAGAGGGATACCTAACAGCCTAATAAAAAAATATCTTACTTTGTATGGTGAGAGGTTTGAGTATGAGACAACTATGCTGATTGAGAGTATAAATCAGCAGATACCTGTAAAAGAGGTCAAAATCACTACAGTTTATATTGACAATAATAGTGAGACACACTTTAATCCAATAAAAGATTCGATAGCTATTTATAAATTGATTTTTGCCTCATTTTTAAAATATGTAGTAGCCTCGTTATCATCGTTTTTGATTGATTATGGCTTATTTATTGTTATATTAGGTGCTCTTTCAAAAAGCTCAGATGAGAAACGAATCTTAATTGCAACCATAGTAGCTAGAATAGTGTCATCATTATATAATTTTGTTATAAATAGAAATGCTGTATTTAGATCGAAGAATAATATAAATATATCAATGGCAAAGTATTATGTGCTATGTATTTGCCAGATGATGTGCTCGGCATACATGGTTCTGATAGGAGTAAAATTTTGTGGAGGACATGAGTCGGTTATAAAATTGATTATTGATTCAGGTCTGTTTATTATTAGCTATCAGATACAGAGAAAATGGATATTTAGATGAGTATTTTGATGTCTTGTGCACCAAAAGAGAAAGCAGATCCTTGCAAGCTACTGTAAAGAAGGTAAGTAAACGTCAAATCCTGCGCCTTGGCTAATTAGTTTTTTTATGCCACACTCTAAATAACACGAAAAAACTATTAGTTTTTTAGAG
>ERZ772855.3359-NODE-3359-length-12142-cov-46.116241_pt1 | contig 12142 bp, 11 predicted proteins | sample MGYA00511900_ERZ772855 | MGnify/ENA primary metagenome ERZ772855 (study PRJEB29015, sample SAMEA2737701) | human gut metagenome | biome: human gut; feature: human-associated habitat; material: faeces | place: China | collected 2012 ...
AGCGAGAAGTATCCGGAGGATTATCAGAAGATAAAATCTCAGACATAAGGTATGCTAACGATGATACGGTTTATGAAGAAAAGTATAAAAACCTTGAAAATCTTGATGATGAAGAAATAAAGGTATATAATAAGCGTGGTTGGGCATATGGATTGTTTAACAGAGAGGACATGAAATTGCTTAATGAAAAATTCAGCGAGTTAGACAAGAGAATTAACAGCAGGACAGATAATGTGCTTGCCGACGGAACAAGGATTGTTGAGATTAACAATAAGGTTGTACTGATTGGAGGAACATATAAGGAGCCTGAAATTTACAGTGTATTTGAAATTAATGCTCGTCATGAATTTGACACAGAAAGTATAAAGGACGATATAAAGTATGGACAAATACGATATGGAAGAAGCCGCTATAGTTTTGAAGAATTCGGCAAATATGAGGAAACTTGTGAGGGAAAAGATAAGGTCAGATTCTATTCGCAAACAGATTATTTATATATTAGGGGAAGAACTGAAAAAGGACTGCGAGCTGTATCCAAAGGCGATTTTAGCCGTTACGGATATCTTGAAGAAAGCAACAACGGAAGAAGAAGTGGAGAAAATGCTCAGGGAGAAGTATCCTCAGTACTGTTAGATGAAGATACTTCAGATGTGAGGTTTGCGATTGATGACACTCTTAATGACTGGTTAGATGATTTACCCGAGGGTATTGACTATGAAAAAGTAGTTGAGAAAAACCCGGTTGTTGCCGTTGCTAAGATTTACAACAGTGCGTCAAAGACAGCGGAGAGTGGGTTAAGACAGAGCCAAAATGTAAGACTTGAGGAAAAGGATTATCTTAGAATTGCCGGTAAAATTATGGATAAGTACGGCATTAAGGGAAAATATAATCCTAATTATAAGCAAGAACTTGCAGAACAGCTTACGGGCTTTATTGAGCACATAGGAGAGAAAGGCTCAAACTTTACGGATGTGTTTGAGGAACTTGTAAATGATTGCAAGGGCGGTATTTGAAAACATTTGGCTTAATTAGATTTTTAATTTTCCGCTTGCCTTATGCAAAGCAAACAGAAACGCTACACATACACAAAAGCCTGAGTGCATACCACAATCGGTGCACTCAGGCTTTGCTATTCCTATTTATATAATAAAACCGCCGTTTACTCCGAGAATTTGACCTGTAATGAATTTGGCTTTATCGGAGCATAAAAACAGTGCCGCATCTGCAATATCCTGTGGCTGACCGAGGGTATTAAGCGGAGTTTCCTCTTTCAGTTCGTTTACGGTCTGCTCATCAAAGCATTTCATCATATCTGTCATAACAACACCGGGAGCAATGCAGTTTACACGAATCTGCGACAAGCCTACTTCCTTTGCAAGCGCCTTTGTAAGACCGATAACTCCTGCCTTTGCCGCACTGTAATGCACCTCGCAAGACGCACCCACCTGCCCCCACATTGAGCTGATATTAAGAATTACACCGCTATGATTTTTAATCATAAAGCGCTTTAAAACCTCTCGGCAACAGTAAAAAACGCCGTCAAGATTTGTGCCAATCATTTTATGCCAATCGTCATCTGTAATATCGGTGAATAATTTTTGCTGAGCAATTCCGGCATTATTAATAAGCACATCAACATTACCAAGCTTAGCCGCTATAAAATCAAACATCTTCTCCACTTCTTGCGATGAGGAAACATCGGTTTTAACCGCCAAGGCTGTCACATTAAATTTCTCTTGAATTTTATTAGCAAGAGAAATTGCCTTTTTACTGTTGTGATTATACTGCAAAACCACATTGTAGTTATTGCTTGCAAAGGCAAGAGCGATAGCTGAGCCTATACCGCCCGATGCACCTGTAATTACGGCTGTTTTCATAATTATATCTCCAAACTTTAGATTTATTACAGATAATTATATCATTAGAAAAGATAATTTACAATAAAACTTTGTGTGCGTTGCCCACACCTACAACTTTTAACTTCTTGTTTAGCAAAATTAAAAATCTCCGTCGCAACTCTGCAACGGAGATAAAATATATTTATATTCCTTTAACATACTGTCTGAGTGTCGGCAAAAAGCCGATTTTATCGGGTGCCTGCAAGGGCATTTGCGGAAATGCGTCGTGTCCCGGCATATTGTTTGCCTCGATAAACAAAGGCCCATCCTCTGCAATGGCAACATCCCAGCCGATATAACCCAGCTGCGGAAGTTTCAGCGCTGCCTCTCGACACATTTGCAGTGACTCCTCCCAATACGGGATTTGATAGCCTTTTATTACACAGCCGGAACGGGGGTGCTTTTCGTATACATTTCTCTGCTTGTCGCAAGCCGGAAATGCAATTCTGCCCGTTTCCATATCTATCGGCGAATACATACCGCCGGCATTAATATTATCAACAGGTCGGTCGCTGTTGCCCATACGAATACATGCATAAACGGTGTTTGCCCTGCCCTCCGACAAAATCGTGTAAACTCGAATTGTGTTTACCGATTCGGGGTTAATTCTGCTCATATCGGGGTGTTGCTTAACAACCTCTTCAACAATGCTGATCTGCCTTTTTTTCAGCTCGTCATACATATCGTCAAGTGTGTTGAAGTCGGATTTTTTCAGCTTATCCACACCCTCGCCGCAGCACAAATCGTCAGGCTTGCAAATAATTTCGTCAAACTCCTGCATAAAATCAATAAACTCGCTTTTACTGCATTTAGCAAAATTCAGCCACTTACGGTGGAGATACTCGCCGAACATAGTGTAAAATTCCGTTTTATTATCAAGAATATGATAATAGCTTGAGTCGTTAAGGAGTTTTACAAGAGAATTATTTATACCTCTTGTAACAAAGGTTGCCCTTTGCTCGCTGTTGAGATTATAAAACTCGCAAAGCAGATAATCCTTGTAGCCTGCGCCGTATTTAAATCCGCAAGACACAATATCTGCCAAAATAGCAGCTCTCGGCTTGCCCGAAAGCTTATGCACCTGCTTTACAGTATCAAAAAGTGCGCTGTAATCCATATGTGCAATACATCTTATTATATAACCAAGCTTTCCCATCAGAAAACTCCTTCTCCATTTTCAAATTGTTAAAAACTTGTATCTAAATAATTACCGTTTAGTAACCATTTTAAAGGTTATATTACAAAATGTCAATAGAGATTTTGTGTTTTGTTTATGAAAGTTTTGAAAACAATTCATCAAAAAAGTATTAATATAAAAAGAAAAACGGCGGATTCATCACAAATCCGCCGTTTCTTACAGCTTAAAAAATATACAAACTATATTGGTTTTAAAACAATGCCTTTTAAAATCGCTATAATAAATATAAGTCTGTCTGTTATTACTTTCTCTTTGCAAAGCAATCGCTGCAATAGTAAGCCTTGCCTTCCATTGGCTTGAAAGGAATCTTTGCAACGCCGCCGCACTCTGCGCAAGTTGTTTCAAAAAGCTCACGAGCCGGTTTAGCTGCATTTTTGCGAGCCTGTCTGCAAGCCTTGCAACGCTGTGGCTCATTTACAAAACCTTTTTCAGCATAAAACTCCTGCTCGCCAGCTGTGAAAACAAATTCATTTCCACATTCTTTACATACTAATGTCTTATCTTCGTACATTGTTTTTTACCTCACTTTTGTACTGTATAGTTTTTGCCCTTTTGCGGAGTTGCACCGCTCAATCTTTTAAGGACAGATATGTAAGGAAATTTTCTTTTTTGCTCTTTGCAGTGCATTGTCGGCTGACTTTGCGGTTATACATAGCTTTTCTGCGATTTCAGCATAGCTTAAACCGCCGCAATACATCATAAGCACCCTGTATTCCCTATCCGAAAGCAGCTCCCTCAGCTTACCGAACAGCAACGAGAAATGCTCCTTTGCAATCATAAGCTCTTCGGGGTTTGTATGCTCGCCCTCAAGCTCCTCGGTACTTTCTTCAAGTGAAACTATGCTTGCGCTCGGCACTGCCTTTTGCGCCTTTGCCTTGCGCACAATAGAAATAAATCTGCGCTCCACCACAATGTCAACATAGCTTTTAAAAGAAGTCTTTTGGGCAATGTCAAAGGTGCGGCAAGCACTTAAAAGACCCATAAGCCCTTCCTGCACAAAATCATTTCGCTCGTATCCGTCAGCAGAATATTTATTAGCCAAAAAGCCAATATTTCGCAAATATCTCAAGGTGAGCACATCAAAAGCGCTGTCGTTTCCGCTTTTTACAAGCACCGCAAGCTCTGCGTCTGAAAGCTCAGCAAGATTTTTTAACGACTCAGACACACACTCACCTCAAAAGACTATTCCTTATATTAAATAATAACCGATTTGCTTTTATTTGTCAATAACAAAATAAATATTTTTCGTAATTTTTTTTAATCACGCCGACAATAATTGTGCAGATTTTACATATTTTACTGTATTTTGACTTGTAAGCAATCTTATAAAATGGTATAATATTATTTAAACTTTACAGAAGAGGTGCTTAAAATGGTTGTGAAAATTAACAGTTTTGGTCTTATGGGTATGGACAGCTACCCCGTTGAGGTTGAGGGCGCAATCAACAAGGGGTTCCCTGCCTTTGATATGGTAGGTCTGCCCGATGCGGCGGTAAAAGAAAGTCGTGACCGAGTTAAAAGTGCCATGAAAAACTGCGGTTTTCCGTTTCCGACCGCCCACATAACAATTAACCTTGCACCTGCCGATATAAAAAAAGAAGGACCTATATACGATCTGCCGATTCTCATAGCCGTTCTCAAAATGACGGGCGCTGTTGTTGCCGAGCTATCCGACTCGGCTTTCTTGGGCGAACTATCCCTCGGCGGCGATGTGCGCCCGATTAACGGCGTACTCCCTATGGTGATAAAGGCTCGTGAGCTTGGCTATAAAAAAATCTATGTTCCCGTTGCAAACAGCGCTGAGGGTGCGGTGGTTGACGGAATAGAAGTATATCCTGTTGAAAATATTTTACAGCTGCTATCCCATTTAAGCGGTGACAAGCCAATCTCCCCTGCCGTTGCAGAAATTGAGGACAAAAGCAAAGCTGCGCAGTTTATTCCTGATTTTTCGCAGGTAAAAGGTCAGGCAGAGGTAAAACGAGCATTGGAAATTGCAGCCGCCGGCGGGCACAATATTTTGCTTATCGGTCCTCCCGGCTCAGGCAAAAGTATGCTTGCAAAGCGTATTCCTTCTATTCTGCCAGATATGACATTTGACGAAATGATAGAAACCACAAAAATACATTCTATTGCTGGTCTGCTCGACAAAAACGGACTTGTACGCACCCGTCCTTTCCGTTCGCCGCACCATACCGTAACAGCGGTAGCACTCGGCGGTGGCGGTACGGGAACAGTTCGTCCGGGTGAAGTATCGCTTGCCCATAACGGTGTGCTTTTTCTTGACGAGCTACCTGAATTTTCGAGAATGTCGCTTGAGGTGCTCCGCCAGCCGATTGAGGACGGAAAAATCACAATTTCCCGTTCGCACGGAAGTTATACTTACCCCTGCACCGTTATGCTTGTTGCGGCAATGAACCCTTGTCCGTGCGGATATTTTAATGACCCGTCAGGAAAATGCACCTGTACTCCGCAAAAGATACATAATTACCTTAATAAAATCAGCGGCCCGCTGCTTGACCGTTTTGATATACATATAGAGGTATCGGCAGTTAAATTTGACGAGCTTAGAGATAAAGAACAGACGGAGCCGTCTGCCGAAATTAAAAAGCGTGTTGACAAAGCAAGAAAAATTCAATCCGAACGCTACAAAGGCACAAGTACAAGCTGTAACGCAAATATAAATGCCGAACAGTTTGAAAAAGTATGTATTATTGATGACGAGGCGGAGCAAATGCTGAAAAGTGCGTTTGAAAGTATGGGAATGACCGCAAGAGCCTACGACCGAGTGCTAAAGGTTGCAAGGACGATTGCCGATCTCGACAACAGCGAAATAATTAAATCAGACCATATCCTTGAGGCTGTGCAGTACCGCAGCTTGGACAGGAAATATTGGGGAAAGTAGTGCGGCGGTTTGGGTTTTATTTTGCAAAAATATGGTATAAAACAGATATGCAATTCTGCCGATATAAGGTATAATAGAAAGTAATAAATTGGAATTTGAGGTGTAAAGATTAATGGAACTAACAAGAGAAATTGCTGAGAAAGCATTAGAAGAAGCAAATAAGGCAAATCCAGGACCTTGGTATGACCACAGCAAATATGTTGCTTTTGCTTGTCAGAATATTGCAAGTCATTGCCAAGAAATGGATGAGAATTTGGCTTATGTTTACGGAATTTTGCACGATATAGGTAGATATGCCGGAGTTACTTCTGAAAAGCATTTAATAGACGGTTATCGCTATTGCATAGAAAGAGGGTGGAAAAAGGCAGCACAGATTTGCATTTCTCACGCTTTTATGATTAAAGACATTTCAACATATATTGGCATTTCTGATGTGCCAATAGAAGATAAAGAGTTTATGGCTCGGTATGTTAAAGAGGCTGTCTATGACGATTATGATTATCTGGTACAGCTCTGTGATGCATTAGCATTGCCAACAGGATTTTGTCTATTGGAAAAACGATTCGTAGATGTAACAATTCGATATGGAACACATCCAGCTACGGTTGAGCGATGGAAAGTAACACTCGGCATTAAAGAATATTTTGAGAAAAAGATGGGATGTTCCATTTATGATTGTTTACCTGGAGTAATTGAAAATAGTTTTCGATAAAAGCGTAACTTCCAGTTTGTCGCATTGGCAAAATACAGAAAACAGTATAAGATTCATCAACCAGCAGGTAGCTAAATCCTTAGCTGCCTGCCGTTCTTTATGCCAATAAACTGTGCAGTACCGCAGCTTGGACAGAAAATATTGGGGAAAGTAATGCGGCGGTTTGGGTTTTATTTTGCAAAAATATGGCATAAAACAGATATACTAATTTAGCGATATAAGTTATGATTAAGGTAAGTAACAGAAAAACATACTATCACTGAATTAGAAGCATGATAATGCGTTATTAATGGATATTGATACCTTTTCTTATTTCTATTTTTATTTCTTTTTTATTAGAAAAATTATTGGGAAACGGAGAAAAAACAGACATAGGTTTTGTATTTTTCTTTTGGAATTTGAGTTACAGAAGAAAATTTATAAGAACTCTTTGGCTGCTGCCGATTTTAGTAATAGCAGTATTTTATATTCACATTACATTTCAGTCATATTTGCTAACAAGTATTATCGGAATTGTATTAAGTATTATATTTATTATTCAAGCTGTTTATTATTATAAAAAAACAGAAAGAAGATGAATAACAACTTCCGTCTTGTTACGCTGTAAAACAAAATTTTTCAAAAAGTAAATTCCAAAATATTATTATTTTGTTGAAAATTCCCTATACTTATGCTATAATTTTCATATATTTATGAAGTTAATGGGGTATTATTTATATGAAAAGGAACGGAGCAGTTAAAACTGCTGCTTTTATGCTTGCTACCTTGAGTTTTGGTGCAGTCATTTCAGGCTGCGGCTGCAAGAAAGACATTGCCAAAGATTTTCAGGAAAACAGCAACGCTACGGTATCAAGAGCCTCAAGGGACAGCTGCGTTATTCAAAACTTTGACATTATTTACCAAGAGCCTGAACTGCCTACGGGATGTGAAATAACAGCCCTCACAATGGCTATGAATTACAGCGGCTGCAATGTTGACAAATACACTATGGCTACCGAGTATCTGCCATGCACTCCTTATGACCTCGAATACGGCGAGGACGGCAACCTGTACGGCTCAAGTCCCGAGCAATATTTTATCGGTGACCCAACAAGTGTGTACGGATATGTATGCGGCACAACGCCGATTGTAACGGCGGCAAACAACTATTTTAAGGATGCAAAAAGTAAGTTGAAGGCTGTCGATATTACAGGTTCAACTCCGCAGGAGCTTTATGAGCTTGTCAACAAAGGCTACCCTATTGTAGTATGGGTTACAATAGGAATGGTAGAGCGCAGCGACATTGAAAGCTGGACGGCCACAGACGGCAAACAATACGACTGGTGTATGGACGACCACGCTGCAGATTTAATTGGATACAGCGCCGACACCGTAACCATTGCCGACCCGATTAGCGGACTTGTAGTGTACCCGAAAGAAAATTTTGAGTCTGTATTCACCTCCAGGAATAACAAATGCGTTGTTATTAAGAATAGTTGAGTAACAGCAAAACTGATTTTAAGGTTTATTTATAAATATATACTTTATTTGTCAGTTATGCAAACAAAACCACATTCCGCTCAAAAAATTATTTCCGAATTATCTTGAATACTAAGTCAATTAAGCTCGGCTTTACACCTCTTACAGAGGACAAAACCATATGTAAATATAATGTGTTTGACGGCGGAAATGACTATCGGTTATTTTATCTCGGCAACCGGCTGGAGAATATCGAAAAAGACAGACTATTCTTCCCCACTCTTTCACACGCATAAACTACAAAAACTCTCGGACAGATTTGACCCGAGAGTTTTGTGTTATAACAATGGAGTTTGTTGATTATTAATTTTTATTATAATTTTGCAATCATCTTAGAGTTGCCGTGATAGCAACACATGAACCGAGTAAATTATACAAGCTGTTTCTCTCACCGTTATATCCGTTTTCTTTGAGATGTTCGTCTGCCGTTTCTTCGGTAATCGGTTCAACATTAAAATCTACTGTCTGGGTTTCCTCTGTGCCGTCATTGTACTTAACGGTTACATCAACCGATACTCCTTCAAAAAGCTGTGAATAAAGCTCGTTATACATATCAATGATATCCGATTCATCATATTCGGGATTAAATTCTTTATCGAAATTCTCACCGTATTTTTCGATGTATTCAGCTTTCACACTGTCGCTCACGGCTTCACCGCAATAAAGACTATACGCATTATATTTACTTAAAATTTTAGCCGCTTTTTCACTGTCATTTGCCATAAGATAAACATTCATACTAACAGGAGCAACTCCGTCAGAATCCACTTTAACGCTTTCATCCTGCTTATCATAATCAACGGTAAAACCCGAGTAAAAATAATCGGCACCCGAATTCATATATATTTTCATAGTTTCATCGGCATTTTTGTTTTCAAAATCCGATAATACTTTACCGCAATATACTTTTTCATTGTCATCTGTATTAAAAGTAAAATATGAATTGCCTTTTGCATTATATGTAATTGTACTTATGTTATCACCCTTGCAAGAAAGCAACAAATTAAAAGTTTCCTCATAGCTCTCATAGCCGTAAAAATATCTATCAGTCCTATCTATAGCGGCAACCTGTACCGGTTTATCTTTAGTTAATTCGGCAGCTGCGGCCGTAATAACAAATCCGTTTTGACTTGATTTTGCAGGTTGTGAGAGCAGAGCAAACGCTCCACCCGATATAAACATTGCCGCAACAAGAGAAGCCGCCACAATCTTATTAGCCGTCTTTTTTTTGAGCTTATTAATATCAATAACATTGTCATTATTTTGTTTGCCGTAAAGCTTTTCTACCGCAGTATCAACTGCGTTCTCGCTAATTTTAATTTCATCAAGTGTCTTAGTGTATAAATTTTTACGCATACTATATTCCTCCTTCAGACAGAATTTTGCCGAGTTTTTTCCTTGCCCTTTGCAACTGCGAGCTTATTGTATTCGGGCTTTTGTGCAATATACAGGATATTTCCGAAATCGAATAATCCTCATAATAATAAAGATAAATAACATTTCTGTACTGCTTAGGAAGTTGCCAAATTTCTTCCATTACAGTCTTTGTTTGCGAATTCTCAAGGTATGTATATTTATCAATCGGCTCAATCTTGTTGCGCCAAAATGACTTATGAAAATTATTGCATTTGTTTACAGTAACCCGTATAAGCCAATACTTTAAATGCTCTTCATCATCAAGCGGCGGTTTTTTTGTAAGCAAAGCAACACAAACCTCTTGAAAAATATCCTCGGCGTCAGCTTTTGATTTTAAATTTTGATATGCAATGCGAAATATCATATCCGCATATTTAACAATTACTTTTTCAATTTTATTTTCAGTACTGAATGAATCTCTCATTTGTAACCCCCTTTCACTAATAATACAACTAACCACACTCATTTTCGTGCACTAATTTAAAATTTTTTTATTTTACAATATCAAATCTATAAAATAAAAAAGCGTTAACCTAAATGACCCGACCCCCAAAAGTTAGACCTAAAAAATCTAACTTTGGAGGTCGGTATTTTTATGTCAAAATACAGTTATGAATTCAAGAAGAAGGTAGTAATGGACTACATAAATGGAAAAGGATGATATAAAAGTTTATGTAAAGAAAATGGGATACCGAGTCAAACAATATTACGAGATTGGATCTCAGCATACAAAGAATTTGGAAACAAAGGATTAATGCGATCAAGAGAAAAGAAAAATTACTCTTTTGAATTTAAGATGCATGTGGTAGAATTATACTTAACAACGGAAGTATCGTATCGAGAACTTGCATTGAGTTTAGGTATCAATAATCCACCAATGATAGCAAAATGGGTAACCGATTACCGTGCAGTTGGACCTGATGCGTTACGACCAAAGAGAAAAGGACGGAAACCCAAAGTGTCTAAACCAAAAAAGATAATACCTAACACAGGAAAAGAAAAAGCTGAATCAGAATATCTGAAACAGCTTGAAGATGAGAATTTAAGATTAAGGATTGAAAATGCATATTTAAAAGAGCTGAGGAGATTGCGTTTGGAGGAAGAAAAACCTCCGAAAAACAGGCAAGAATAATACACAGTCTCCGAGGAGAATTCAGGCTAAAAGATATTCTTGCCGTAACAGGTTTTCCAAAGTCAACATATATGTATTGGCAAAATAGATTTGAGCGAGAGAACCCGGATGAAAAATTAGAAAAAGAAATTCTTGATATACGAAAAGTGCATAAAGACTATGGTTATCGCAGAATTTGGGGAGAATTGCGAAACAGAAATATTTTTGTAAACAAGAAAAAAGTTCAAAGAATTGTTCAGAAATTGAACCTGCAAGTAACCTCGTTTATTCATAAAAGCAGAAAATACAGTTCATACAAAGGTAAAGTAGGAAAGATTGCTCCAAACAGGATTAACCGTAGATTTAACACAAGTGTACCGCATCAGAAAATCACAACAGATACAAGTGAATTTAAGTATTATGAGGTTGACAGCAAGGGCAGAATGATAATCAAAAAGCTCTATCTTGATCCATTTATTGATATGTTTAACGGAGAAATTCTGAGTTTTGGCATATCTCAAAAGCCATCTGCCGAGAACATTATGAGTGCATTAGATGAAGCTATTATTATCACTAATGACTGTTCATATCGCAGGACTTTTCACTCTGACAGAGGATGGGCTTATCAGATGAAAGCATATTTACAAAAGCTGAAAGAAAACAGAATATTTCAGAGTATGTCAAGAAAAGGAAATTGTCACGATAACTCTGTTATGGAAAATTTCTTTGGAATATTAAAGCAAGAAATATATTATGGAAAAGTTTATTACAGCTATGAAGAGCTTAAACAAGCAATTATCAAATACATTGATTACTACAACAACAAGAGAATCAAACAGAAACTCGGCTGGTTAAGTCCGGTTGAGTACAGGATTAATGCCTTAGTTGCATAACAAAAGCGTAGCAGCTAAAAGCCACTACGCTTTCAAGTCTAACTTTTGGGGTCACCACAAAATTTGGATAACACTTTTTAATGGAGCTGATAACGGTGGCGGTTCTTTTCAGGCTTACTACCTCGTTTATTGCGGCTTGTTCACAATCATACTTTCATCAACTCTACGCCCTAAAAACAGTACACCGTACTGTTTTCTTAACGGGCTTTCAAATCCCGTTTTAAATTTTCATTATAAATCAAAAAGAGATATCATCTATAATTTAGATAATACCTCTGCTTGGAGCTGATAACGGTGGCAGTTCTTTTCAGGCTTGCTACCTCGTTTGTTGCGGCTTGTTCACAATCATACTTTCATCAACTCTACGCCCTAAAAACAGTACACCGTACTGTTTTCTTAACGGGCTTTCAAATCCCGTTTTAAATTTTCATTATAAATCAAAAAGAGATATCATCTATAATTTAGATAATACCTCTGCTTGGAGCTGATAACGG
>ERZ772855.3366-NODE-3366-length-12124-cov-35.605767_pt1 | contig 12124 bp, 10 predicted proteins | sample MGYA00511900_ERZ772855 | MGnify/ENA primary metagenome ERZ772855 (study PRJEB29015, sample SAMEA2737701) | human gut metagenome | biome: human gut; feature: human-associated habitat; material: faeces | place: China | collected 2012 ...
GAACCGCAAGCATCACGCCTGAAAGAGAATCTGCCGCTGATTACGCTAATCGTGATGATGGCAATCAGCTGGGGTCTGGAGCAGTTCAATCATCCGTTCGGGCAACTGGCGTTTATCGCGACCACGCTGGTTGGGCTGTACCCGATTGCTCGTCAGGCATTACGGTTGATCAAATCCGGCAGCTACTTCGCCATTGAAACCTTAATGAGCGTAGCCGCTATTGGTGCACTGTTTATTGGCGCAACGGCTGAAGCTGCGATGGTGTTGCTGCTGTTTTTGATTGGTGAACGACTGGAAGGCTGGGCCGCCAGCCGCGCGCGTCAGGGCGTTAGCGCGTTAATGGCGCTGAAACCAGAAACCGCCACGCGCCTGCGTAACGGTGAGCGGGAAGAGGTGGCGATTAACAGCCTGCGCCCTGGCGATGTGATTGAAGTCGCCGCAGGTGGGCGTTTGCCTGCCGACGGTAAACTGCTCTCACCGTTTGCCAGTTTTGATGAAAGCGCCCTGACCGGCGAATCCATTCCGGTGGAGCGCGCAACGGGCGATAAAGTCCCTGCTGGTGCCACCAGCGTAGACCGTCTGGTGACGTTGGAAGTGCTGTCAGAACCGGGAGCCAGCGCCATTGACCGGATTCTGAAACTGATCGAAGAAGCCGAAGAGCGTCGCGCTCCCATTGAGCGGTTTATCGACCGTTTCAGCCGTATCTATACGCCCGCGATTATGGCCGTCGCTCTGCTGGTGACGCTGGTGCCACCGCTGCTGTTTGCCGCCAGCTGGCAGGAGTGGATTTATAAAGGGCTGACGCTGCTGCTGATTGGCTGCCCGTGTGCGTTAGTTATCTCAACGCCTGCGGCGATTACCTCCGGGCTGGCGGCGGCAGCGCGTCGTGGGGCGTTGATTAAAGGCGGAGCGGCGCTGGAACAGCTGGGTCGTGTTACTCAGGTGGCGTTTGATAAAACCGGTACGCTGACCGTCGGTAAACCGCGCGTTACCGCGATTCATCCGGCAACGGGTATTAGTGAATCTGAACTGCTGACACTGGCGGCGGCGGTCGAGCAAGGCGCGACGCATCCACTGGCGCAAGCCATCGTACGCGAAGCACAGGTTGCTGAACTCGCCATTCCCACCGCCGAATCACAGCGGGCGCTGGTCGGGTCTGGCATTGAAGCGCAGGTTAACGGTGAGCGCGTATTGATTTGCGCTGCCGGGAAACATCCCGCTGATGCATTTACTGGTTTAATTAACGAACTGGAAAGCGCCGGTCAAACGGTAGTGCTGGTAGTACGTAACGATGACGTGCTTGGTGTCATTGCGTTACAGGATACCCTGCGCGCCGATGCTGCAACTGCCATCAGTGAACTGAACGCGCTGGGCGTCAAAGGGGTGATCCTCACCGGCGATAATCCACGCGCAGCGGCGGCAATTGCCGGGGAGCTGGGGCTGGAGTTTAAAGCGGGCCTGTTGCCGGAAGATAAAGTCAAAGCGGTGACCGAGCTGAATCAACATGCGCCGCTGGCGATGGTCGGTGACGGTATTAACGACGCGCCAGCGATGAAAGCTGCCGCCATCGGGATTGCAATGGGTAGCGGCACAGACGTGGCGCTGGAAACCGCCGACGCAGCATTAACCCATAACCACCTGCGCGGCCTGGTGCAAATGATTGAACTGGCACGCGCCACTCACGCCAATATCCGCCAGAACATCACTATTGCGCTGGGGCTGAAAGGGATCTTCCTCGTCACCACGCTGTTAGGGATGACCGGGTTGTGGCTGGCAGTGCTGGCAGATACGGGGGCGACGGTGCTGGTGACAGCGAATGCGTTAAGATTGTTGCGCAGGAGATAAGGCAAACCGATCGCAACATTGAGCGCGATCGGTCCCCTCGCCCCTCTGGGGAGAGGGTTAGGGTGAGGGGAAAAGGCGGCATCGAAGCCAATCAGCCCCTATCAACCGCCTTTACGAATCAAATAACGATAAGGCAGTCCATCCGTCTCTTTAGCAACCAGTTCGTGTTCCATAAAGGTACAAAACCCAGGAATATCGCGGGTAGTGGCCGGATCGTCGGCGATAATCAGCAACGTTTCGCCAGGCTGCATATTGCGCACGGTTTTGCGCACCATCATCACCGGTTCCGGGCAGCGCAGGCCAAGCGCGTCGAGTGTGTGGTCAGGGCTGGAAAAGAGATCGGTCATTTTCTTCTCATCACTTAAAAAAACGGCGCTAGTTTACGCCCTGTGAGTCCGTAAGCAAACTAGGTTAACGATTGCGTGAAAATTAACCATTGCATTGTCAACGTAAAGCAGTATCATGCGGCGGCTCGAAAAAAGGGTAAGCACGTTATTATGTTAAGGTAACAGACGTGTCGTACGTATTGGGTTCCCTCACCCCAATGGTTAATCAAAAAGGTACAATATGAACGTTTTCTCGCAAACTCAACGCTATAAGGCGTTGTTCTGGTTATCGTTATTTCATCTGCTGGTGATCACCTCCAGTAACTATCTGGTTCAGCTTCCCGTCTCCATTTTGGGTTTCCATACCACCTGGGGCGCGTTTAGCTTTCCGTTTATTTTTCTTGCTACCGACCTGACCGTGCGTATTTTTGGCGCACCGCTGGCCCGACGCATTATCTTCGCGGTAATGATCCCTGCGTTATTAATCTCCTACGTCATCTCGTCGCTATTCTATATGGGTTCCTGGCAGGGATTCGGCGCACTCGCCCACTTCAACCTGTTTGTCGCCCGTATCGCCACCGCCAGTTTCATGGCCTACGCGCTGGGGCAAATCCTCGACGTGCACGTTTTTAACCGCCTGCGTCAGAGTCGCCGCTGGTGGCTGGCACCGACAGCGTCCACACTGTTCGGTAACGTCAGCGACACGCTGGCCTTTTTCTTCATTGCCTTCTGGCGTAGCCCGGATGCCTTTATGGCTGAACACTGGATGGAAATCGCGCTGGTCGATTACTGTTTCAAAGTGTTAATCAGTATCGTTTTCTTCCTGCCAATGTATGGCGTATTACTCAATATGCTGTTGAAAAGACTGGCAGATAAATCCGAAATCAACGCTTTGCAGGCGAGTTAAAGGTTCGTTATCAGAGTTGTGATAAGATGGATGAATGAGCCGTTATGGCCGTTTATCGAAAGGAAGAAGTCAATGCGCAATCTGGTTAAATATGTCGGAATTGGCCTGCTGGTTATGGGGCTTGCGGCCTGTGATGATAAAGACACTAACGCTACGGCGCAGGGTTCGGTCGCGGAAAGTAACGCTACCGGGAATCCCGTCAACCTGCTTGATGGCAAGTTAAGTTTCTCGCTGCCAGCGGATATGACCGACCAGAGCGGTAAGCTGGGAACGCAGGCCAATAACATGCATGTCTGGTCCGACGCCACCGGGCAGAAAGCAGTCATCGTCATCATGGGCGATGATCCGAAAGAAGATCTGGCGGTGCTGGCGAAGCGTCTGGAAGATCAGCAACGTAGCCGCGATCCGCAGCTGCAAGTGGTAACCAATAAAGCCATTGAGCTGAAAGGTCACAAAATGCAGCAGTTAGACAGTATTATCTCCGCGAAAGGCCAGACGGCGTACTCTTCCGTTATTCTGGGTAACGTGGGTAATCAACTGCTGACCATGCAAATTACGCTGCCCGCTGACGATCAGCAAAAAGCGCAGACCACCGCAGAAAACATCATTAATACGCTGGTTATTCAGTAAGTTTTAAGATGATGAGGCGGCCTCAGGGACGTGTTCCGGAGGCCGTTTTTTTAATCGCCACGTCAGTAATAACGCGATTGCGACCAGTCCCGCCGCCGCCAGATAAATCACCGGTACGCCCGCCCAGCTCATCACCAGCCCAGCCAGTGGTCCAGTCACGCCAAGCGATAAATCCATAAATACGGTGTAAGTTGCCAGCGCCGCCCCCTGATTTTGCTGCGGAACCGCTTTTACCGCCACTACACCCAATGCCGGGAACACCAGCGAAAACCCGGCCCCCGCCAGTAAGACGCCGATTTTCGCCATCCACGGCATAGTCGCCACGCCAACCAGTAGCAGGCCGATTATCTCAACGCTAAAGCAAATCATCGCTACGTTTAAGCCACCGATACGGTTAATGCCGTTAGGGAATAACAAACGCGTACCGACAAACGCACAGCTAAACAGCGTCAGCGCGAAAGCCGCACCGTCCCAACCTTTAGCGTCATAAAACAGCGTGATAAAGGTGGCGATGACGCCAAATCCGGCGGAAGCCAGTGCCAGCGCCATACCGTACAGCCAGACGCGCCCAAGCACCGCGCGAAACGGCAGCGGTTTGCCTTTACTGGCTTTTACCGTCGGACGCGGGATCGCCAACAAAATGGCCACCAGCGCCACGCCCATAATGATTAACGCTAACGCCTGCAAGCCGCCCCAGTGATAAAACACGACGCCTAACGGCGCACCCATCGCCATCGCCCCGTAAGTGACAATGCCGTTCCACGAAATCACCCGCCCGATATGCAGCGAGCCAACCACGCCAACGCCCCATAGGGTCGATCCCGTTCCGGCAAAACTTTGCCCAATCCCAAGGATGACGCGCCCCAGGCAAAGTAATAACAGGCTGATGACAGGCAGACTGGCGGTTAATCCTGCCGTCAGATACCCCAGACCGCTCAAAAAGCAGCCGCATAAACCGAAGACGACAATCTTTTTGGGTCCCAGCGAATCGGCGTAACGTCCGGCATGAGGGCGGCTCAGCAAGGTGGCGAAATATTGCAGGCTGATAACCAATCCTGCCCAGAAGGCGCTAAAGCCCATCACATCATGGACATAGCCCGGTAATACAGCGAGCGGCAACCCGATGGTGAGGTAGCTGGCGAAGTTAAACATGACTATAGAGACAATGCGCAAATTCAGGCGCAATCCGTTTAGCGCGGGTTCGGCTACGGGTTCGGGCATGAGGATCACCACATTTTTACAACAGTGTTTCATTTTTACCATGTGCTGACGTGAAAATCAGCAGTAAGAATCAGAATATTGCTGGCGTGACTCCCGCTACACTTAATACAAAAAGTCACAAGGAAGCCCCAATGGAAACCCCTCAACCCGATAAAACGGGCATGCACATTCTGCTCAAGCTGGCCTCGCTGGTAGTGATCCTCGCGGGCATTCACGCAGCGGCAGATATCATTGTGCAGCTGTTACTGGCGCTGTTTTTTGCCATCGTCCTCAACCCGCTCGTCACCTGGTTTATTCGTCGGGGAGTACAACGCCCCGTTGCCATTACGATTGTAGTGGTGGTGATGCTGATCGCACTAACCGCGCTGGTCGGCGTACTGGCGGCATCGTTTAACGAATTTATCTCTATGCTGCCGAAGTTTAATAAGGAGCTGACGCGCAAACTTTTTAAATTGCAGGAGATGTTGCCTTTTCTTAATTTGCATATGTCGCCGGAGCGAATGCTGCAGCGGATGGACTCGGAAAAAGTGGTTACCTTCACCACAGCGCTAATGACCGGGCTTTCCGGGGCAATGGCGAGCGTGCTTTTGCTGGTGATGACCGTAGTTTTTATGCTGTTTGAAGTGCGCCACGTCCCTTACAAAATGCGTTTTGCGCTGAATAATCCACAGATTCACATCGCGGGATTACACCGCGCACTTAAAGGCGTTTCGCACTATCTTGCATTGAAGACGCTACTCAGTTTATGGACAGGTGTCATCGTCTGGCTGGGGCTGGAGCTGATGGGGGTGCAGTTTGCGCTGATGTGGGCAGTACTGGCGTTTTTGCTCAACTACGTGCCCAATATCGGCGCGGTAATTTCCGCCGTACCGCCAATGATTCAGGTGCTGCTGTTTAATGGTGTTTACGAATGTATTCTGGTCGGCGCATTGTTTTTAGTGGTCCATATGGTCATCGGCAATATTTTAGAACCACGGATGATGGGCCATCGCCTGGGGATGTCCACCATGGTGGTATTTCTTTCATTGTTAATTTGGGGATGGCTGCTCGGCCCGGTAGGGATGCTACTTTCGGTGCCATTAACCAGCGTGTGTAAAATCTGGATGGAAACCACCAAAGGCGGTAGCAAACTGGCGATTTTACTGGGGCCGGGCAGACCGAAAAGTCGGTTACCGGGATGAGGCGACAAGTGATACGATACGCACTTTCATTTTCCATTAAACGTTGGCCCTGATATGTATCGGATAGTTCTGGGGAAAGTTTCGACCTTAAGCGCAGCTCCACTGCCACCGGGTTTACGCGAGCAAGCACCGCAAGGTCCACGACGCGAACGCTGGCTGGCGGGGCGTGCATTGCTTTCGCACACGCTTTCCCCGCTACCGGAGATCATCTATGGCGAACAAGGCAAACCTGCATTTGCGCCGGAAATGCCGCTATGGTTCAACTTAAGCCATAGCGGTGACGATATCGCCCTGCTGTTGAGTGATGAAGGCGAAGTCGGCTGCGATATCGAAGTGATTCGCCCGCGCGCCAACTGGCGCTGGCTGGCGAACGCCGTATTCAGCCTCGGGGAACACGCTGAGATGGACGCCGTGCATCCTGATCAGCAACTGGAAATGTTCTGGCGCATCTGGACGCGCAAAGAAGCCATCGTTAAACAGCGTGGCGGCAGCGCCTGGCAAATCGTCAGCGTAGACAGCACCTATCACTCCTCGCTGTCAGTCAGCCATTGTCAGCTTGAAAATTTAAGCCTTGCGATCTGCACCCCTACTCCCTTTACGCTCACCGCCGACAGTGTGCAATGGATCGATTCAGTTAACTGATCCGCCCACCCGACTGCCCATCTATTGATCCAGAACAGGTAATCAGTATGACGAATACTTAAAATCGTCATACTTATTTCCGCCATCTATTTTAATCCATTGGGGTTACCATGCTCTCCACACTCCGCCGCACTCTATTTGCGCTGCTGGCTTGTGCGTCTTTTATCGTCCATGCCGCTGCACCAGATGAAATCACCACCGCCTGGCCGGTGAATGTCGGGCCACTAAACCCGCACCTTTACACGCCTAACCAGATGTTCGCCCAGAGCATGGTTTATGAACCATTGGTGAAATATCAGGCAGACGGTTCGGTGATCCCGTGGCTGGCAAAAAGCTGGACTCATTCAGAAGATGGTAAAACCTGGACCTTCACCCTGCGTGATGACGTGAAATTCTCCAACGGTGAACCGTTCGATGCCGAGGCGGCGGCAGAAAACTTCCGCGCAGTGCTCGATAACCGTCAACGTCACGCCTGGCTGGAGCTGGCAAACCAGATTGTTGATGTTAAAGCACTCAGTAAAACAGAGCTGCAAATTACCCTGAAAAGCGCCTACTATCCTTTCCTGCAAGAACTGGCCCTGCCCCGTCCTTTCCGTTTTATCGCTCCCTCGCAGTTTAAAAACCATGAAACCATGAACGGAATTAAAGCGCCGATTGGCACCGGACCGTGGATTTTGCAGGAATCGAAACTGAATCAGTACGATGTCTTCGTCCGTAACGAAAACTACTGGGGCGAAAAGCCAGCGATTAAAAAGATCACCTTTAACGTCATCCCGGACCCGACTACCCGCGCGGTGGCGTTTGAAACTGGCGATATCGACCTGCTGTACGGAAACGAAGGGTTATTACCGCTCGATACCTTCGCCCGCTTTAGCCAGAATCCGGCTTACCACACCCAACTGTCACAGCCGATCGAAACCGTGATGCTGGCGCTCAATACCGCCAAAGCCCCCACCAACGAGCTGGCAGTACGTGAAGCTCTTAATTACGCGGTAAACAAAAAATCGCTGATTGATAACGCGTTGTATGGCACCCAGCAGGTCGCCGACACCCTGTTTGCCCCTTCTGTGCCCTACGCCAACCTCGGCCTGAAACCGAGCCAGTACGATCCGCAAAAAGCGAAAGCGTTGCTGGAAAAAGCCGGTTGGACGCTGCCTGCGGGCAAAGACATCCGCGAGAAAAATGGTCAGCCGCTGCGCATTGAACTTTCGTTCATCGGCACCGATGCGTTAAGCAAATCGATGGCGGAAATCATTCAGGCTGATATGCGCCAGATTGGCGCAGATGTCTCGCTGATTGGCGAAGAAGAGAGCAGTATCTATGCTCGTCAGCGCGACGGTCGTTTTGGCATGATTTTCCACCGCACCTGGGGCGCGCCATATGATCCACACGCCTTCCTCAGTTCAATGCGCGTACCGTCACACGCTGACTTCCAGGCACAGCAAGGATTAGCCGACAAACCGCTGATTGATAAAGAGATCGGCGAAGTGCTGGCGACCCATGACGAAACGCAACGTCAGGCGCTGTATCGCGACATTCTGACCCGTCTGCATGACGAGGCGGTTTATCTGCCTATCAGTTACATCTCAATGATGGTGGTATCAAAACCGGAGCTGGGTAACATCCCCTACGCGCCGATCGCCACCGAAATTCCGTTCGAACAGATTAAACCGGTGAAACCTTAATGTTGCGTTACGTATTACGCCGCTTTCTGCTGCTGATCCCGATGGTGCTCGCCGCCTCGGTGATCATTTTTCTGATGCTGCGCCTCGGTACCGGCGACCCGGCGCTCGATTATTTGCGTCTGTCTAACCTGCCGCCGACGCCGGAGATGCTGGCCTCTACCCGCACCATGCTGGGACTGGATCAGCCGCTGTACGTCCAGTACGGCACCTGGTTGTGGAAGGCGCTGCATCTTGACTTTGGTATCTCATTCGCCAGCCAACGCCCGGTACTGGACGATATGCTGAACTTCCTGCCCGCCACGCTGGAACTTGCAGGTGCGGCGCTGGTATTAATTCTGCTCACTTCCGTACCGCTCGGTATCTGGGCGGCGCGCCATCGCGACCGTCTGCCGGATTTCGCCGTACGTTTCATCGCGTTTCTTGCCGTGTCGATGCCTAACTTCTGGCTGGCGTTTTTACTGGTGATGGCGTTTTCGGTGTATCTGCAATGGCTACCCGCGATGGGTTACGGCGGCTGGCAGCACATCATTTTGCCTGCGGTTTCCATTGCCTTTATGTCGCTGGCGATTAACGCGCGTTTACTGCGCGCCAGTATGCTGGACGTCGCCGGTCAGCGTCACGTCACCTGGGCGCGTCTGCGCGGCCTGAACGACAAACAGACCGAACGTCGCCACATCCTGCGCAATGCCTCGCTGCCGATGATCACCGCCGTGGGGATGCATATCGGCGAACTGATTGGCGGGACGATGATTATCGAAAACATCTTTGCCTGGCCGGGCGTCGGGCGCTATGCGGTGTCGGCGATTTTTAACCGTGACTATCCGGTGATCCAGTGCTTTACGCTGATGATGGTGGTGGTTTTTGTGGTCTGTAATTTGATTGTCGATTTGCTCAACGCCGCGCTGGACCCGCGCATTCGTCGTCATGAAGGAGCGCACGCGTGAACTTTTTCCTCTCTTCCCGCTGGTCGGTACGCCTGGCGCTGATCATTATCGCCCTGCTGGCGCTGATTGCGCTCACCAGCCAGTGGTGGCTGCCGTATGACCCCCAGGCGATTGATTTGCCGTCGCGCCTGCTTTCGCCGGATGCGCAGCACTGGCTGGGCACCGATCACTTAGGTCGCGATATTTTCTCGCGGCTGATGGCAGCGACCCGCGTGTCGCTCGGTTCGGTAATGGCCTGCCTGCTGCTGGTGCTGACATTAGGGCTGGTTATTGGCGGCAGCGCCGGGTTGATTGGCGGGCGCGTTGATCAGGCCACCATGCGCGTCGCCGATATGTTTATGACCTTCCCGACCTCGATTCTGTCGTTCTTTATGGTTGGCGTGCTCGGCACCGGGCTGACCAACGTAATTATCGCCATCGCCCTGTCGCACTGGGCGTGGTATGCACGCATGGTGCGCAGCCTGGTGATTTCACTACGCCAACGCGAGTTTGTGCTGGCGTCACGGCTTTCCGGTGCGGGCCATGTGCGGGTGTTTGTCGATCATCTGGCAGGCGCGGTGATCCCTTCGCTGCTGGTGCTGGCAACGCTGGATATCGGCCATATGATGCTGCACGTCGCGGGGATGTCTTTCCTTGGCCTCGGTGTGACCGCGCCGACCGCCGAATGGGGCGTGATGATTAACGACGCGCGCCAGTATATCTGGACCCAGCCGCTGCAAATGTTCTGGCCGGGGCTGGCGCTGTTTATCAGCGTGATGGCCTTTAACCTGGTGGGTGACGCACTGCGCGATCATCTGGACCCTCATCTGGTGACGGAGCACGCACACTAATGCCGCAACAGATTGAACTACGTAATATCGCGCTACAGGCCGCGCAGCCGCTGGTACACGGTGTATCGTTAACCCTGCAACGCGGGCGCGTGCTGGCGTTAGTCGGCGGTAGTGGCAGCGGGAAATCATTAACCTGCGCCGCGACGCTGGGCATTTTGCCCGCTGGCGTTCGCCAGACGGCGGGGGAAATTTTAGCCGATGGCAAACCGGTTTCGCCTTGCGCCCTGCGCGGCATCAAAATTGCCACCATCATGCAGAACCCGCGCAGCGCCTTTAATCCACTGCACACCATGCACACCCACGCGCGGGAAACCTGCCTGGCGTTAGGGAAACCCGCCGATGACGCTACGCTTACCGCTGCCATAGAAGCGGTGGGGCTGGAAAACGCCGCGCGCGTGCTGAAGCTGTACCCGTTCGAGATGAGCGGCGGCATGTTGCAGCGCATGATGATTGCGATGGCGGTGCTGTGTGAATCACCGTTTATCATCGCCGATGAACCGACCACCGACCTCGACGTGGTAGCACAGGCGCGCATCCTCGATCTGCTGGAAAGCATTATGCAAAAACAAGCGCCGGGAATGCTGCTGGTGACCCATGATATGGGCGTTGTGGCGCGTCTGGCGGATGACGTGGCGGTGATGTCTGACGGTAAGATTGTCGAACAGGGCGATGTAGAAACGCTGTTTAACGCCCCCAAACATACAGTGACGCGCAGCCTGGTTTCCGCTCATCTCGCCCTCTACGGTATGGAGCTGGCATCATGACTTTACTTAACATCTCCGGCCTTTCCCATCACTATGCGCACGGTGGATTTAACGGAAAACATCAACATCAGGCGGTGCTGAATAACGTTTCCCTGACCCTGAAAAGCGGCGAAACCGTCGCCCTGCTGGGGCGCAGCGGCTGCGGGAAAAGTACCCTCGCGCGGTTGCTGGTGGGTTTAGAATCGCCCGCGCAGGGGAATATTAGCTGGCGTGGCGAACCGCTGGCGAAACTCAATCGCGCCCAGCGTAAAGCGTTCCGCCGCGATATTCAGATGGTATTTCAGGACTCCATCAGCGCCGTGAATCCGCGCAAAACCGTGCGCGAGATCCTGCGTGAACCGATGCGCCACCTGCTATCACTGAAAAAATCCGAACAACTGGCGCGCGCCAGCGAAATGCTGAAGGCGGTCGATCTCGATGACAGCGTTCTCGACAAACGCCCACCGCAGTTAAGCGGCGGCCAGCTCCAGCGCGTCTGCCTGGCTCGCGCGCTGGCGGTCGAACCGAAACTACTGATTCTGGATGAAGCCGTTTCTAACCTTGATCTCGTGTTACAGGCGGGTGTCATTCGCCTGCTGAAAAAGCTACAACAACAGTTTGGCACCGCCTGCCTGTTCATCACCCACGACTTACGCCTGGTAGAACGCTTTTGCCAGTGGGTAATGGTTATGGACAACGGACAAATCGTCGAAACCCAGGTGGTGGGAGAGAAATTAACCTTTTCCTCTGACGCCGGACGTGTGCTACAAAACGCGGTATTACCCGCATTCCCCGTGCGCCGTCGCACCACAGAAAAGGTTTAACGCAAATGCAACGAGTCACCATCACGCTTGATGACGATTTACTGGAGACGCTGGACAGCCTGAGCCAGCGTCGTGGTTATAACAACCGTTCCGAAGCTATCCGCGACATTCTGCGTAGCGCCCTGGCGCAAGAGGCCACCCAGCAGCACGGCACGCAAGGTTTCGCGGTGCTGTCGTATGTGTATGAACACGAAAAACGCGACTTAGCCAGCCGCATTGTCTCCACCCAGCATCATCACCACGACCTCTCCGTCGCCACGCTGCATGTGCACATCAACCACGACGACTGTCTGGAAATCGCCGTGTTGAAAGGTGACATGGGTGACGTGCAGCATTTTGCCGATGA
>ERZ772855.3371-NODE-3371-length-12106-cov-2.621940_pt1 | contig 12106 bp, 10 predicted proteins | sample MGYA00511900_ERZ772855 | MGnify/ENA primary metagenome ERZ772855 (study PRJEB29015, sample SAMEA2737701) | human gut metagenome | biome: human gut; feature: human-associated habitat; material: faeces | place: China | collected 2012 ...
TCCTCGTTGAAGCGCTTCATGGCGGAGAAGTAGGCGTCCCAGCTCCACTGGGCGCCGGTCTTTTCCTCGATGAACTTGATGCAGGCCCGGATGTCCTCCGCGCCCATCTTCAGCGTGGCCTCGTCCTCATACCGGACCGGGAAGCACAGATGGAACACCGGCAGGTCGGGGAACCGGCGGGCCATATAGGACGAGGCCATGGTGGACCCGTCGCAGGGCATGGAGGAGGAGATGAAGCAGTTGCCCATATGAGGCAGAGCGTCGATGACCAGAGCGCCGCACTCGGAGGAGGGCACGGGGCAGGTATCGGCGGGCAGGCCGAAGGATTCCACCGCGTCAATATACGGCACGCAGGTCAGCTGGTCGATCTCGGACACCAGGAATACGGGCATCAGCTGATAGGGGATGCCCAGCAGATCCGGGAAGCCCGCCATGATCTGGCCCATGGTCATCTCGTCGAACAGGACCACCTTCTTGTTCAGCTCGGCGCTGTTGCCGTTCTTCTTGTCGCACTTGGCCAGGAACACCAGGTTCTCGGCCACATAGCGGAAGATATCGTAGATCAGCAGGTGGCTCATCTTCAGGGCGTTGCTCCGCTGGCCCATGGTGTTCTTGTCCATGAAGCTGACGCAGCACACATAGGAGATCATCCACCGGTAATAGAACGTCATGTTCAGGGCCGGGACCAGATCCTTGGAGAAGGTGCCCAGCAGCATGCCCCACGTCCGCAGCCACTCCTTGAAGTCATAGGCGGTGTCGGCCACGCCGCGCCACTCGCGGCGCACGGTGACCATGTCGCCCTTGCGGTACAGGGTGCCCAGGTGCTTTTCACCGGTTTTCAGCAGGTCCAGCCGTTCGGCGGGGGTCATGGCGGCGATGGTCTTGGCCTCGCGGACCACCCGGCGGACATTGTCCTGGACGTTGGCCTTCTGCTTGGCGGCGAATGCCTTCCAGTCGGTCTCCTTCAGCATATCCCAGATGATGCCGCCCACTTCCTGCAGGTTCCGGCCCTGTGCCTTCCAGTCCACGTTGTCCTTGGCCCGGAAGAACTTGGGGTTGGGGAATTTCATCTTTGCCATTACTTGGTCCCTCCGTTCTTTTGGATGCGCTTGATCTCCAGGGATTCCACAAAGGCCTGGACGCGGGTGCGCAGCTGGCCGGAATTGCCGTTGTTGTACAGGCGGTCGATGGACAGCACCGGCCAGTTGTACTCCTCGTGCATGATATAGCTGACCAGAGCCCGCTCAAAGCCCCAGTAGTCGCAGTATTTCATCTGCTCATAGATGATGCCGTCGGCCTTGAACTCCCGGGCCAGACGGTCGGCGGTGTCCCGGCGCTGCTGGACCTTCTCGTCGGCGATATACCGGGCGCACTCGGAGTGCTGCATCACGTGCAGGCACAGCTGGCGCAGGGGGTCCTCGTCGTCCTTCAGCTCGATGACCTCGCGGCCGGGGGTGGAGCCGAAGCAGTAGCGGTCGGACACCACCAGGGCGCCGCAGCCCTCGATGAGCTTGGTCAGCTGGGGATCGTCGATCTCGCTGCCCACGATGGCGACTCTGGCCCGGAAGGCGGGCTTCTCGTCGGGCTGGCGGGTCTTCAGCTCCTCCAGGGTCTCCCGCAGATAGGGGAGAATCAGGTCCTTGGGACAGGTATAGGTCACCAGGTTCAGCACGTGGAACTCATACCCGGTGATGACGGGGTTATCGGCCTTGCGCATTTCGCCGATCTCGCTGATGATGCGGCAGACCTCGTTATGCTGGGCCACGGCGGCGCGGATGGCGTCGTCGGAGGTGTCCACGCCGTAGCGGTTTTTTAGCTCGTCCAGCACATGGATGCGCATCTGGGACACGTAGGAATCCAGGGTATAGTCGGTGATTTTATAGGGGATGTCGCAGTGGCTCACGAAGAAATTGGGCTTGGAGTTCAGCTGGAGAATCTCAAAATGCTCCATGGCGCGGTTCATCATGGAACAGGCGTCCACACCGGCCAAAGCGTCCAGGAACTGGAAGCCGCCCTCCATGCCCCGCTCCACCAGGGCACGGGCGAACTCGCAGGTATAGTTGGACATGTAATAGGTGGCGATGTCCAAAGAGCCGGTCCGGGGCGCCCGCAGGCGCACGGAAAAGCAGTTGCCGATGTTGAGCAGCGCCTCGGGCACGTGGTAGCAGGTATAGCCGACGGCCAGCTTGCCGTCCGCCTGAGCCTGCTTGACCAGCTCATTGTCGGCGTTTTCCAGCAGATTTTCGAAGTAGATCAAATGCTTCAGATCTCTCAAGAATTACACCTCTCTCCTAAAAGTTTACAGGATCTGCAGTTTTGTCAGGGCTTCGCGGGCGCCTGCGATCACCGGAGCGTCGTCAGGCAGATCAAAAACACTCAGTCCCCGAATATCGTTGGCGGCGTGCTTGGCGTCGCTGCCGATATAGGCGAGAACATCAATGCCTTCAATATGAATGTAGGGGATCATGGCCGGGTCCGTCACCCGGTTCACCACCGCGCCACAGCGGTCGTACATCACCAGGTCGTCGGCCACGCGCTTGATGGTCTGGATCACCTGGGTGCCCTTGCGGCTGGGGTCCGTCACCAGCACCAGATGGGTGACCTTCTCCATGACGCGGCGGTTGATCTGTTCAATGCCGGCCTCGCCGTCGATGACCACATAGTCGAAGTCGCCGGCCAGAAGATTGATGATCTCCTTGAGGTAGGCGTTGACCTTGCAGTAGCACCCGGCGGTCTCCGGCCGGCCGATGGCCAGGAAGGAGAATTTCTGCTGCTCCACCATGGTGTCGAAGATGCGGTACCGGGCCTCGCTGAGCAGCTCGATGGCCTCCCGCGGCTCGCCATCCTCCACCGAGGACACGATCTGCTTACGGATATCATCCAGGGTCTGCCGTACCTCCACCCCCAGGGCGGTGGACAGACCCACGGCGGGGTCCGCGTCGATGGCTAAGATCCGGGCGTCCGGGTGCGTCTCGGTCAAAAGCCGCACGAAGGCAGCCGACAGCGACGTCTTGCCCACGCCGCCCTTACCGGCCACGGCCAGGATCTTGGGGTTTCTGTTCAACCGTACTTCACGTCCTTTCTGGGCTGTGTGCATATACATGCACGCGGTTCTGTACAAAGTCAGTGGCCGTTAATCCACATAAATGCCATACTCTGTACATTATTTGCTTTTTACCACTATCATTTTACCATGAAATCAGGCAAGTTGCAACGAATTTATTCGAATTTTTGAATTTTTTTGTTGATTCTGGCGGCGAGATGTGGTATGCTTGTCTCATCAATCGATACGCAAACTTTTACCATTTCAGGAAAGTGAGGGCATACCCTTGAAGAAAGACATTTTGGTACAGCAGCTGGTCAACAGCTTCGGCAACTGGGTGCGCACCGACTGCGAAAACCGCGCAGGCGGCACGGCACGCATGACCCGGGACCTCTATCCCTACACCTCTTTGTTCTCTCCCATCCGGATCAACAAGCTGACGGTGAAGAACCGGTTGGTCATGGCCCCCATGGGCAACTGTCAGATGGCCGAGGAGACCGGCCGTCCCAACGACAAGATGCTCCAGTATTTCTTTGCCCGGGCCGAGGGCGGCGTGGGCCTGCTGACCACGGGCCTGATCCCCATCAGCCACCACATTGACTCCTCCGTCACGGAGAAGGGCAACTACTCTTACTTCCCCCGTATCGACGGCACCCGCACCAACTTCATGGGCTGGCGCGACCTGGCCCAGGGCGTTCACGCCCGGGGCAGCCGCATCTTCATCCAGCTGACGCCGGGCCTGGGCCGTGTGGGCAATCCCCAGTGCCTGCTGACCAAGCTCCAGCTGCCGGTTTCCGCCTCCTGGAACCCCAACTTCTATCTGCCTGACGTGCCCTGCCGTCCTCTGACGGACCTGGAGTGCGACAAGATCATCCGCAATGCCGCCCAGGCGTCCATGGACGCCAAGGTCATGGGCATGGACGGCGTGTATCTGCACGGCCACGAGGGCTATCTGCTGGATCAGCTGACCTCCCCCGCCTTCAACCACCGCAAGATCGGCAAGTATGCCGACTGGCAGCGCTTCGGCGTGGACATGATCAAGGCCATCCGCAGGAAGGTGGGCCCCAATTATCCCATTATGTACCGCATCGACCTGTCCCTGGCCCTGAACGAGACCTACGGCGACCGCATGGATACCGTCAAGAGCCTGAAGGGCTTCAAGAACGGCCGCTCCATCGCCGATACCCTGAACTATATGGAGAACCTGGTGAAGGCCGGCGTCGATATGTTCGATGTGGACCTGGGCTGCTATGACAACTGGTGGCTGCCCCATCCCCCGGCCGGTATGCCCGCCGGTTGCTTCCTGGACGTGTCCAAGGTGGCCAAGGAATACTTCGCCGCCCGGGGCGTCAAGTCCAACGTGGGCGTGGAGGTCCCCATTGTGGCCGTGGGCAAGCTGGGCTATCCCGACCTGGCCGAGCAGGCCCTGCGGGACGGCAAGTGCGACATGATCATGCTGGGCCGCCCGGTGCTGGCCGATGCCGACTGGTGCAACAAGGCCTACGCCGGTAAGGTGGAGGACATCCGTCCCTGCATCGGCTGCCAGGAGGGCTGCGTCAACGAGTTCATCGAGGGCGGCCATCCCCAGTGCGCCGTGAATCCCCGTACCGGCTTCGAGGAGCTGCTGCCTGCCGTTCCCACTCCGGCCAAGGTGCGCAAGCGCATCGCCGTTATCGGCGCAGGCTGCGCGGGCCTGAACTTCGCCATCACCGCCGCACAGCGGGGCCATACCGTGGACGTATTTGAAAAGTCCGACCGTATGGGCGGCAAGATGCACGCCGCCGGTGCTCCTCTGAGCAAGTATGAGCTGCACAACTATATGGAATGGCTGTTCCGCCAGGTGGAGAAGCAGGACGGCGTCACCGTGCACCTGGACACCACCATGACCAACCAGCAGCTGAAGGAAGCCGGATACGACGCCGTGGTGTTTGCCAACGGCAGCAAGGAGGGTCTGCCTCCCATTCCCGGCCTGAAGGAGACCCGCCACATCGAGGCCACCTGGCTGCTGACCCATCCCGAGGAGCTGGCCGACACCGATCGCAAGATCGTGGTGGTGGGCGGCGGTGCCGTGGGCCTGGAGACCGCTTATTGGCTGGCCACCGAGCACCAGCGCAAGGTCACCTGCGTGGAGATGCTGGAGCACTTCGAGGAGGGCGCCTGCACCGCCAACCGCGGCCATCTGATCCACTACTTCGAGGCCGAGGGCGGCCAGCTCATCAACTGCGCCCGGGTCACCCGGTTCGAGAATGGCCATGTGGTCATCGCCCGCAACCGCGCCAAGGCCGTGCCGGATCCCTACTGCACCTGGGCTCCCATCATCCCCAAGAACGTGGAGAATCCTCTGGCCCCCAAGATGACCAACGAGGAGTATATCGAGCAGCTGGAGGCCGACCTGGTGGTCATGGCCATCGGCAACAAGGGCGACGACCAGCCCTTCCTGTCCGCTCAGCAGGAGATGGTTGCCGCTGAGGTCCACAACATCGGCGACAGCTACAACACTGAGAAGCCCGGCAATATGTGGCAGGCCACCAAGGCCGCCTATAACCTGGCCATCCGCATCTGACAGCTATCTGAAAATGCCCCTGCCTTCGTTTCAGAAGGCAGGGGCATTTTTGCGCTTATTGATCGAAGGACGGGTTGACGAAGTAGAGATTCTTCTGGTCCATCTTCTCCTTGGCCAGGCGCAGGCCCTCGCCGAAGCGCTGGAAATGCACGATCTCCCGGGCCCGCAGGAACTTGATGACGTCGTTGACGTCCGGGTCGTCGGACAGGCGCAGGATGTTATCATAGGTGACCCGGGCCTTCTGCTCGGCGGCCAGGTCCTCCGTCAGGTCGGCGATCAGGTCGCCCTTGACGGCCATGGACGCCGCATTCCACGGGGAGCCGGAGGCGGCGGTGGGATACACCCCGGCGGTGTGATCCACGAAATACGCCTCGTATCCCGCCTTTTTGACCTCCTCCGGCGTCATGTTCCGGGTCAGCTGGTGGACGATGGCGCCGATGATCTCCAGGTGTCCCAGCTCCTCGGTGCCGATGTCCGTCAGCAGGGCCTTCAGTTCCGGATAGGGCATGGAGTACCGCTGGCTCAGATAGCGCAGAGACGCGCCCAGCTCGCCGTCCGGACCACCGTACTGGCTGATAATAAAGGCCGCCAGCTTGGGGTTGGGATTGGCGATGCGCACGGGGTACTGCAGCTTCTTTTCATAGACAAACATCAGTCCGAACCTCCTTCGTCCCAGGGCCACGGATCGTTGAGCCACCGATAGCCGCCCTCCGTGACGGTGGTCTGGGTCAGGGGGCCGTACTGCTCCTGATACCGGGCGCGGCCCTCCTTGGCCAGGGCGATATATTTCCAATACAGGTTCAGGACCTCCTGGTCGTCGGCGTGGGTCACCAGATACAGCCCCAGCTCGTCAATGGCAAAATCCAGGGCCATCAGCTCCGACAGGGCGTTGTTGGCCGCCGGGAACCGGCTGCGCAGCTCCTTATGAAACGGCAGGTCCAGCCCGGGAAACAACGTTCCCTGCTGCAGGGCCTCCCGCTGGTCGTACCGGGGCGGGTCCTGCTGCTGCATGGCCACAAAGGGAAAGGCCAGCGCCCCGCAGCCGCCGGGGAGACTGCCCTGGTTCTGCGGGCACCCATTGGCAGGGGTGCAGCTGCTTGTTTCTGTGTACAAGGGGATTCCTCCTTCACAAATCGTGGGTATGGCCCCCGCGCGGGGGCTCACTCCAGTATATGTACCCCTCCCCCAGCGGGAAACGGGGGATTCCCTTTTATCGGGAAATGTGGTATGGTATAGAAAACGCATCCCCTGCATACGGTGAGCCGAAGGGGGTGCGGAGATGATCGTTATACTTCGCCGCCGGTATCTTGCGGCGGCTGCGGCGGTGCTGCTGCTGGCGGGAGCCGCCGCCGTCCTGCGGCCGGGACGGCCTGCCGCTGTAAACGCTGCCGCGGGCTGCCGGACCATCGTTCTGGACGCCGGACATGGCGGCGAGGACGGCGGCGCGGTGTCCCCGGACGGGGTGGTGGAAAGCGACCTGAACCTGGCCATCACCCGGCGGCTGCGGGATGTGCTGCTGTTTCTGGGCCGGGATACCGTGCTGACCCGGACGGGGGAGGACGCGATTTATTCGCCGGAGGCCGTCACCCTGCGGGAGAAGAAGGTGTCGGACCTGAAAAACCGGGTGGCCCTGATTAACAGCAAGCCGGAGGCGGTGCTCATCAGCATCCACCAGAACAGTATGCCCGACCACCCGTCGGTCCATGGGGCTCAGGTGTTTTATAACGGCGCGGTCTCCGGCCCACGGCTGGGCGAGACGGTCCAGGCGGCCCTGAACGGCGCCGTCAACGCCGGAAACGGGAAAAACGCCAAGGCCATCGACAGCACCATCTATCTGATGAAAAATGTACAATGTCCCGCCATTTTAGTGGAGTGTGGCTTTCTGTCCAACCGGACGGAAACCGGACAGCTGCTGACCGGCGGGTATCAGCTGAAGCTGGCGGTGTGCATCGCCGCCGGATTTCTCCAGCACGACACGGAGGGAGCAAGCGCATGAAAACCAAAACCGTATTTTACTGCACCGAGTGCGGCAACGAGACCCCCAAGTGGGCGGGACGCTGCCCGGCCTGCGGCGCATGGAACAGCATCGTGGAGCAGGCGGATAAGCCGGTGAAATCCGGCAGAAAGCCAGAGTCGGCGAGGATCGTGAAGCCCGTGCCCATCACGGAGATCGGCACGGCGGACGAGATCCGTTTTTCCACCGGTATGGGGGAGCTGGACCGGGTCCTGGGCGGCGGCGCGGTGAAAGGCTCCCTGGTGCTGGTGGGCGGTGCGCCGGGTATCGGCAAATCCACCCTGATGCTTCAGATCTGCAAGAAGCTGGGGGAGTTCGCCCGGGTACTGTATGTGTCCGGCGAGGAGTCGGCCCACCAGCTGAAGCTGCGGGCCCAGCGCCTGGACGCGGAGAGCGATAATCTGTACGTTCTGTCGGAGACCTGCCTGGGGAATATCTTAGAGTGCGTCCGCAGCGAGCAGCCGGATGTGCTGATCGTGGACTCCATCCAGACCCTGTATAACGAGGACCTGGATTCCCCCGCCGGAGGGGTGGGACAGGTGAAGGACTGCACCATGGCCCTGATGCAGCTGGCCAAGGGCCAGGGGGTCACCGTGTTCGTCATCGGCCATGTGAACAAGGAGGGCTCCATCGCCGGGCCCAAGGTCCTGGAGCACATGGTGGACTGCGTGCTGTATTTCGAGGGGGACCAGCATATGACCTATCGGATCCTCCGGGCGGCCAAGAACCGTTTCGGCGCCACCAACGAGATCGGCGTGTTCGAGATGATGGACCGGGGCCTGCGGGAGGTGGAGAACCCCTCCGAGATGCTGCTGTCCGGGCGGCCCAAGGACGCCCCCGGCACCTGCGTCACCTGCGCCATGGAGGGGGCCAGGCCCGTTCTGGCGGAGGTGCAGGCCCTGATCGCCCCGGCCAGCGCCTCCAACCCCCGGCGCATGAGCAACGGCTTTGACTACAACCGGGCGGCCATGCTGCTGGCGGTGCTGGAAAAGCGGGGCGGGCTGAAGGTCTCCGCCTGCGACGCCTATCTGAACATCGTGGGCGGTCTGTCACTGGACGAGCCTGCCGCAGACTTGGCAGCGGTGATTGCATTGGCGTCCAGCTATTTGGACAGGCCGGTGCCCAGCGATCTGGTGGCCATCGGAGAGGTGGGCTTGACCGGGGAACTGCGCAGCGTCAATCAGTTGGATCAGCGGGTGTCTGAAATTCAGCGCCTGGGATTCCGGAGGTGCGTGGTGCCGGCTCATCGGGCAGGTACCATAAAGGCTCCGACCGGCTTGACGGTGATCCCGGCCCGGAATATCGGTGAGGCGATCCGAGCCGCGCTGCGTCCTGCGGAATGAAGTGTACACAGGCGCCGCCCAAGGCCGGTTGTCCTGCGGCGGCAGCGCTGTCCAACGTGCAGAGCCCGTCGCTTTGATAAACGCATTTACTGGTGCATGGGATCATAACATCAACTCATTTCTGTTTGATTTGCTTGTAGCATGACCCATCCGCCGGATTTTATGTTGAATGACTGAGGAGAGGAGACGTTCGCGGGATACAGTAAACTGAACAAAATAAAAATTTTGTTCAATTTAGGGAAGACGTTTTCAGCCTCCCTCGACATTTGACCGCTTTTTAGCGCAAATATCCCGCCAGCCTGCTATGTCTGATTATCGTACCGAAGCACCGGAGATCCTGCGGGATTTCCTTTCTTATCACGAGACCATCAAGGCCCATTCCCAGCGCACCGTAGATGAATACTACCTGGATCTGCGAAATTTCTTCCGCTATATGAAACAGATCCGTGATCCCGATCTGGCTGACAAGTCTCTGGATGAGATCAGTATTATGGACGTGGATCTGGAATTTGTCGGCAGCATCAAGCTGTCGGACATTTACAGCTACATGACCTATCTCAGCCGGGATCGGGTCCGGTTTCAGAACAGCTCCCATTCGGACTACGGCCTGAACGCCGCGTCCCGTGCCAGAAAAATCGCCACGATCCGCTCCTTTTACAATTACCTGACCAACAAGGCCCATCTACTTCGTGAAAATCCTGTCAAAGATATCGACGCGCCCAAGCTGAAAAAGGAATTGCCACGCTATTTGACGCTGGAGCAAAGCAAGGATCTGCTCAGCGCCGTGGACGGTAAAAATCAGGAGCGCGATTACGCCATCCTGACTCTGTTCCTTAACTGCGGACTCCGGATCTCCGAGCTGGTAGGATTGAATTTACAGGACATTCAGGACGAGACCATGCGCATTCTTGGTAAGGGCAACAAAGTTCGTATTCTTTACCTCAATGACGCCTGCCAAGCGGCACTGAACCGCTATCTGGCGGTCCGGCGGCCCATCACCGGACGGGACGCCAACGCACTGTTCCTGTCCTCTCAGAATGAGCGGATCAGCCGGTCCACCGTTCATGCCATGGTGAAAAAGCGGCTTTTAGAGGCCGGTTTGGACGCCACCCAGTATTCTTCTCATAAGCTGCGGCACACGGCGGCAACGCTGATGCTGCAAAACGGCGTGGATGTCCGGGCGGTCCAGGAGGTTTTGGGACATGACCACCTGAATACCACGGAGATCTACACCCATATTGATAATGAAGCTCTGCGTGTCGCCGCGAAGGCGAATCCCCTCTCCAAGGTGGATATCCCCAAGCGGAAATAAACAATATCGAAATATGAAAAGGAGAAGGACGGAAACGTCCTTCTCCCCTTTTTTCTTCGATCACAAAAATGCGGAATCCTCTGCACTGCGGTTGCCGATCAGCAGCATATTCAGCTTCCCCCACCGCCGGATCTCCTGTTTGGAAAACAACAGCCGTTGGCGCAGGCTCTCGTCCAGTTCCTGCGGATTCAGCGTCACCAGACAGCGGAAGGCGCAGGGCATCAGGTCCGCGCTGGAAATGCCGCAGAGAAGCCCGTCGGTATAGTCCCGCATCTCCAGCGGATTGAAAATATACAGAAGGTCCTCCTCCAGCGGATTGAGCTGATTGAAAAAGGTAAACCGGATCAGCATATCGCTGTAAACAACGTTGCCCGTATAATAGGATTCATTGCTGCATCCGTTGCCGGAAACAGAGCAGAGCGTAAAGCTCGCCACATAGGTGCCGGGCCGCTCCGCGTGCTCGTGAATGTCGATCACACCGTCCTTCAAACGGTGATAGCGGCCGTCATAAAAATAAAAATATAACATCTTTGCCTGGAAAAACGGACTTTTCCGGGCTGCGTATGCAGAAGAGTGATCTCCTCACCGTGGGCGGCGGGGACGGCGGAAGGGTCGGCTGATAGCTGGTCAGCTGCCCGAAGGAAACCTGCAGCGCCTGACTGATCTCATATAAAGTGGCGATATCAATGGAGATTTCTCCGTTTTCATATTTACAGGCCGTGGCACGGCTCTTGTGGATGACATCCGCCAACTGCTGCAGTGTCATGCCGTTGGCTTTGCGGTATTTGCGGATCTGACCACCGATATAGATATTGATCTCGTTCATACAACTTGTTTCCTTAAAATATCCATTGCCTTCTTCTTGATCGGACACACAGTTTATAGAGGTTGTTTTCTATCAGTATATATCATTTCAAGAAATTTTCCAAAAGAATATTTCCTGAAATGAAACTTCTGCTGTTTGCTTTTTTTCCGCAGCCTGATAGAATGTTCTCTTGTTGAAGACAAAAAGATAGAAATGAGTGTGCAAAACGAAAAACAAACACAGTGGTTTCAGCGGCTCTCTGGGCTTCGTTCTGGCGGCCGCAGGCAGTGCCGTAGGCGTCGGCAATATCTGGCGCTTCCCCTATCTCTGCGCCAAGGACGGCGGCGGCCTGTTCCTGTTGGTGTATCTGGTGCTGGTGCTGACCTTCGGCTTCACACTGCTGACCACGGACGTGGCCATCGGCCGCCGGACCAAGCAGAACGCACTGAACGCCTTCGGAACCCTGCATAAGAAGTGGCGTTTTCTGGGATATCTGACCTTCCTGGTTCCCACCCTCATCATGACCTACTACTCCGTCATCGGCGGCTGGATCGCTAAGTATTTCGCGGTCTATCTGGTCTCTGACGGAACCCAGGCGGCTCAGGATGGCTTCTTTACCTCCTTCATCACCTCTCAGGTCTCCCCGATCGTCTTTATGCTGCTGTTCCTGGCACTGACGGCGTGGGTGGTCTATTGCGGCGTGGAGAAGGGCATTGAGAAATATTCCCGGTATATCATGCCGGTCCTGCTGCTTCTCGTCATCGGGATCGCCGTGTTCTCTCTGACGCTGAGCCACACGGATGACAGCGGCGTGACCCGCACCGGTCTTCAGGGCCTTGTGAAGCCTGACTTCACCGGCATGACACTTCGGAGCTTTTTGAACGCGGTGCTGGACGCCATGAGCCAGCTCTTCTTCTCCCTCAGCGTCAGCATGGGCATCATGATCACCTACGGCAGCTACGTGAAGGATGATGTGGACCTGAACAAGGCCAACGGGCAGATCGAGATCTTCGACACCGGCGTGGC
>ERZ772855.3372-NODE-3372-length-12103-cov-2.886703_pt1 | contig 12103 bp, 8 predicted proteins | sample MGYA00511900_ERZ772855 | MGnify/ENA primary metagenome ERZ772855 (study PRJEB29015, sample SAMEA2737701) | human gut metagenome | biome: human gut; feature: human-associated habitat; material: faeces | place: China | collected 2012 ...
AAAACTCACTGAACAAAAATACAAAGGTTCTTATGAACAGATTGCGAAGTTAGTGTGCACCGGCTCTTTCAAATGCCTTGGCACTATCGTACTCACAGTTAGTTCCTGGGAATACCGGGATAAATACTGTTGGCTTGGCAACCTTATTCTTGCATACATGTACGCTTGGTGCTTCATATAACTTGCTTTCAACCGGTGTAGTTTCCTTAGAAGCCTTAGTTGGGAATACACCCTCAAGGGTATCAGCCCATACGCTTAATGCTTCTTCTACATTAATTGAAACTTCCTTGTATGTGAACTTACCATTATCCTTAACAGTACCAACCTTAGTATAAGCTGTAGTAATCTCACTAAGCTTGTCCGATGGAACTTCTGCAACGATACAGCCATAAGCTGGTGCAAAGAGGTCATCTTCCTTAACGTCTGCGCTGATCTCAAAACCTAACTTATTACCAAATGCCATCTTGCTGAGTGCTGGCACAAGTCCGTTAGCATCAAGAACATATGCAGATACGATTGCCTTCTTCTGGATAAGCTCATGTATTGCACTGTAGAGTGCCTTAACCTGTTCGAAATCTGGAAGATCATACTGATTCTTCTTAATATCAAATCTGACTAATACATCACCATCATTCTTAAGTTCAGGAGTAATAATATCTCCTTCCTTAGCTACATCAATAGCAAATGAGCAGAGTGTTGGTGGAACATCGATATGTTCAAATGTTCCTGACATACTGTCCTTACCACCGATTGATGGAAGTCCGAATCCCATCTGTGCTTCATATGCACCAAGAAGTGCTGCAAATGGCTGGCTCCATCTTTCTGGATCTTCTGTCATTCTTCTGAAGTATTCCTGATATGTGAATCTGATCTTACTGAAATCACCACCGGCAGCAACAATCTTAGCTACAGAATCTGTAACAGCATATATTGCTCCATGATATGGGCTCCATGATGAAAGATATGGATCAAATCCATAAGACATCATAGTTACTGTATCGCATGAACCCTTAAGCACTGGAAGCTTTGCAACCATGCTCTGTGTCTCTGTAAGCTGATACTTACCACCATATGGCATATATACTGAACCGGCTCCGATAGAACCATCAAATCTCTCAACAAGTCCCTTCTGTGAGCATTCGTTAAGGTCTGCTAAAGTCTTTAACCACTTACCGCGTACATCTGTAACCTTAACCGGCTTAAGGTAATCGTCTTCCTGTGAAGGAATATCAACTACAACCTTAGTCTCCTGATGAGCACCATTAGTATCAAGGAATGCTCTTGAAATATTAACGATATCCTTGCCTCTCCAGTTAAGAACAAGTCTTGGTTCTTCTGTTACAACAGCTACCTCAACTGCCTCTAAGTTCTCCTCAGCAGCATACTGAAGGAATTCCTTGACATCCTTAGGATCAACAACAACAGCCATTCTCTCCTGAGATTCTGATATAGCCAGCTCTGTTCCGTCAAGTCCTTCATACTTCTTAGGTACTTTATCAAGATCTACCTTAAGACCTGCTGCAAGCTCACCAATTGCAACGGATACACCACCTGCACCAAAGTCATTACATTTCTTAATAAGCTTAGTAACCTCTGGTCTTCTAAAGAGTCTCTGCATCTTACGCTCTGTAGGCGCATTACCCTTCTGAACCTCAGCACCACAATCCTCAATAGACTTCTCTGTATGAACCTTAGATGAACCTGTAGCTCCGCCACATCCATCTCGTCCTGTTCTTCCACCAAGAAGAATAATGATATCTCCCGGGTCAGAATTCTCTCTCTTAACTGCACTTCTTGGAGCAGCAGCTATAACTGCACCAATCTCCATTCTCTTGGCAACATAATCAGGATGATATATTTCCTTAACATATCCTGTAGCAAGTCCGATCTGGTTACCATAAGAGCTGTATCCGTGAGCAGCACCTGTGACAAGCTTTCTCTGTGGGAGCTTTCCATGAATTGTCTCTGATACCGGAACAGTAGGATCTGCTGCACCTGTAATTCTCATTGCCTGATATACATATGTACGTCCTGACAATGGATCTCTTATAGCACCACCAAGACAAGTTGCTGCGCCACCAAATGGTTCGATTTCTGTTGGATGGTTATGTGTCTCGTTCTTAAAGTTAACAAGCCATTCCTCTGTCTTTCCATCAATCTCAACTGGAACAACAATTGAGCAGGCATTAATCTCATCAGATTCTTCCTGATCAGCTAACTTGCCCTCAGCCTTTAACTTCTTAGCACCCATAAGTGCGAGATCCATAAGGCATACGAACTTGTCCTTACGGTCCTTATATATTTCTGCTCTGTCTGAAAGATACTTGTTATATGTAGCTTCCATAGGGGCTTTATAGAATCCGTCCTTAAACTTAACATCTGTAAGCTCTGTTGCAAATGTTGTGTGACGGCAATGATCCGACCAGTATGTATCAAGTACTCTGATTTCAGTCATAGAAGGATCACGCTTCTCAACACTAGCAAAATGCTCCTGAATGAACTTAAAATCCTTAAATGTCATGGCAAGTCCTAAAGAATCATATAATTCCTTTAACTTATCCTCTGGCATATCCTTGAATCCGTCAAAATAAATAACATCAGCAGGAGTCTTGAACTCAGTAACTAAAGTTTCTGGAATATCCTCTGCTGCCTGTCTTGAATCAACAGGGTTAATGCAGTGTTCCTTAATCCTGTTCTTCTCCTCATCAGTAACAGTTCCTGTCAGTACATAAGTTACAGCCGTCTTGATAACCGGTGTCTCATTCTCGTTAAAGAACTTAACACACTGTTCTGCAGAATCAGCTCTCTGGTCGAACTGTCCTGGAAGATACTCTACAGAGAACACGAAATCGTCCTTTCCCGCTGGAAATGTTCCCTCATAAACATCATCTACCGGTGGCTCAGAAAAAACAGTAGTAAGTGCTTTCTTATATGTTTCTTCTGAAAGATTCTCAATATCATAACGGATAAGAACTCTTACATCTGTAATAGTCTTTATTCCAAGATATCCTCCTATCTCCTCAAGTAATTCTTTCGCATTAACTGCAAATGGTTTCTTTTTCTCGACAAAAACTCTCTTTACGCCGCTCATATCTTCCTCCTGAGATTAGTTATATTAATTATTAATATTTAACCATTGTATCACAATAAAACATATTTTCAAACAACTATTCATGCATTCTTCTTATTATCTTGTAAACAACCTGATTACCCATTACGGTAGGACCTGTATGTGCGAAGAAAACAATACCGTCTGTCTGTGATATTATCTCACTCTTAACAGTACCCTCGCATGGGTCAAGAATCTGTGCTATAAGCTCACCATGATATACAGGATCACCCGGCTCTTTAAGTCTCTTGTAAAATCCTGCATCATAAGTCTTGACTGCCATAAGGTCAAATTCGTTGATAACACTTGCAATATATCCACTGTGATTGTTGTACTTAAGAATACCCATTCTGGTTAAAAACCTGAGAACAGATGACACAGCCTGTCTTGCAGATTTCTCATCAATCATATCTGTGCTGTTAGTATATATTGAAAACGCATTAGTACCATTCATCTGCCAGTTATAATTTAGTGTCACTGTATCCATTGGCTTCGGCTTTCTAATAACAACGTACTGAAGTCCAAACAGATTGGCAAGACTTGCACTCTGAAATCCTGTATCCATCATCTTTACATGAGGAATAAAATCACCCGGCATATAAAAGCTCGCAAAATGTATGCCATAACTGTAACCCTTAATTCTGTCAAAAAGTGTTCCTGCTATCTGCTTGGTTGTATCTCCATTAACATCCCCAGGAAAAGCTCTGTTTATATCAGAATTATCTGTAGGCCAGAATCTCTTTCCAACATTCATGGAAAATCTGTTAACAGATGGGATAACAAGAATCTCATGATTGTGCGATATTGCACCATGAGCCTCAAGCTCTTTAAGTGCCTTAACAAGCTGCGAACATATATACAGCTGCTGTATCTCATTACCTCTTAATGCACCAACAATACATGCCGACTTCTCACCACCGCCGAATCTGTAGCCTTCTATCTGATAATCTTCTCTATATATACCCTTTAACGAATAAATAATCTCTTTCTTCATTATCTGCCACCATAAACTCTTGCTATAAGAGCCCCCTTATGTACTACCGGATTCTCTCTTAATGTAAATATAATTCCATCTGTAGGCGATTCAATTCTCTGGATTATTCTTCCCTCAATAGGTTCGATAATATCTCCTATATGCGTTCCAATTCCAATCCTTCCCATAGAATCAACTGCTGATACGAATATTCCGCTTTCCTTAGCAGTAAGAAATGTAACCTCACCCTCTGTAGAGATAATAGGTTCATTCACTTCTTTCGGCTCATCATCCCATATCCCCATATGAGACATAAGGTTAAATATACCATCAACAATATCCCTGCAATACTTTGGCGTAATTCTGTTTCCAACACCCATCTCCGTAACAAGAGTAGGCACACCAAGATGATTAAGACTATAGGCAAGAGTTGCATCAAGCACAGTAATAGACGAATATATCCACACAAATTGTGCATTCATCATCTTCGCATAAGGAAGAAGCTTTTCCTGCGTATCATCATTAATTCTTACCTGTGGCATCTCATTTACAAATATATTGCTTGAATGGATATCAATACACAGATCGCTTCCAATAATATCTTCAATAATACCTGCTGCCACATATTCAGCCATCGCTCCATTATTATCGCCAGGGAAAACCCTGTTCATATCAAGGTCAAACATAGGAATTCCTCTTGAACCTGTATCAAGTCCAAGAGGATTAATATCTGGATAAATATCTACAATTCCTTTAAGCTTATTCTTCTCTCTTTCAATCCTTCTGATAACCTCATAGCAGATATACTGTCCGTCAAGTTCATCCCCATGAGTGCCTGTAACTATAGAAATCCTTGGCATATCAATGCCGTTTTCTTCATTCATAAGTCTGTTCTTTCTTACTACCAGCCTTTCATGCACCGGCAATTCCACCGAAACAACTTCTTCTATCATAATACTCTCCCTGTAATATACTTATTCATCATAATCCCTAAGAATAATTGTGCTTGGCGTCTTCTTAACAATTATATGTGAAAATACAGAACTTGGCATGTAAGTCTTATCATCCATATATATCCTGCTTCCCGGATATATATGATTCTTTACTTTAACAACTGCTCTCTCTGAATCTCTTATAAGATTGTATAATGCCTTGCTCTTTTCTTCAAGCTTGGCTTTCTGAGCCATCTTTACAATCTTTGACTGGGTAACTCTCAATGCCATTTTACTATCATACTTTTCAGGCATGTTCTGTTTAATCATCTCAAACTTCTTATTAGCCATTTCAAAAGTTTCAATCTGTCCGTCTACTTCCTTAAGTTCCATAATAAGTTCTGCATATTCTTTTCTGATTTCTTTGGTCGAACCAACCCTCAACAAAGTCTTTACATTGCTTTCATGTCCACATGATGTAGTACTGATTCCCATAACACCAGTTACATCACCACCTATAATAGAACCTATGGGTCCCTCAACAAATATCCTGCCATATGTAAGCACCCTGCAGTTAAGAATATAATTACACTGTAAGTCTCCTTTGGCAATAACCTCTGTATTCTCAAAAAATCTGCCTGATATATTTCCCCCTGCCTCGATTTTTCCTGAATTCTTAGTATTAACACCATCCTTTAATACAATATCTTTCCCAGCAATAAGTGTTGCTCCCTCAACGAAGCCTCCAACATATATACTTCCCATGGCATGAACTGTTACACCACTTCTCACACTGCCTGTAATATTAACATCCCCGTTAAAGTCAATATTCCCCATGCTCATATCTAGATTACCATTAACCTCATATACATTAACAACACTTAAATCATAGTTACAGTATTCAATCTTTCCAGATATTGCAGCATAAGTTTCTTTACCATCATCAGATGTCTTAAAGCCCTTACCATGCAGTCTTGGCTTTGGTTTACCCTGCTTAGGAACAAGCAGCTTTCCACATACATCAAAGCCAAACTCCCCTTTAGTCGGCTCATGATATCTTGCCAGCAGATCACCCTCATTAACCTTTTCAAATCTCTTCTGGTTAAAGTAATCAATAGAACCATCTTCTCTTACTGTAGGTCTGTTATTATTAATTGCATCTGTATCAAAGAAAAACTCATAATATCCATCTTTTCCTGCCTCTACCGGTTTACCAAAAGCAACTTCAACCGGCTGGTCATATATTTTTTGTGAAATCATCCATCGAATTTTTTCTTCATCTATTCCCGTCTTAATTCCATTAAGCGATAGCTTATTCATGACTTCATCATATGTATATCCTTCATCACATTTGCCAAGCCTGACTGATGCGCTCATATTATCATCTGCAATATATACATAAACCTCATGTAACTCGATATCATCTATATCAGCTGTTTCATTAACTATTTCTGTATTGCTCATGCTGTTCCCCCTTTCCGAAGGTCTTATCCATTCATTATAAAAACACTGTACTGTAATAGCTGCATCTTAACATCCATACTTAAGCAGCCCATCCAGATTACTTCCCCTCTCAAGTGCAAGTCTTATCTTCTCCATCTCTTTAAATGTATATCTTGGATCAGCATATAAAGAAACATCTACACCGCTTGTAAGTCCCATAAGAATTTCCTGTGACTGCAATTCATTAAGTGCAGGCTTCTCGTCATTCCATTTATCAGAAATTCTGTGTCTTGCCTCTTTCATGCTTACCGCATCAATAAACGGATCTGCATATTCAGAAACATCTATTCCTTCTTCAAGTCCAAGTCTTATCTGCTTCATCTGTCCTGATGAAAATCCAACCATGTTATATGGAGTAACATCAATCCCTTCCTCAAGTCCAAGTCTAATCTGTTCCATCTGTTTCCCATTGTATTCATGAAGCAGATACTTAGTTATATCGACACAACTGTGTATTCCCAGCCTTATCTCATTGAGCTGATATTCATCATAATTATCCTCAACAAAAAATGTAAGGTCAATCTCTTCTTTTTTTGCAAGTCTTATCTGTCTTAATACCTCTCCTGAATAACCAAGCTTTGCATACCTGGTCAGATCATAATTAAGCTCTGATGCAAGCCTTATCTCTCTCATAACAGAATGACTGAACTTAGGATTACATATATCATCCATATTCATTCCGCTACGCACAGCCTGCTTCAGTTCTTCCATCTGCATATAATCATACTGTGCATCTGCAAATCTGCTTACATCAAGTTTTTCTTCCAGACCAAGTCTTAATGCTTTCATCTGGGCAGCGTTAAATTCCTCTTTGCAATACACACTCACATCAACGCCATTCTCAATTCCTCTAATAATCTCAATAGTCTGTAATTCATCAAATCCCAGAGACTGCCAGACCTGCTTGTCTACAGTTTTGTTTTCTATATTCTTATTAATCTCTTCCACGTTCTGCATAAGCCCATCTCCCATAATCAAAACAAATCATCATATATCCGGACCTTAATAATATCTGTCTAAATTCTATCACACATACAGTCCGACTACAAGTTCTAACATTGTACATTTTTTATCAATGCCCTATATATCCTGTTCCGTCCAGAAATCCTTAATACATTTATAAGCATTACCCAGACTGACTGGAAATATCCTGTTCCACTCCCTAGGATACATACGCTCATATTCACCAGTCATAAATCTGTCATCCAGAAGTGCAATAACTCCCTTATCCGTATCCGTCCTTATAACCCTTCCTGCTGCCTGAAGCACCTTATTCATTCCCGGAATAACATAAGCATAAGAATATCCATTTTTACCAAACTCATCAAAATAATCCCTTAAAATGTTACGCTCCCTGCACACCATCGGAATCCCTGTTCCGACAATGACAGCTCCGATAAGGCTCTCATCCTTTAAGTCAATGCCTTCGGAAAATATTCCTCCAAGCACACAGAATCCTGCAAGCGAAGCCCCTTCTGGAAGTTCCTCATAAAATGCTGATAAGAAATTTTCCTTGTCAGCCTCCTTCATAAACCTTCCCTGCACAAGCACATTTACACAGCTTTCTGGTAAAAATGTATATTCTCCACCACATTCGACCACATTAACACCATTTTCCCACCTGAAGCACTCAAGAACACTCTCCATGTAAGAATATGACGGAAAGAACACCATATATCTGCCGCTTCTGCCAGAAATCATATGCATAATATAATCATGTACCTTGGCATATTCCCTTGCGTTTCTTCTTGTATAACGGCTTGTCACATCAGTAGCCACGACAATTCTCTTATTATCAGGTTCAAAAGAAGAGTGTGCATACACCGCTCTTTCTGATACATCACCTGAAAGCATTTCCTTAAAATAATTGACCGGAAGCAGCGTTGCTGAGAAGAATACCGTGCTTCTGCCCTGTGAAAGTCTCTCACTTATGTTGCCAGACGGGTCAACACAGTACAGATGTACAAGAAAGTTTCCATCATTATCATGCTCATTATAATAGACATATTTTTCATCAGCACAGTCATACATATTAAGAAAATGTCTCACTGCAAAGAAAAACTCGAGCAGCTCGTTAGTCACAGGCTCACCCTTATGCCTTTCCATAAACTTCTGCATAAGTCCCATTACACGCTCAAGGCTGGCTGGAAATGTTCCAAGACCACTCACAACCATGAATGTATCGCACTGTCTTTTATATTCGAGCAACTGCTTGTTACATCTGTCAAGTGCGCCTGCAAGCCGTTTGTCCATCTCTTTGACAAGCTTCTTAGCCGCAAGAAAATCTTCTTTTTTCAACACTGCACTGTACATTTCTCTTGCTCTGTCCACAAGGTTATGTGCTTCATCCACAAGAAACACATAATCACCCTTCGCACCATTGCCAAAATACCGCTTAAGCGACGCATCCGGGTCAAATACATAATTATAATCACATATAATTCCATCACACCAGTACGAAACATCAAGCGACATCTCAAACGGGCAGACATTATGTCTGTTGGCATATTCCATGACATTATCTCTTCCGATAACCATCTGGCTCGTTATTATGTCGTACACAGCATCATTAATCCTGTCAAAATGCCCCTTGGCATAAGGACATGCCACGGGGTTGCAGTTGCGCTCATCAAGTGGACATATTTTGTCCTTCGCTGTAAGAGTAACAGTTCTCATATGAAGCCCGTTATCTCTTAATATAGCATAAGTATCCTCCGCAACAGTTCTCGTTATTGTCTTTGAAGTCAGGTAAAATATCTTGTCTGACATCTGCTGTCCTAACGCCTGCACAGCCGGGAACACAGTAGACAACGTCTTTCCGACACCTGTAGGTGCCTGAATATATAGATTGGTATTATCTTCAATAGCCCTGTATACACTCACGCACAGATTCTTCTGCCCCTCCCTGTATTCATAAGGAAACTTAAGTTCTCTGATTGATTCCGTCCTTTTATGCCTCTCATCAAATGTATAATCAGTCCATCTCTTAAAGCCCGTAATCAGCTTATTAAACCACTCTTCAATTCTTTCAAATGTATATTCTTCCAGAAACTTGTTGATTGTCTCAGGCTCAGGAGTAACGTAAGTCATCTGGATTCCAATCTTTGACAGCTTCTTCTGGCTTGCATATATATAGCCATATACCAGTGCCTGGGCTTTATGCACATAGACCGGTTCTTTCAGCAGAGAAACATCTGTCTGCATAGTCTTTATCTCATCAATTATTGCATCGCTCTCCGGCTCTTTATTGCCATCCTCGTCATAATTAATATCTGCAATAATACCGTCAGCCCTGCCTTCAACCTGTAATACATACTCAATCCCTAAGTCAGATACAAGCGGTATCTCAATCTTTAAAGGCACTTCTGCATGATACATAGTTCCCATGCTGTGCTGGATTTTCCTGTGAATCCTTGCCCCCTCCTGCATGATTTTCACATCATTGCTGCCTGTATTCCTGTTGTCAATATCACCTTCTGCGCACATGAATTCCACAAGATTCCTTACAGATATTCGAAAGCAGTTTCCATTTACAGAGTACATACTATCTCCATTCAATAATGTTCTTCAATATCGTATATATAGGCATTGCCTGTCTTTCCGACTCTTTTAACCTGTTCCATGTAATTAAGCATTGCAAGTACACTGGCAGCAGTCTGCCTGTCAATATGCGCTGCATTTGCAAAATCCGCTGAAGTAAAGTTCTTCTCAAGCCCTTCTGGTACAAACTGCATATAATCCTGCGGACAGTCCAGTTCAACTATCTTTCTTATTCCAACAGGAATGCGGTCATAACGCACACTTCTGCGCTTCTTATCGTAACTCCAGCCATTAAGAAGCTTATATTCTTCCATATCAATCAGCAGCAATGTAACCTTAAGATTCTGATTCTTTAAAAATGCTTTAATCTTATACAGTTCAAACATCGCGTCATACACAGAGCATCGCTTTGGAGACTTTCTTCTGGAAGTAATATCCCCTGTTTCCGGCTCAATCCAGCTTAAATACTTTTCATACGGCATCGGATATACAACCCTCACCTGATATTCATTCAGGAACACTGACAACTTATCCCTTAACTTGTTAAGCTGCCTTGTCTGAATCTCAATTATCCCATGCTCATTATATATATCTGCAAAATAACCGTCTATTGCAACCTCATGATTATCCTCATCAGGTTCATAATACATTTTTAATACTGCATGCAGTGTCTTTTCCGACAAAGTACCTATCCCCTTGTCATTATGGCTCTTACCGATTATCTTCTCTTTCGCCGCGTCAAAAGCCTGACTGTCTATATATTCAACTGGTTCTGCTGCAGATTTCTTTTTTGACATTGTGTACCTCATATCAGATATATGTTATCATTGATAACAAGTATCTTACGAATACCTAAAAAAATCAAGGCATTTACCGATATAACCTTTATAAATCCAATTAAGAACAGGAGAAAAACATGATATCAATAAGCATGTGCATGATTGTAAAAAATGAGCAGGACATTCTTGCAAGGTGTCTTGATTCGTACGCAGGAACTTATGATGAATTGATTATTGTAGACACAGGCTCAACTGACAATACTAAAGAAATTGCCGCTCACTACACCGATAAAATATATGATTTTGAATGGATAAATGATTTTTCAGCCGCAAGAAATTTCGCATTTTCCAAAGCTGGATGTGACTACATATTCAGTGCTGACGCAGACGAAGTGCTTGATGATACCAACAACTACGCATTAAGAGAATTGAAACATATGCTTCTTCCAGAGATAGACATTGTCCAGATGTATTATGTCAATGCATCAGAATATAATTCTGTATACAATGCACACAAAGAACTCCGCCCGAAGCTTTTCAAAAGACTCCGTCCATTCACATGGATTTCACCAATACATGAAACAGTACGGCTCACGCCAATCGTATATGACAGTGACATTGAAATTCTTCACATGCAGGGGGGCGACCATAGTAAAAGAGACTTTTCAACATATTTCAAAGCATTTGAAAAAGGTATCCACATTGAAGATTATGTAGTTACCATGCTGTGTAAAGAGCTTCTTATATCCGGTGAAGATTCCGACTTTATTGCTTTCAGGAATATATTTGAAAATGTTCTTTCCAAAGAAGGCAGAAGCAATGATTTAATGAAAGAAATCAACTGTATTCTTGCTAAGATATATATGGCAGACGGTGACACTGACGCATTCTTTAAGACCACTTTAAAAGCAGTTGCCGACAATCCTCCTGCTGAAATGTGTCTGATTCTAGGAACATTTTACATGAACCAGACAGACTATGAAGAAGCTGTGCTGTGGCTGTATAATGCTGCATTTGAGACAGAGAGCATACTTGATGTGGCAAGCAGCGGAAACAAGCCTTTATCTTTGCTTGGTAAATGTTATGAAGAACTTGCCGCAGCAACAGACGACCCATACGAGGCTGCCCAATATAACGAAATATCAGCCGACTATTATAGTCAGGCAGAAAATTGGAAGCTTCCGGAAGAATAAGAAAAAGCCTTAGGAAAATGTAATCTGAGCATCACATTTTCACTAAGGCTTTTTAATTATTTACTTATCATCAT
>ERZ772855.3387-NODE-3387-length-12090-cov-3.768093_pt1 | contig 12090 bp, 10 predicted proteins | sample MGYA00511900_ERZ772855 | MGnify/ENA primary metagenome ERZ772855 (study PRJEB29015, sample SAMEA2737701) | human gut metagenome | biome: human gut; feature: human-associated habitat; material: faeces | place: China | collected 2012 ...
AATTCCATTGATTTTATTAGTTTCCTTATATATTAATATAACACTTTTCCTTTATAAATTTTTTTATTTTCTTTTCATCTTTTCCTTCGTAATATGGAATAAGTAAATTTTTAAATTCTTCTGCTAGTTCTGCTGGAATTGCTATAATACCTTTTCCTTTTGAAATTAAATAGTGGTTACTAAAAATTACTGCTGTTCTTTTATTTCCATCAATAAATATTTGCTTTTTCATTGTATATAGTATAAGCTCTATTGCTCTATCTATATCATCCATTTTATCATTAAAAATTTTTTCTAATTCTTCTTTTATAACACTTTCAATTGGTAATTCTGGTTTCCATGTTGTTCCTCCTATTGCAACAGGAACGCTTCTAACTTTTCCTGCTGAATAGTAAAAGCCTTCTTCTACCATTTTATTTATTTCACATAATAAAGCAAAATTGGTATCACTTAGTATTACATTCTTATTTAATATAAATTCCCAAGCATGTTTTAGATTTACTATTTTCATAATATCTTCTGATGTCATATTATTTACTTTTCCACCTTCAATTATACTTTCTGTATCCGCAAAGGTAGTTGCAACACCTTCTAATATTGCTTGCTTATAAATTGTATCTGCCAAATGTCTTTTAGCAAAATCTATATTTTGTTTTACTTTTTCTGAAAGTTCTTCTTCTATATAATTTAATTGTGTTAATTTTTTGTTTATTTCTTTTATTTGTTTTTTCAATTCTTTCGCTTTAATACTATTGTTTAATACTAAATTATATAATTCATCTGAATATTCTCCAACATATTTAGTTAAAACGACTCCATCTTCTCTATAATGTACATAAATATATTTATTTGAATCGTTTTCTCTTATTTCAACTGAACCATATGCAAGCGATTGTAATTCATGTTCAAGCAATTGTTTATTTTGAAGAAGATTCATAATTTCGATTTTTTCTTCCATGATATTCCTCCTTAAAAATGTGAAACATTTCTTCAATTTTTTATTGATTTTGTTTCACATTTATATTATATCACAAAAATTAAAAATGTGAAACATTTCTAGCTTTTTTTGCTAATTTTGTTTCACATTTTATTTTACATTTTTATTTTCGTAATATATATCATTAATAAGCTTATTATTAGAGCAATAAAACCAACTATTTTCAATACTTTCGTTGTTTCGTTTGTCTCATTTGAGCTAAATGTTTTTGTTGCTATCTTTCTAGCATCATATATCATTATTACAGAAATTCCAAGAACAATTAATTCAATAATTATAAATATAATTTTGGCCATTTTGATAAAATCCCTTTCTTATAGTTCTTCTCAGCTATTTTTCAACTACTAGTTAAAGAATTCAACAGTATATTTACATTCAAACTCTTTTCTTGGTGCTAATGTTAACATGTCTGTCTTTTGCGTAAATACACCAGTCGATTTTATTGCATCTGCTGTTGTGTACCATGGTTCTAGGCAAATAAATGGTGCACCTGGTTTTGACCATACAGCTAAATATGGAAATCCTTCAAAGTCCATTGTTAACAATGTTTTGTTTCCAGTCTTCTTTTTTAGGCTAACTCTATGGGAAGTCAAACCTTTCATTATTATAGCATCATTCTTGAAAGAATCTTGATTTATTGGTATTCTTCTTAAATCTTGCATTATATTTCTGGCATATTCTGTTCCAATCAAACCATCAACTAGATATAAGAAATGTATTTTATTCTCATCTTCCTCAAATTCTAAATAATACTCATCACTGTATAAATCTCGTTGCTCTATTTTGAAAGCCGGATGTCCGCCTATTCCAAATGTCATATTGTTATCGCCTTCATTTACAACTTTATACATTGTTGTAAGTTTGTTTTCATCGGTTCTATATGTTACATATAAAGAAAAATCGAATGGATATTTTACAAAAGTGCTAGGATTACTTTTTAAAACATATGAGTGAAAATTATCCAATTTTGTAACAGGTTCAAATTCCATGTCTCTAGCAAATCCATGTTGTCCCATTTCATATGTCCTGCCATTTATAATTGTCTTGTTTTGTTTTAACTTTCCCACTATTGGAAATAGTACTGGAAAATGACGTTTCCAGTAGACTCTTCCATTCTCATCTATGCAATCTTGTCCTTGGTGTATTTTTTCTATGCCATCTAGCTTGTAACTTATTAATTCTGCTCCAAGCCTAGATGTAAGCATTTGACTATGCATATACATTACTCCTTTAATACTTGATTTATTTGTGCGTTTTAGAACCCGTACTTTTTTCTTAAGTAGATTATTACCTCTTTAATATGTTTTTCTTACATATTACTTATTCTTCTGTATGAAGTTCCAAGAATCTTCACACATTTCTTTTATTCCTTTTTTTGCTTCCCAACCAAGTTCTTCTTTTGCCTTTTTAGTATCTGAATAACATGTTGCAATATCTCCAGGTCTTCTTGGTGCTATTTTATATGGAACTTTATTTCCAGTAATTTCTTCGAAAGATTTTACCATATCTAAAACACTGTATCCAGTTCCTGTTCCAAGATTATAAATATATAAGCCTTTTCCTTCTTTATCTAGTTTATTTAGTGCTGCTAAATGTCCTTTGGCTAAATCTACAACATGAATATAGTCTCTAACACCTGTTCCGTCTGGAGTATCGTAATCATTTCCAAATACAGATAATTCTTTTAATTCTCCTGATGCAACTCTTACTACATATGGCATTAAATTATTTGGTATTCCCTGTGGTTCTTCTCCAATTAATCCGCTTTCATGAGCTCCTACTGGATTGAAATATCTTAATATACAAATATCCCATGAATTATCTGATGCATATAAATCTTTAAGTATTTGCTCTATGAATAATTTTGATGTTCCATATGGATTTGTTGTTCCACCAGTTTTACAATCTTCTGTTAGCGGAATTCTTTCTGGCTCTCCATATACTGTTGCAGATGAGCTGAATACGAATTTCTTTACTCCATATTTTTGCATTGTTTCTAATAATACAAGACATCCAGAAATGTTGTTATCATAATATTCTAATGGCTTTCTAACAGACTCTCCAACAGATTTATAACCTGCAAAGTTTAGAACTGCCTCAATATTATTTTCTTCGAATACCTTTTCTAACTTTTCTCTATCCAAATAATTTATTTCATAAAATTTAAAATCTTTTCCAGTAATTTTCTTAATAGCTTCTAAAGCCTTTGGCTTACTGTTAGAAAAATTATCTACTATAACAATATCCTTTTCTGAATTTAATAACTCAACTGCTGTGTGGCTTCCAATAAAGCCAGCACCTCCTGTAACTAATATAGCCATAAATATCATCTTCCCTTCTTTAATAATTTATATTTCTTGATATTTTCCATAAATGATTCCAATGTTTAATTGTCCAAAGTCGTCTGTTGAAGCACTTCCACCATTATTGCTTGTACAAGATGCACAGTTAGTGTTTGTATCTTCATTTGGTATAATTTCTTTTCCAGAACCACTTATAGCTCCATTATTTTCACAAAGTTCTACTATACTATTATTATACAAAATTCCGCAAATTCCTCCTAGATTAACCAAAATATCTGTTTCGGAATTTACATTTCCATAATTTTTTGAATTTGATAATCTAGCTGTTTCACTGTTTTTGCCGACTACGCCACCTAAATTTACAGTTTTACATATAACTCCTGCAACTTTAGATACTTGCCCATCATTTCGGCATTGTGTAATTGTTCCTTTACTTTCTCCTGCTATTCCACCAACATTAGTACTCCCAATTAAATTTCCAGTATTTTTAGAATTTTCTATCGTAGCAGTTTCTAGTATTGCAACAATTCCGCCTGCAAATTCTTCATCATTTGAATTTTCTTTTAAATTGCTTATTTCTGCAGTATTCTGACAAGCAACTATGTATCCCGTTGATTTTCCTGCTATTCCACCAACAATTTTTCCATCAATCTTCCCGTTATTGGTGCAACTTGTAAGGTTTCCATTTTGGTTATCTGCAACAATACCAGCTGTATAATATTTTGAACCTATTTGTTCTTCTATCTTTCCTTCATTTGTACAGTTTGTAATTTCGCCACTATTTTCGACAGAATTCAAAGCAACTATGCCAGCTTTTAATTGATTTGATATAATTGCAATGCTATTTGCTGTATCAATTATTTTCCCGCTATTTTCTGCACAAATTCCAGCAACTTCTATGTTTGAACTCTCTGCGTTAATACTTGCTGTTATTGTTCCCTCCGTTTTGCAAGTCTGAATTATCCCAGAATTTTTTGCTGATATAGTTCCAATTAATACTTTGGTATTTTCAATGTTTTCGTCCACTGAAACTGTTGCTGTAACTTTTAAATTTATTATTCTACCTTTATTATTGCCAAATATTCCAACTAATACATTATTTTCTGCACCTTGAGCTATATTTACAGAATAATTTTTTATTGTTTTATCATTTCCATTAAATATTCCCTCAAAGGCATGTTCTAAGTTTCCAATCGGTAAAAAGCCGTTTGCTGTAGTCAGCTCTGTTTTTATATCTTCAACTTTGCCATCTTTATTTACGTCATCATACTTAGCTTTTGGATTTTTATATGACTCATCACTTTGAAAATCTAGCTTATTTGTAAGTTCAAAATACTGGTTGCTATATGTAATTCCACTATTTACATTTTCTGATAATTTTAATAAGTCCTCAATGTTCTCTATTTTATATGGATCATCACTCGTTCCACTACCATTAAAATCACTGGCCTTTCCAGTCGCAATTCTATTTGTTTTTGGTACATGTTTCTTAACAATCGAAACAGTTACTATTATTGCAATTATTACCAGCAATGCTATGAAAATTTGATATACACTTATAGTAATTTGTTTTTTCTTCATCTTTTGTTATGCTCCTTCATAAATAATCTGGTACATTCTATAATTATTAATAATCTTCCTAACATACATATTTGTTTCTTTATATGGAATGTTCTCTATGTCACTTCCATCAGCTTTTATTATTCCATCTCTAATCCATTGATTTACGTTTCCCATTCCAGCATTATATGCCGTGATTGCAAGTAACATATTGCCGTCAAAATTTTTTAATAATTCCGAATAGTATTTTGTGCCAATCATTATATTTTTTTCCGGCTCTAACAAGCTTTCTTCCTCTACCAGAGGTTCATCTATTTTATCAGCAATTTCGTTTGCTGTGGCCTCCATTAACTGCATTAATCCCTTAGCTCCGCTCGATGATTTAGCCTTTTCTTTAAAATTGCTTTCGGCTTTTATCATGGAAAAAATCAGTAATGGATCCACGTTAAATTCTTGTGCATATTTTTCTACATATTCTGAGTACTTTTTAGGATATATTTTTTGTAATATAATTTGCTTTATGTTAAATACTTTTATAATAGTTATAAGTAGTATAATACCAATTAGAACACCCACTATAACCTTATATTGTTTTTTCAAATTACATCTACTCTCCTTTGTTTATTTTACTTCATACCAGTCCTCACCTTCAGATATTTCAACTTCTAGTGGAACTGATAATTTCATTGCATTTTCCATGCATTGTTTTAGAATTTCTTTTGCCTGTTGTTTATCTTCTTTGCTAACTTCTAATAACAATTCGTCATGTATTTGCAGTACAATTTTACCATTAATATGATTTTCTTTCAATGCTTTATTTACATTTATCATAGCAATTTTCATAATATCCGCTGCTGTTCCCTGTATTGGAGTATTCATAGCAACACGGCTTCCAAATTGTCTTACCATATAATTTGAAGATTTTATTTCTGGAATGTATCTTCTTCTTCCAAAAAGAGTTTCTACATAGCCCTTTGCCTTTGCACTTTCTACTATATCATCCATGAAGTTTTTTATTCCTTGATATTTTTCAAGGTACTGATTAATGTATTCTTTAGCTTGTTTGTTGCTCACTCCTAACTGATTTGCAAGTCCAAAGTCACTTATTCCATACACTATTCCAAAGTTTACGGCCTTTGCAGATGACCTTTGCTCCTTTGTAACTTCTTCAATTGGAATTCCTAAAACCTTTGATGCAGCCTGTTTGTGAATATCTTCTCCGTGATTAAATGCGTGTATCATATTTTCGTCTTGTGAAATATGTGCAAGCACTCTTAATTCTACTTGAGAATAATCTGCATCTATATAAATATTTCCTTCTGCAGGTTTAAAAGCTTTTCTTATTTGCTTTCCTAATTCTGCTCTAGTAGGAATGTTTTGTAAATTTGGCTCTGTACTGCTTATTCTTCCTGTTGCAGTAATTATTTGATGGAAACTCGAGTGTATTCTCTTGGTTTTAGGATTTATGTAAGGAATTATTCCCTCAACATAAGTAGAATTTAATTTAGCAAGTGTTCTGTATTCCAATATTTTTTCTATAATAGGATGTTGGCCTTTTAACTTTTCTAACACTTCAACATCAGTTGTGTAGCCATTTTTAGTCTTTTTATAAACTGGTAATTGTAATTTTTCAAACAATATTTTTCCTAATTGTTGATGAGAATTTACATTAAATTCTTCTCCTGCTAAATCACATATTTCATGTGATAAGGTTTCTACTTGGGCTTTTAATGTATCTCCAAAATCTTTTAATTCACTTTCATCTACCATCATTCCATTAAATTGCATTTGTGCCAATACTGGTACTAACGGCATTTCGATATTATTAAATAAGCTTAATGAACCTACTTCTTCTAGTTTTTTTGTTGTAACTTCTTCTAGCTTTGCTATCGCATAACAGATTAAAGCACTCTGATATTTGCTTCTTTCGTCGGCTTTATCATCTTTTTGTTCCAAATTATCAAATAAATTCATCTGGTCACTCTTCTTCTCATCTGTACCATTAAATTCATTTTCTAAATATTCATCCATATCTAATTCTAAATACTTTTTAGACATTTCTTCAATATTGTTTTTATCTGTTGGGTTTAAATTATATCCGGCAATCTCTGCATCATATTTTATGTTATTATATTCACAGTCATGCTCTTTAAAAATAATATAGTCTGGTTTAGTTCTATAACTAATTTTGTCTATTTTCTCGTCTGCAAAGATATTAATAATTTCAGGAGTTATCTCAAAATCTTTTACATAAAATACCTTCTTATCTTTATAAAAATATAATGATTTAAAAGTTTCTTTTATAATTGCACTTTCATCTTCAAGCTTTTCTTTTTCGATATAATAAATAAATTTATCATTAATCTTTGAAAGCTCGTCTTTTAAAGTCTTTTTGTCTAGCTCTACTAATGTAAATAAATCGTCAATCTTAGCTTCTTTCTTGGGTGTACCAAGTCCATTCAAGTCAAATCTTTCTATAAAACGATTAAACTGAAGCTCTTTAAATTTATTTGTTACTGCTTCTTTATTCCACTCCTTAGTCCTTAAATCTTCTATATTAACTCCGAGTGGTGCATCTCTTAGAATAGTTCCAAGAGTTCTAGATAGCATTGCTAAATCCTTGTTATTTTCAAGTTTAGTTTTTAATGCTCCTTTGATATCATCTGCTTGTCCTGCTTCTAATTTTTCATACAAATTATCCATATTTTCATATTCTTTAATTAATTTTAGAGCAGTCTTTTCTCCTACTCCTGGAACTCCTGGAATATTATCAGATGTATCTCCCATCAAGCCTTTTACTTGAATTAGCTGAACTGGTTTAACTCCATATTCTTCTATTATCTTAGAATCATCATAATCCTCTGTCTCGGTCTTGCCCATTTTAGTACGAGGAATACGAATTGTAACTTTATCACTTGCAAGTTGAAAGTTATCTCTATCTCCAGAAAGAATAGTAACATAATGTCCGGCACCAGATGCTTGCTTAGAAATAGTTCCTATAACGTCATCTGCCTCATAGCCCTCTTTTTCGATTATTGCTATATTCATTGCTTTTAAAACTTCTTTAATAACAGGCATTTGTTCAGCAAGTTCTTGTGGCATCGCATGACGAGTACCTTTGTATTCCTTATACATCTTGTGTCTGTGTGTTGGAGCCTTCAAATCAAAGGCAACTGCAATATAATCTGGTTTTAAATCCTCTAAATCTTTAAATAAAATTGATAAAAATCCATATACAGCGTTCGTATATTTGCCATCAGCAGACATCAAAGATTTAGAGCTCATTATTCCATAAAAAGCCCTATTCATAATGCTGTTTCCATCTATTATTAATAATCTATTACTATTCAAAAATTATACCTCCAAAATCACTCGTGTGCTTCATGTTACAATTTCAATCTTTGTTCGAACACTTTTCATTATTCGTATATTCCTATACTTCTCATATAATTTATATATCCTTTATCTATATTGTTCCACTTGTCAATTTTATCATTTAAAATCTCCATGTTGACTGGTGCTTTTGAGTATGACTCATAGCTCTTTACAATGCCATTTTTAAACTTTTCTGGGCATCTTCCAATTATTCTAGAAATATCATCATATTTATCTCCAAAACCACCAAATCCAAAATCTATAATAGCCGCAACATTATTATTATCGTCTAACAATACATTGCTTGGGTTCAAATCACCATGGACCAAATTATTGCAACTATCATCTATTTTGCTCTCTTTCCAGAATTTTATATCATCTTCACTCAAATGTAAATTTAAAAGTTCGTCTAGAAAATCTGTTAGTTTCAAGCCAATATTTCTTGTATTAAATACTTCATCTTTATTGAAATCTAAGTTATGCAATTCATACATAAATTTTGCAATTTCATTTCCAACATTCTCAATTTCTTTATCACTAAGTGAATCCATCTTCTTAGCAAGTGGAGTGCCTTTTATTTTTTTATGTACACTAAATGGTTTACCATTATAATATTTTAGTTCTAGCTTACTAGTATTAAAATCTGTTTTATTATATATGTAACCTGCAAATTCACAGTCCTTTACAATAGTTCTAGACCAGAATTCATCACGTGGAAATCTAAAGAAATAGTTTCCATCATCAGTTTCAACCTCATATACTATGTTAGTCCAGCCAGTTGTAATTTGGTTTGCTTTTACTATTTTTTTCCCTTTTAGGGTGTCTGCAATTATTTTGTCAAAATTTTCATCACTTTTAAAAAATATATCCATATTAATCCTTTCAATACTCAATTTAAAGAAAATAAAACACTCATATTCTATATTTAAATATGACTCATTTATTTCCATTTTATTGTTCCTTTGTCAACAATTATTAAAGTAAAACATTTGTATTCATTCTGTTAACCTAGCTTGTTAACATACTCTGTTACTAGCTCAACTACTCATTATTTTGCATTTTATCCTTAATCAATTTAATAAGTTCATCTTCTGATTTTTCATCATAATTATTATATATTATGTAATCAAACATATCTTGTAATTTCTTATTACTCATAAAATTTTTATATTGTTCTTCTGTCTCTTTAATTCTCTCGTTTTCTTTCTCTGGTGTTAAGTTTCTTTTCTTTACTTGTTCTAATGCCACATTTATATCATTTGGCAATATATAAACAGTGACAATATCTGGTCTTATTCTTTTCCAGTCTTGAATAGTAGTATAATACATTTCAAATACATAATTTTCATTAGATAAAATTTCATCCTTTTTATATGCATATGTACCACCAAACACATTAAAATCGTAAGCAATTTTTCCATCATCTTTGAGTTTTTGTAACTCTTTATGAGTCATAAAAAGTCCAGTTTTTCCGTTTTGTTCACCTATTCTCATAGTTCTTGTTCTTATAGTATGTACCTTGTTGAAATCAAGCTTTTTTGCAATTTCTTCTGCATAAAAACTTTTTCCCACTCCAGTAATACCAGAAAGTGCTAATAACATTATGTTCTCCTTTTGTTTCTTATATTTTGTTGTTATTTCTCATTGCAAACTATATCATATTTTAGGAGATTTATCAATGAAAAATATATAAAATAATGTAAGCACTCAATAAAACGGCATAAAATAACCCCAGATTTTTAAGTTTTGCTTAAATTTCTGAGGTTATTATTTTTATTCCAAATTTAGTTCTGTATATTCTTCTTCATAATTTCTTATTTCGTATGGCAATTCTTCTGACCCTGGCAAATAATTTTCTATATCTGTGTATTTCTGTTCTCCTTCTAATTGCGTCAGTATTTCCAATAAATAATTTTTCTCTTTTCTCAGTTCAAATTTTTGTTTTATTCATTCATCTGGTGCTATACTTGGTGCAAGTTGCTCTTCAATTATATCTTCCTGCTTAAATATTTCGTCTATTATTTCAACTACTTCATATCCTGCAGATGTTTTATCCATTTGTCTATTTATTAATGGAATGCTATCATAAAATTTTCTTCTTGCATGTGCCCAACGCTCTGCATGGGTAACTAATATTAGCTTATTTTTATACACCAATTTGCCATCATATTTCTTGGAAGTACTAACCCTAAATCATCCCACATTTTCTCTTGTCTACAAAGTGGTGCTCCCATGCAATATTTTTGATATATTACTTCTGTTGCAAGTGATGGTGCCATATATATTGTTGTTATTTCACTCAATAACTTTTGTATCATTTATCAACACCTCAGCTACACTTGTTAACAAATTTTTATCATATCCTTCTTAAAGTTCTATTTTTATTTTGCTACTTGCAAAAACGGTTGGTTTTAATATTTTTGACATTACTGGTTGTTTTTCTTTATCTAACTTGTTTAAATCAATCATTCCATATGTTGATCTATTTTCATTATCTATCCACCTTCGAAATGTTGTTGTTGGAATATCTTTTTCTCTCGAAAACTCGCTTTTACTCTTCCCTCTCTCGTGATATTCCGCTAAATATTCCTCTTTTTCTTCATCACTTTAAACTCTTGCCAAAAAAAATTCCTCCTCATATTTTATAGATCTTATCCTACTATAAAATATGGGGAAGAACAATACGCCGTTTTATTGAGTGCTTACATCAAAAAGACTATCTCACTGTAAAGCTAGTCTTATCGGTAATAGAGTCTGGTTCTTGACACATAGCATATTTCATTCGCTATGCGAGGCGTGAGCCCCTAGCTCATTGTATTTCTGGTTTCTTCTATTTCAAATTCCATGCTCCACTTGCATCTTTTGTATCACTCAAGATACTAGATGATAACGAAACTACTGGACGAAGACTAAAGTTATAGATACCAATGTCTCCGTTAGATTCGAACATGGGAATACCGTCAGTTCTATCTTCAGCACTGCGCAGACCGAAGCCTGCAACGTCTGAGTCAGTAAAGACAACACGTGCAGCCACCCAATATGTTGTCGAATTTTTTAATACACTTGCTGCATCTCCATAATTTGTTGCATTTATTGATATATTATAATATGTTTGTGTTACTGTCAGTGGATTTCCTGTTCCAAATGTTTTGTCGGTTGTTGGCTCTGTTTCTGCTATTAGCTCACTCTCTTTATATGGATCATTTCCTTTTGTTATATCTGGTTGGACTATTGTACTTGCATTTGCTTCTGCTACGTTTACTCCTGCTCCCTTTTGTCCTGCATATAAGCTTGGATATTGAGTCTTACTTGCATATGTTTTTGTTGTTCCATATTTTACTGCACCCGAATCTGCATTTCTTGCAGCTATTCCGGCTGCTGTTAAGTGCTGTTCCATATCTAACAAGTCTATACTTCTTGCTTTTATTCCTCGACTATTATTACTATATAATGCTTCACATATTTTATCCATTACATATGGTCCATTATTATATCCTAATATTGCTTTAAACCCTACTGTATTACTTGTTGGCGCTGCACTTGCTAAGTCTACTGTTCCTTTTGCTTCATCTATATTTAATATTCTCCATTTTAATGTTTCTGTACTTTGGGCTATTGTCTGATTTCCAAATCCATTTTCCGTTGATGGTGTTTCATATCCACTACTTACAACATCGTATTCGTAATTTACGAAGTCGCCGATTTTATATTTTGTTAAGTCTACTTTTGGTTTTTCTCCTAATGCATTATTCATTTCTTCTGTTAATGCATTCATTCCTTTTAAGTCATTTTCGCTTGCCTCTGCAGATTTTGTTTCTGCATCTTTTGCTTTTGCTATTATTCCGTTATTGCCTA
>ERZ772855.3389-NODE-3389-length-12087-cov-18.066656_pt1 | contig 12087 bp, 9 predicted proteins | sample MGYA00511900_ERZ772855 | MGnify/ENA primary metagenome ERZ772855 (study PRJEB29015, sample SAMEA2737701) | human gut metagenome | biome: human gut; feature: human-associated habitat; material: faeces | place: China | collected 2012 ...
TCTCACTGGTGAAGGCATCAATGACAATCTTATCTGGTTTAGCACCTGATTGTAACAATAAGAAGATAGCCTGATTGTGGAGAGCTACTTTAACGGACACAGCATTATGACTCTTACCGTCTCCAACCACTTCATTATACTTTCTAGGCGAAAGAAGGAGTGCCTTGTGAGGAATTTTCTCCTCCAATATAGGTGCAATCTGACGAATCTTGATATCATTAAGATTTTTAGAATCATCGACCCCAAGAGATTTCAAAAAGGCATGGTCAGCCGGGGTAACTAGACTAGCTACAACAGCTAGACCACCAAAATAGGAGCCATTTCCGACTTCGTCTGATCCAATTAGGGCTAGGTTTTGCCCATCAGGCGAATGCTTAGGTTCAGCTTGGTATCCAAAACGGCTAGCCAAGACTTCTGGCTTAGCTCCTTGGAAAGTTACCTTTCCTGAAGTATAGGCGATGACACTTATTCCATCGACCTTGGCTGAAAAACGTGCATAAGGATTTTTAGTCGCAGTCGCATAGCTTGCCAGGACCTTCTGGAGTGTCGAAATCTGCTCTGCTGTCATTTTTAATACGATTGTGCCCATGAAATCTATTTTAGCACAAAAAAGGAGAATTGGTAGATATTTTACAGACTCGGAATCTCTGAAAATTATTTTTCTAGAGAAGTGCAAAGTCTAAAATTTACGAATGTTAAAATTTAGGATATAATGATTAGAAAGAGAATGCCTAACCATGCTCTTTTTTCCACAATTAGAGAAAATGGGTTGGCATTTAAGTATCGAACACGCCTCAGAGTAAGTGTCTGAATCTTGCTAAAAATGGCGATATAAAAGCAATAAAATAAGGAGAAGCTGCGGTGGCGAATCCGTGACCACCATTGATTGGCAGCTAACAAGCAAATGGCAAATAAGAACCGTTACAAATTTCATTTTGGAGAGAAGAACCTCACGCTAACAACTGATAAGGACAACCTATTCATGGAAGAGGTGGAGCGTGTTGCCCATGAGAAATATAAAATTATCAAAGAGCAGATGAAAAATGCTGACAATGAAACAATCGCTATCCTAATGGCTATCAATTCTTTGTCGACTCAGTTGGAACGCGAAATTCAAGTTGAAGATATGGAAAAAGAGTTGGAAACGTTGAGAGCTAAGCAACTTGAGCAACTTAAGGTCAAGGCAACAGCTACAAATGACGATGAGGATGACGCATGATTGGACTCCTTGTCTTAGCCATTATGGCTTGGAATTTCTACATTGGCTACCGTCGAGGCCTCTTTATGCAAGCTTATTACGTGGTTTCAGTCATTATCGCCATGTGTGTGGCGGCCTATTTCTACCGGTCGCTAGGAGAGGCTATCAATCTTTGGGTACCTTATACCAATCCAACCAAGGATGCCAGTATAGCTTTCTTTAAAGATCAGAACATCTTTTCACTTGACCGTGTCTATTATGCGGGTGTTGCTTATTTTGCTATCTACTGTATAGCCTATTATGGCTTACGCTTTCTTGGTATTTTCTTCCATATTGTGAGAATTGAGCGACTTGATCAGAGACGTTACCAAGTGGTAGGTGGTGTCTTGGCCACCTTAGTGAGTCTTGTGCCTTTGACTATGTTGGGGAATATTCTTGCGACTGTTCCTATGAACAACATTCAAACGCTCTTGTCATCGAGCTGGGTTTTACGTATCTTGATTAATGGTTATTTTCCAGTTAGTCAGATTATCCAGCATTTGTGGACAAGTGTGATATAGAAAATAGAAGTCTTCCTTGATTAAGGGAGACTTTTTTTGTTCTTTGTTTTGGTAGGATATGAAAAAGACCGGACACAAGGTCTCAGTCTTTCTTAACTATTTTTACCCTAAGGTTGCAATGGTACATCCGGAACCACCGGCACTTTGTGGGGCATATTCAAAACTTTTAACATGGCGATGACGGCGGAGATATTTGGTAACGGCATCACGGATGACACCTGTACCAATACCGTGGATGATGTCCACCTGACTCATGTTATTAAGTAGGGCTTGGTCAATAAAGGCATCAAGCTCTTGCATGGCTTCTTCGTAACGTTTCCCACGAAGGTCTAGACGGGCACGAGGACCGCCAGATGCCTTTTTGGCTTTTTTAACCACGTTAATCTGTTTCTTCTTAGGTTGTTGGGCTTCCGCTTGGGCACGAACAAGAGTGAATTCATCTGCCTTAAGTGTCATCTTGATGAGACCTACCTGGGCTTCCCAGTTACCATTTTTGGCTTGACTGGTAAGCGTACCACGTTGACCATAGGCGGTGACGATGATATCATCTCCGACACGAGGGGCACGCGCAGCCTTTTCTTTCTTGGCTTTACGAAGGACCTTATTCTTAGAGAGGTCCACTTGTGGGGCAAGTTTCTTGAGTTTTCCTTTGGCGTTGATAACTTCATGAGGTTTGAGTTGACTCTTATCGTGGAGATTTTTGAGAATACTATCGCTCTCAGCCAAAGCTGTATCCACCATATCTTGAATTTCTTTCTGAGCCTTTTCGAGTTCCTTATCGTACTCATGGGAGAATTCGTTATAGAGTTTCTTGACCGCACGGTTGAATTTAAGGTTCTCTTGCTCAACGTCCTTGATGTGCTCCAGACGTTTTTGTGTTTCCACAGTTTGGGCTTCAAGTTGCTCGATGATACGGTTGACATCACTATCAGTATCCGTGAGGTTTTCTGCCTCCTTGACAATAATTTCATTCAATCCGAGGCGGCGAGCAATCTCAAAGGCATTAGAACGACCAGGAACCCCCTGCATAAAACGATAGGTAGGACTTAAAGTCGCTGTGTCAAACTCCATGCTGGCATTTTCCACATGTTGCGTCTCAATCCCATAGGCCTTAAGCTCAGGATAGTGAGTAGTAGCCATGGTCTTAATCTGACTCAAACGGAGGTGCTCTAGGATTGCCATGGCTAGACTAGCCCCTTCTTGAGGGTCGGTACCAGCCCCAAGCTCATCGACCAAGACAAGACTGTTGCTGTCGGCAGCGTCCAGAATCTCGACAATGTGGGTCATGTGACTAGAGAATGTTGACAAACTCTGTTCGATAGACTGTTCATCTCCGATGTCCGCAAAAATCTCTTGGAAAATGGCTACACGACTGCCCTTATCAGCCAAAATTGGAAGACCAGATTGAGCCATCAGTTGAGCTAATCCTAGAGTTTTAAGCATGACCGTTTTACCACCGGTATTGGGACCTGTAATGACAATGGCTGTGAGGTCCTCATCAAAGCGTAAATCGTTGGCTACTGGATTGACCAAAAGAGGGTGACGAACGTTATGGAGTTGGAGTGTTTGGTTGTCACTAATCTTTGGGATAACCGCCTTTTTATCCTGGAGATAGAGGTATTTTCCTCGAATAAAGTCCATGTGACCCAAAATCCAAGCGTTGTTAGCGATAGCAGCAGCTTGTGGACGGAGTTGATCAGACAATTCATGCAGGATACGAGCCATCTCATGACGTTCGTCTGCACGTAATTGTGTAATTTCTTCGTTAAGCTGTATAACGGCGCGTGGCTCGATATACACTGTGTTTCCAGAGCTTGAGATGTCATGCACAACCCCAGCAATACGGTTACGGTAGGTATTTTTGACAGGAAGCACTGAACGACCATTACGACTAGCAATCAAACTCTCAGCCAACATGTGACCAGATTTCTTGAGAATGTCTTGCAAGGTCTGGCGAATGGCATCATCACAAGATTTAAGTTGACGACGGATATTTTGCAACTCTGGGCTAGCAAAATGCTCAATGAAACCACCGTCATTGATGCTTTGAAGACTGCCTTGTAGACTTGGGAAGGCTTCAATCTTTTCGAAAAGACGTTTAAGAGCGACGAGCTCAACATTTTCAAGGTCAGCGTAGAAGCGACCAAGGTCAGCTGAAGCTTGCAGCACCTTCTTGATAGCAATCAGCTCCTGGATGTTGAGGTCAGCATCCAGTTCCAAGCGACGCAAGGGTTCAGAAATATCTCGCAAGCTACCAATGGCAAAGCCATGGTGTTCTACGAAAATCTCTGCCATTTCTTGAATTTCTGTAAATTGATTTTGAATTCTTTCTGGATTGGTCATAGGTACCAAGTCACGTAACTCCGCCTGTGCCTGTTCAGTCTGCAGGTATTCTGTGAACTGGTCCTTGACCTTGTTAAATTCTAATTGGTCTAAAATCTTTGTGTTCATAGCTTCTATTATAGCACATTTGCCTATGGGGCGTGGAGGTGGGAAATGCCTGAGGTCGTTTTATGAGCGGACTCTTGTCATCAGATGTTGACTAGTTATTTTTACAAAAGAGTCTCCCTAAAATAAGAGATTTTCAATTAAAACCAATGCTCTCATCTATGCTATAATAAACCTATGACTAATCAGAAAAAATTACTCCTAATTGACGGTTCATCCGTTGCCTTTCGTGCCTTTTTCGCACTTTATAATCAAATTGACCGTTTTCGTAACAATAGTGGCCTTCATACCAATGCCATTTATGGCTTCCACCTCATGTTGGACAACCTGCTTGAGCGTATCCAACCGACTCATGTCTTGGTAGCCTTTGATGCGGGTAAGACAACTTTCCGTACAGAGATGTTTGCGGACTATAAGGCTGGTCGTGCCAAGACTCCAGAGGAATTCCGTGAGCAGTTCCCTTATATCCGTGAGATGTTGGCTGCACGTGGTATCGCCTATTATGACTTGGCTCAGTACGAGGCAGACGACATTATCGGTACCTTGGCTAAGATGGCTGAAAATACCAGTGAGGACTATCAAATTACTGTTGTCTCTGGGGATAAAGACTTGATTCAGCTGACTGACGAAAACACAGTCGTTGAGATTTCGAAGAAAGGTGTGGCTGAGTTTGAGGCCTTCACACCTGACTACCTCATGGAGAAAATGGGTATTACCCCTGCGCAATTCATCGACCTCAAGGCCCTCATGGGTGATAAGTCCGATAATATTCCAGGAGTTACTAAGATTGGTGAAAAGACTGGTCTCAAGCTCCTCTTGGAACACGGTTCCCTTGAAGGTATCTATGAGCATATTGATGAGATGAAGAAGTCCAAAATGAAGGAAAATCTCATCAATGATAAGGAACAAGCCTTCCTTTCTAAAACACTGGCGACCATTGATACCCAGTCTCCTATTGAAATTGGCCTAGATGATACAGCCTTTACGGGACCTGACCTTGAAAAATTGGCAGCCTTTTATGACGAGATGGGCTTTGTTCAGTTTAAAAATGCCCTAGGTGGAGAGGCTATGCCACAAGATTTTGATGTGGCCTATGCAGAGCCTAGTCAAGTGACAGAAGCTCACTTTAGCTCTGATGATTTTTTCTATTTTGAAATCCTCGGTGACAATTATCACACAGAACCTATCATCGGTTTTGCTTGGGGGAATGACAAGCAGATTTATGCGTCTACAGATACTGACCTACTCAAATCAGAGGCATTCCAGGCAGCTCTTTCAAAAGCTGTTAATATCTACGATTTCAAGCGTAGTAAGGTCCTCTTGAGCCATTTAGGGATTGACTTGCCGACGGCCAATTTTGATGCACGTCTGGCCAAGTATCTGCTCTCAACCGTTGAAGACAATGAATTGTCAACCATTGCCCGTCTCTATACGGACCTACCGTTAGAAACAGATGAAGTGGTCTATGGCAAGGGAGCTAAGCGTGCGGTTCCTGAAAAAGATGTCTTGCTCAGCCACCTGGCTAAAAAAGTCAAGGTCCTTCAGGTTGCTAAACCGGTCATGCTTGAAAAATTGGCTGAACACGGCCAATCAGAGCTTCTCTTTGACATGGAGTTACCACTAGCAAATGTGCTAGCTAAGATGGAAATCGCTGGTATTAAGGTCAAGGGACAAACCCTTAACGAGATGGCAGTGGAAAACCAAGTGGTCATTGACAAATTGACCCAAGAAATCTACGAAATGGCAGGCGAAGAGTTCAATATTAATTCACCTAAACAGTTGGGTGTTATCCTCTTTGAAAAGATGGGGCTACCTTTGGAATACACTAAGAAAACCAAGACAGGTTACTCAACAGCTGTGGATGTCCTTGAACGATTAGCACCAATTGCTCCAATCGTAGCTAAGATTTTGGAGTACCGCCAAATCACTAAGCTTCAGTCTACCTATGTCTTGGGGCTTCAGGATTATATCCTTGAGGATGGCAAAATCCATACCCGTTATGTGCAAGATTTAACTCAGACAGGTCGTTTGTCATCAGTGGATCCCAACTTGCAAAATATCCCCGTTCGCTTGGAGCAAGGTCGTCTCATCCGTAAGGCCTTTGTCCCATCGACTGAGGATGCAGTGCTTTTAAGCTCGGATTACTCACAGATTGAGTTGCGCGTGCTTGCTCATATTTCGGGAGATGAGCATTTGATTGCAGCCTTTAAAGAGGGGGCAGATATCCATACCTCTACAGCCATGCGTGTCTTTGGTATTGAAAAGCCAGAGGATGTCACCCCTAATGACCGTCGTAATGCCAAAGCTGTGAACTTCGGTATTGTTTATGGTATTTCTGACTTCGGACTTTCTAACAACCTTGGCATTAGCCGTAAGAAGGCCAAGGAGTATATCGACACCTACTTTGAGCGTTATCCTGGTATTAAGGCTTATATGGATAATGTGGTTCGTGAGGCTAAGGATAAGGGTTATGTCGAAACTCTCTTCCACCGCCGCCGTGAGTTGCCAGATATCAATTCTCGTAACTTTAACGTCCGCAACTTCGCAGAGCGTACAGCCATCAACTCGCCTATCCAAGGAAGTGCCGCTGATATCCTCAAGATTGCTATGATTAACTTAGACAATGCTCTTGTAGAAGGTGGCTATAAAACCAAGATGCTCCTCCAAGTGCACGATGAAATCGTCCTTGAGGTGCCAAACGACGAACTTGTAGTGATGAAAGCCTTGGTTAAAGAAACCATGGAAGCTGCAGTTGAACTCGCTGTCCCTCTCATTGCAGATGAGAATGATGGCCGCACATGGTATGAGGCAAAGTAAAACATGAAAGAAAATTTTCCATTTACCTATTTTCTCTTGCGCTACATGCTAGGATTTCTGGCCGTTGTCCTAGCTATCGTGGCAGTATTGGTGCTCATCACCTACTTTATGACCAAGTAGAAATAGACAGATAAAAGCTGGACTGAGGTCCAGCTTTTTTGTCTATTGAAAACCACCAGATATGCTAGTGGTTCCGAAAAGTTTTTAACGATGTATCAAAAAAGTCCCCCTAAAGTGTTATATTAGATAGGGGTTCCCGACCAGTAGCTAATATACTAATGAGACTTGCTAGTCGGGTCAGCTAGCAAAGGTGGTGCTGAAGTGGAACTATTCGGTGGTTTTTTAAGCATTGGCCGGTAGCAGAGGCTTTCATCCGAAGAGCAAGTTACAAGTTCTAATCTATGAACTTAGAAAGGAAGGAATAACTTAGAACAGCTCTCAAATAAATTTGGAATAAACATTTCTAATTTTAGTTATATAATTAAATTGATTAATCGTTAACCTTTATTTTATAATTAGATAAACAAATTTGAATTTCTGGAGTAGTAGTGCAATGAAAAAGGATAAATATAAGAATTTGATTTTCGCATATACGGTTTTATATACATTTGTAACGGTGCTAAACAGCATTTTGTATTTATATAACGGAATATATGAGGATCCGAGCGGAAACTGGCACGAAATAGACAGAGCAATCATAGTTTTAATAGGTGTAGTGGCATATGCTCTGGTTACAGAGCTGATTATAAAGCCTATGGTTCTAAGATATGCAGTTTCGTACATACCGACAGTTTTGCTTGCATTTTTTTATGTATGGTCTACGAGCTTTAGAGAAAATTTAGCTCAGTCCGCGTATATGGACATCTGGATAAATTTCACGTCTATGTTCGTTATATTTTGTATAGTCCATTTTATTGTGTACAAATGTAGAAAAAAGAAAGAGACAATGAAGTAAATTAATTCCAATTTATAGGATTGTATACGGCAAAGGTAGCAATTGAATATGGTAAAATTACTGATGGCTTTTTTAAAGCAGGACTTGTGCCAAAAGAAGTTGGTCCTGGTGGTGGAACATTAGCATTTTTACCCAAAGGAGTATCTTTGACTGGTTCTGTAATGTCATCGCCAAATGAGAAAGCCGATGATCAGTCAGATAAAAGTAAGGATCGTATCTGGGGTGGGCAGTCGCTTTATGGCACCACAGACGATAGTTATTTCTTCTACAAAGTAGACTAAAAATTAACAAGCTGAAACTTAAATGTTTTGGCTTTTTGTTCTCCATAGTGACATTTATGTCACTATTTTTTATTGGCCCTCTTACCTATAATAGAAGCATAACTGAGAACAGCGACAGGAGTTCTTACTAAAAAGGAGTGTCGTACTATGATTGAATTTTTGATGTCAAAAAATGTGACTTATTTGGAGTTGTTTTATATCTTTTTGGGCGTAGTTCTTTCAAAAGTATACCTTGCTTTGCGTAGTCGGAAGCACGCTAAACTTGATTCATAAGAAAAAGGGTAGCACTCAATGCTATCCTTTTTTGCTGTCTTCATAAGTTTTAATCATTTTCTTCTGTGGTGTGGCCATTGGGAACTGGTCGAAGTCCTCAGCCGCTACCCAGCATAGCTCCTTATCGGTAGTGAGTTTGTCGTCATTAACGCTACCTTCTACCATCTCGATGGTCCATTTTTGGTGGCTGAAGGTATGTTTTACAGGTGTAAAATAACTGCTCGTCCACTCTGGTTTGAGGGCATAATTTTCCTCAAAAATAGCCTTTTGAGAGACTGTCTCGAGAATACTATCATCTTTTTCAAAAAGGCTGAGTTGTTGGCTAATAAAGTCCGTTTCCATGATAGGGAAGGACCAGAAACCACCTAGCAGACGTCCCTCGATATTTTTTTCGAGCAGAAATTCACCCTTTGCATTTCTGATAATAAAAGCCTGAATTTGCATAGGTTTAGGCTTCTTCTTAGGTAATTTTATGGGGTATTTATCATAAGTTCCGTTGAGATAGGCTGCACAGAAAAAGCGAATTGGGCTTTCGTCTGGTCTCGGATTTTTAGCTGATTCGATATCAGTTCCAAGGTCCATAAGCGCCTGATTAAAGTCACCTGGACGGTCAGGGTCAATCAAAATGTCCATAATTGCTTGGTAAATCTTACGATTTTTGGCGTCTCCGATATCGTAGTTAACCTCAAAGAGACGAGCCATGACTCGCATAACATTACCATCAACAGCGGGTTCTGGGAGCCCAAAGGCGATGCTAGAAATAGCACCAGCAGTATAGGGCCCTATGCCCTTGAGTTTGGCAATATTGTCATAAGTATCTGGAAACTTACCATCAAAGTCATCCATGATTTGTTGAGCAGCCTTTTGCATATTTCGGACACGTGAATAGTAACCTAGCCCTTCCCAAGCTTTGAGAAGCTTCTCTTCTGGAGCTTCAGCCAAATCTTTAACTGTTGGGAACCAGTCTAAAAAGCGCTCGTAATAGGGAATGACAGTCTGAACCTGTGTTTGTTGTAGCATAATTTCGCTAATCCAAATATAGTAGGGATTTTTAGTTCTACGCCATGGTAAGTCTCGTTTCTCTCGATCGTACCAGTCCAGGAGGGTACGACGAAAAGAGGCGATTTTCTCAGCATCCCACATGATAATGCCGTATTCTTTTAAATCTAACATGTCTCTATTGTAGCAAAGAAATCTTTTTTCAAAAAATCATGCGTTTTTCTGTTAAAAAGATTGACAAAAGTAAGCGTTTACATTATACTAAGAGTGTAAAGAAGATAAGGATTCATCAAGGAGGTAAAAGCCATGGTGAGAGTCAATATTTCAAGGTACAAAAACGGAGACTAAGATCTCTAAACAAAACAGTAGGCAAAACAAGTAACTTTACCAATCATCTCTGAGGAGCGTGACCGCGTGACCGCATGACAGTAGGACGTTACAAGAACGGAGATTAATTCAGTCGCATAAAATAGCTACAAGGGAGTGATACCACCAGAAGTCGAAAGCCAAACTCAAATCTGTTAACTTAAGAAAAAGTGAGGTAAAGCTCATGAGAAATGTTAGTAGGTATAAAAATGGAGACACTTAGGTTGTTGCGTAAAATAGCCTAAGGAGTGATACCCATGCCAAACGAAACGTAAATCCTATATTCTTAAGATGAACGAGGTGAGTTCATGAAAAATATCAGTAGGTATAAAAACGGCGATTAAAAATGTTGCATAAAATAGCTACAAGGGAGTGATACCACCAGAAATCGAAAGCTAAACTCAAGATTAACGTCAAAAAGTGAGGTAAAGCTCATGAGAAATGTTAGTAGGTATAAAAATGGAGACACTTAAGCTGTTGCCTAAAATAGCTTAAGGAGTATACCGATGCCAAATGAGTAAACTATCGACAAAAGTTAAATGCTTAAATCTTGTAACAAAGTACCGAGGTGACGCTTATGTTGATGTTTGATGTAAGTCGTTATAAGAACGGCGACAAGTAAGTCTCATTGAGTGGTCAATGGGGAGATAGGTCTCAAATCATACGAATCAGAGGTGATTACTATGATGATGAATTTAGGACGTTATAAAAATGGAGACACTTCAAGTTATTGCATAAAATAGCTTAGGGAGTGATACCAATGTAATAGAAAATTTACAATACAAAAATGTTATTTGTAAGTTGATGGAGGTAATCTATGATTGCTAGGTATAAAAATGGTGACACACAATGACTCCTCCTTATGAAAATATTTTTTACAAAATTCCAAAAGGATGTTCTAATGACAATTGAAGAATCTTAAAAGCTCATTCTAGCGTGTAAGAATGAGCTTTTTGATATGTTGAATTTTGCTGAAAGGTGCTTAATCCTTATTGTTTAACTGGACCTTTCGTAGGAGAGCCAGTCTTTTTTGTTCTTCGACTAGAGCCATAAAGATTTGGTATTGATTTTTAAGATGCGGCAGGAAGCTCTTAGGAATCTTGCTATCAAAGCTTAGGTTGTTCAGAAATATGGGGGCGCTACTGTCTCTATAGATTTGTCCTTGGAAGAAGTAGTTGTCGGTCACGATATCAATTGAGATACGTGATGAGCGCCATCGGCGTTTGCGCATGTACTTGGGTTTCCAACGAATCTTAAGTTGTTGGTCCTTGATATACCAACCCATGATATCTATTCTAGCGGTCTGTTTCGTTTTGTCATCACAGTAGGTTACTGGTACGCTTAGAACCTGTTGGCTTCTTGGTGAGGTTAAGAAGGGATGAAAATCAGGAATGAAGTCGTAGTCCTTGCTGGATACTTCCGATAGACCGTTTTCTTCTCGTATTTTGCCACGATTGGTGTACTTGAAGAAGTCAAAACTCTTACCTTGTCTTTCTAGTCGATTAGCCTCTAATTGATATCTTGTCACCTGATCACCGATATTTTTAGTCGTCTTGAGGTAGCGCATGATTTCAGCATCCTTGTAGTAAAGAGCGACCAGATTTTTAAGATGCTGGCTAGAATCCAGAGAGTATAACTCGTCTGGAAAACTCAAGATTTGAATGCTGTGGACAGCAGCGATACCTGATAGGAGATTGTCTTTTTTAAAGAGAGAGACAGTATCGAAATGACTGGTGTGACCAAGCTGATGTGTCATATCGACAACAAAAAGGTTGTTGTCCTGTTTGAAAGTGATAATGTAGGTGTCACTCGGACCTAAGTTTTTAAGGTTATATTCTAGGGAAGTAATAGGAATATTATAGTAGTGGTTAAAGGTTGGAAGTCCTAGTTTTTCTCCTAATTTCTTTTTATGATAAAGCATTCTCTTATTTTAGCATGAAGTTTAGTCAGAGAAAAGATAACTGATGAGGTCTAGCTCTTTTCTTGGTCATTTAAACTTTTTACTATTTGGAAGATAAAGTTAATAAGTTTTTCCTTGCAATATCTCCTATTCTTTGGTAAAATCATATCTTGTGAGTGCACCTCACTTACTCGTGGCGAAAGACCATGAGTCATTAGACCAAAAGAGGAGGAAAATATCAATGGCTAAATACGAAATTCTTTATATCATTCGTCCAAACATTGAAGAAG
>ERZ772855.3393-NODE-3393-length-12076-cov-3.121953_pt1 | contig 12076 bp, 10 predicted proteins | sample MGYA00511900_ERZ772855 | MGnify/ENA primary metagenome ERZ772855 (study PRJEB29015, sample SAMEA2737701) | human gut metagenome | biome: human gut; feature: human-associated habitat; material: faeces | place: China | collected 2012 ...
GAGAACACGCACAGGTAGTACACGATCTTGCTGACCAGACTGCCCACGCGGGAGATGTACCACGCCGCCATGGACGTGCACAGCAGGATCAGCGCCGTGGAGGTAATGGTGATGAAGAAGCTGTAGAACACCACCTTATAGAAGGCGAAGTTGCCGAAGGTCATGCCCTTGACATAGTTCTTCAGCCCCACGAAGGACTCCGCCGTGGGCAGCTTGAAGGTTTCGGTGTTGACAAAGGCGTTGGCCTTCAGGGAGTTGATGAGCACCAGGAACACCGGCATCAGATAGAGCACGGAGATGATGGTGAATACCACCGTCAGCAGGGCCTGACGGCGCTCTCTGCGGCGCAGAGCATCGGATCTGATCATTGCTGCACCTCCTTGCGGCGGTTGGCCTGAAGCTGGATGATGCTGATGGCCGCCACCACGATGAAGAAGATCACGGCCTTGGCCTGACCCACGCCGCGGTTTCCGCCGCCGCTGGTGCCGAAGGCGTTGACGATGTTCAGGGCCAGCATTTCCGTTGTTTTGATGGTCTCTCCATTGCCCAGCTGCTGGAAGGGACGTCCGGCGGTCAGGGCCAGGTTCTGGTCAAACAGCTTGAAGCCGTTGGTCAGGCTCAGGAACATGCAGATGGTGATAGAGGGCATCACGTTGGGGATGGTGACCCGCCACAGGGTCTGCCAGCGGTTGGCGCCGTCGATGCGGGCCGCCTCCAGCATGTCCTCAGGCACCGCCTGGAGTCCGGCGATGTAGATGATCATCATATAGCCGATCTGCTGCCAGCACACCAGGATCACCAGACCCCAGAAGCCGTATTTCGTCTCCAGGATCACGGAGGTGTTGTACTTGATGAGGATGCCGTCGAAGATCATGGACCAGATATAGCCCAGCACGATGCCGCCGATGAGGTTGGGCAGGAAGAACACCGTGCGGAACACGTTGGTGCCCTTGAACTTCTGGGTCAGGGCGTAGGCGATGGTGAAGGCGAACAGGTTGATGGCCAGCAGGCTCACCAGGGCGAACAGCGCCGTGTACCAGAATGCGTGCATATAGCCGGGGTCCTGGAAGGCTTTCCGGTAGTTGTCCAGTCCCGTCCAGGTCCACTGACTGGTGATGCGGAAGTTGCAGAAGGACAGAAACAGCCCCTTGAAGAAGGGGTACAGGAAGCCGATGCAGAAGGCCCCGAAGGTGGGCAGCAAAAACAGCCACACCATGCGCTTGATGGGGCGGCGGATCAGCCGGGAATTCAGCGCGGCCTCGTCCCGGCGGTGTTTCGGAAGTTTCATGACGCCTCTCTCCTATCTATGTTTTTTCCGGGCGGCGCCCGGAGCTCTTGCCCGGTCCATACCGGCCAACAGCTCTGTGCGCCGCGGGTGAGAAAAACCGGGGGCGGGCGATAAGCCCGCCCCCGGTCCTATTGCGTTACAACGGAGCGCTTATAGCTCAGCCGTTCTCCTTGGCATACTGGGTGGCCCAGCCGTCCACGAAGGCGGTCTTGACGTTGTCCCAGCTGCCGCCGTTGACGGTGTACTGGGTCAGAGCGTCCACCACGCCCGCACGCCAGTCATCCACGGCGGGAGTCCAGTTGAAGGCCCAGGTCACAATGTAGTTGCCGGCAGTGGTATAGGCGTTGGCATCGGCAAAGAACACGTTCTCGGGGGTCTTGGCGTTCTTGAAGGGGCAGGGGCCAAACTGCTCAGCCAGCATGGTGGTGCCCTCGTCAGAGGTAACGACCCACTTCATGAAGTCCAGAGTGGCCTGGATGTCCTCTTCCTTGGCGTTCTTGTTGACGGCCCAGCAGTTCTCGGTGCCGCAGCACAGACCGGCCTTCTCCTCGCCCTCAACGCCGCAGTAGATGGGGATCATAGCCAGATCCTCGGGGTTCATCTTGAAGCCCTTGTCATCACTGGTGACCAGGTTGGCATACTCCCAGGAACCGTTCTGGAAGAACACGGCCTTACCCTGGCCGAACTCGGCCTCGGAGGCATCGCCGGTGGCGGTGGTCAGAGCAGCGCCGGTGGTGGCGGAGTCAGTGGTGTACAGATCCCAGACGTTCTTGAAGGCATCCAGATAGGTGCCCTTGATGGCGGCGGGCTGAGCGGTGACCTTGTCATCCCGGAACTCATAGAACAGGGGCATGTTGGCCAGGTGACCGGAGAAGCGCCAGCTGGAGGAGCCCTCCAGGCCGGCGGAGCTGAAGGCGTCAAAGCCCAGCTCGGCAGCGCGGCTGTGGATGTCGTCGGCGACCTTCTTCAGGGTCTCAAAGTTGGTGATATCGGAGAGCTCATAGCCGGCCTGCTTCAGCAGAGCCTTGTTGACGATGATGCCATAGGCCTCATAGCAGTAGCCGATGGACACGGTCTCGCCGTTGGCATTCTTCAGGTTGAAGTCCTGGGTGGTCATTTCCTTCATGACGTCGGTGTTATCCAGAGGATAGCAGAAATCGCCATAGGAGTTGACGGCGCCCTGGTTGCCCACCTGGAACATGGTGGGAGGAGCGGACTTGTCCAGCTCGGAGGTCAGCATGGTGTCATACTGGCCGGAAGCGGCGGTGACGACCTTGACCTCCACGCCGGTCTGCTCGGTGTAGGTCTTGGCCAGATCCTGCCAGGCCTGATCGGCCTCGGGCTTGAAGTTCAGGTAATACACGGAGCCCTTGGCCTCCGTGCCGCCGTTTGCGGGGGTCTTGGCGCAGGCTACCAGGGACAGAGCCATGACAGCGGCCAGGATCAATGCAAGAGTTTTCTTCATGATCATTTCTCCTTCATTATATATTTTTCAGGCGGTTTCCGCCGGAAAAACTAAGAAATGTCGCGGACGGACTCGCCGGTCCGCAGGGTGGTGTGGGCCGTCTCCCGGATGGGGCCGCCCCGGTGCTCCACCATGTCCAGCAGGATCTCCACGCTGCGCCGGCCCATGTGCTCCATAGGCTGGCAGAGGGTGGTCAGGGTGGGGTTGATATAGTCCGAGACGGTCAGTCCGTCGATGGCGATGACGGAGCAGTCCTCGGGGATCCGCCGTCCGGCCTCCCGCAAAGCCCGCATGGCCCCGATGGCCATGTTGTCGGAGATGGCGAACAGGGCGGTGAACTGCGCCCCCGCCAGCAGACGCCGCTGCATGGCCAGATACGACTGCCGGATGTCGAAGGAACCGGCCTCGATGACCAGCTCCTGCTCCAGGGGCAGCCCGTGGGCCGCTAAGGCCCGGACATAGCCCTGATACCGCAGCTGGCTGATGGAGCGGTCCTCCGTGCCGGAGACCAGCGCCGCAATGCGCCGGTGGCCGCAGCGGTACAGCTCCGTCACCGCCCGGCAGGCCTCCTCCTCGTCGGCGATGGACACCGAGGCGTAGGAGTCCGGCGGCAGGGTGCCGTACTGGTTGTCATACGAGCAGCAGACATAGGGGATGTTCAGCGGCGCCAGCTCCTGGGGGGTATAGTCGGACCGGCCGCCCAATAAAATCAGGCCCCGCAGCCGCTTTTCCCGCTCCATCATGGCGCCCCGCTTCACCTCGTCGTCGCAGGTGCCGATCTGCTGCATCACCAGGGTATAGCCCCGGGCCGTGACCTGCTCCTCGATGACCCGGATGATATCCGTGTAAAACGGGTTGGACACGCCCCGCACCACCAGGCCGATGGCGTCGGACTTGGTTTTCACCAGGTCCCTGGCGGTGTTGTTGGGAATGTAATTGGATCGTTGAATGGCGGAGAGCACCTTGCGCCGGTTCTCCGGGCTGACGTCCGGCCGGTCGTTGAGCACCCGCGACACCGTGCTGACGCTTACGCCGCACTGCCGCGCAATATCCTTGATGGTCATAAAGCGCGTTTCGTCTCCCTTCTTCTGCCATTCCAAAGGGGCGGCAACATTACCGGTAACGTTTCCGACCCCCTATGGCCCTACTTTACCAACTTTCGTCCCGTCTGTCAATGGCAATTGTGATTTTCTCCGAATCTCACAGTTTTTTGTCGTATTCTGTTGTGATTTTAACGGACGTCCTCCGCCAGCAGAGCGGCGATGCCGGACTCTCCCACCACCTGCAGGCCCTGCTGGCGCAGCAGGGCGGCGGTGATGCCCCAGCCCTCCGTCAGAACGCCGGAAAAGGTGCCGTCATACACGGCCCCGGAGCCGCAGGAGGGGCTGCGCTCCTTGAGCACGGCGGCCTGGGCCCCGGTGAGCCGGGCCAGCTGCGCCGCAGCCTCCGCGCCCCGGCGATAGGCCTCCGTCACGTCCCGGCCGTCCCGGGTGACCACCCGGTCCCCCTGAATCTCCGCCGGAGGCCGGGGCGTGGGCAGTCCCCCGAAGATCTCCCCGCACACGGGGACCACATGGTGCTTTTCGCACAGGGCCCGGGCCAGGGGATGGGCCTTGCTCTGCCCGTCGTATCGGCAGGGGACCCCCAGCAGGCACGCGCTGACCAGAATCGTCACAGTGTCAGCTCCTTTCCGTTCAGGCAGGCATAGACCAGCATCTCCCCCTGATACCGCAGCTTCAGGGAGAAAAACGGCGCCCCCTGCCGCAGCAGGTCCAGAAAGATCCGGTCCCCGGCCCACTGGGGCAGGGCCGCCAGCCGGTCCTTGTGGATCCACTCCAGCACGCCCTCGTCGCAGTCCTCCCGGACCCGGCCGGTCCACTCCGTGGCGGTGAACAGGTGCATATATTCCGTTTCCCACCGGTCGGACACAAAGGTGACGATGCCCCGGTAGCGGTATCCGGTGACGGTGAGCCCCGTCTCCTCGTTGATCTCCCGCAGGGCGCACTCCTCGGGGCTTTCGCCGTCCAGGAACTTGCCGCCGATGCCGATCCACTTGTCGCGGTTGCAGTCGTTTTCCTTTTTCACCCGGTGGAGCATCAGATACTCCCCGGCGGGGTTTTCCAGATAGCAAAGGGTGGTATAGCGCATACGTCCGCCTCCTTCGGCCCACTATTATAGCGTATCCCCCGAAAAAACGCAACTCTTGTGGAAATGTCCGGGCTGTGATATAATACCGGCATCATCTGTAGAAATGCGAGGTATTGCTATGCTGCTGATCCGTAACGCTTACATAAAGCCCATTACCGGGCCGGATATCCCCAACGGCTGCCTGCTGGCCGAAGATGGCCGCATCACCGCCGTGGCGGCCCACATCGACGCCCCGGAGGGCTGCACCGTCATCGACGCCGGCGGCCGCCTGCTGACTCCCGGCTGCGTGGAGGCCCACTGCCACATCGGCCTGGACAACCAGTGCATGCGCTGGGAGGGCATGGACTACAATGAGGTCGTGGAGCCTCTGACCCCCCAGCTGCGGGCCATCGACTCCATCAACCCCCAGGACGAGGCTTTCCCCAACGCCATCCGGGGCGGCGTGACCACCGCCTGCACCGGCCCCGGCAGCGCCAACGTGGTGGGCGGCACCTTCACGGTGCTGAAGCTGGCAGGCAAGCGGGTGGACAATATGCTGCTGAAGGAGCCTGCCGCCATGAAGTGCGCCTTCGGCGAGAACCCCAAGGGCTGCTACGGGCAGGGTCTGAAGAAGAGCCCCATGACCCGGATGGCGGTGGCAGCACTGCTGCGGGAGCTGCTGTTCAAGACTCGCCGTTACCGGGATGATAAGCTGGCCGGGAAGAATCCCGCCTTCGACATGAAGCTGGAGGCCATGCTGCCGGTCATCAACGGTGAAATTCCCCTGAAATGCCACGCTCACCGGGCCGACGACATCCTCACCGCCGTCCGTATCGCCAAGGAGTTCGGCGTCAAGGCCACGCTGGACCACTGTACCGACGGCGAGCTTATCTCCGACGAGCTGGCCAAGGAGGGCCTGCCGGTGTTCGTAGGCCCCACGCTGGGCAGCAAAAGCAAGGCCGAGCTGCGCCACAAGAGCTTCACCACCCCCGGCGCTCTGTACCACGCCGGACTCACCGTCAGCATCATCACCGACGCCCCGGTGATCCCGCTGGAGAAGCTGCCCATGTGCGCGGGCCTGGCCGCCGACGCGGGCCTGCCTATGGACGAGGCCTGGCGGGCCATCACCATCAACCCCGCCCGCAGCCTGGGCATCGACAGCCGGGTGGGCAGCCTGGAGCCCGGCAAGGACGCCGATTTCGTCCTGTGGACCGCCGATCCCCTCACCACCATCGGCGGCCAGGCGTATATGACCGTCATCGACGGCCGGATCGTGTATCAGGCGGAGTAAAATCGCCCAAATTCCCGGGAAATCCCGATTTCCTCTTGCGAAGTGCCGGGTTTTCCTGTATAATCAACCAATAGCACATTACAAAGGGTACAGCGTACCTATTTTCGAGAGGACTGAAACAACTATGAGTGCATCCAGAGAAAAGAAAGCCCGCCAGGAATTCAACGCCAGCGGCGCAGTGGACCCCAAGGCCGCCCGTGAGGCGCAGGAGCGGGCCAAGCAGCGCCGGAGCAACTGGCTCTATGGCGGTATTGCCATTGTGTTCGTGCTGGTGGCCGCTGCGCTGCTGGTGTGGAACTCCAACGTGATCCAGCGGGGCTCCGCCGCCGTCACCGTGGAGGGCGAGACCTATTCCGCCGCCGAGGTCAGCTATTTCTATCATGTGGCCTATAACTCCATTGCCCAGAACCAGTACGCCTCCTATTACGGGCTGAGCACCTCCACCCCCCTGACCCAGCAGAGCCTCAGCGACATGGCCAAGACCCTGCTGGGCGTGTCCGAGGACATGACCTGGGATGCCTATTTCAAGGAGGCCGCCAAGAAGAGCCTGATCCAGATCACCATGCTCAAGAAGGGCGCCGCCGAGAAGGGCATCACCTGGAACGACGACATGCAGAAGGAGCTGGACTCCACCATGGACACCCTGGTCTCCTATGCCAAGTCCGCCGGTAAGAGCGAGGGCGAGTACCTCAAGCAGCTCTACGGCAGCAACATGACCAAGAAGATCTTCCAGGGCATCCTGAAGGATACCATCATCGCCTCCCACTATCAGCAGGACTACATCGACAGCCTGCAGTACACCGACGAGGAGCTCCAGAAGTACTATGAGGAGAACAAGAACTCCTTCGACGTGGCCAACTATGAGATGATCACCTTCAACGGCGCAGCCGCCTCCACCAAGGACGCCGACGGCAACACCGTCCAGCCCACCGAGGAGGAGAGCGCCGCTGCCCTGCAGAAGGCCAAGGACGCCGCCAACGCGGCCCTGGAGCAGGTCAAGGGCGGCGAGCTCCTGGCCAAGGCGGCCAAGGACTATGAGCCCATCGGCACCTATTCCCACCCCGAAGCCGGCACCTACAGCGGCAATGCCGCCACCAAGTGGGTGTTTGACGAGAGCCGCCAGGAGGGCGACACCGAGATCGTGGAAAACGGCACCTCCATCTATCTGCTGGTGTTCCACAGCCGGACCCGCAACGATTACAACACCGTGGACGTGCGTCACATTCTGTTCAAGGTGGACACCACCGGTCTGGACAGCAAGGCCGAGGATTACCAGGCCAAGCTGGAGGAGCTGAAGGCCGGCAAGAAGCAGGAGGCCGAGAACGCCCTCCAGGCCTGGAAGGATGCCGGCGGCGGCGAGGAGGCTTTTGCCAAGCTGGCCAATGAGCTGTCTGACGACACCGGCTCCAACACCAACGGCGGCCTGTATACCGAGGTGTACAAGGGCCAGATGGTCACCGAGTTCAATGACTGGTGCTTCGACGAGTCCCGTCAGCCCGGCGACACCGGCATCGTCTACAACGAGGGCAGCTACACCGGCTACCATGTCATATACTTTGTGGGCACTGACGCCCCCTATTGGCAGGTGCAGGTCCGCAACGCCATGAAGAACGCCGACTACACCCAGTGGAACAACGATCTGGTGAAGGATATCACCGCCACCGAGACCTCCGGTATGAAGTACCTCGCCTGATGAATTTCCAAAAAAGACCGGCCTCGGCCGGTCTTTTTTGATACTGCTTTGAAGCAAAGGAGCCTATTTATGCACGAACAGTTTTTGCGCACCGAGATGGTGCTGGGCCAGCCTGCGCTGGAGCGCCTGCAAAGCGCCCATGTGGCCGTGTTCGGTCTGGGCGGCGTGGGCAGCTATGCCGCCGAGATCCTGGCCCGCTCCGGCGTAGGTGAGCTGACGCTGGTGGATCAGGACACCGTCAGCGTCACCAACATCAACCGCCAGCTCTGCGCCCTCCACTCCACCGTGGGCCAGTCCAAGGCGGAGGTCACCGCCCGCCGTTGCCGGGACATCTCCCCCAGCGCCGTCATCCACCCCATCTGCGCCACCTACGACGCCGCCCATCGGGAGGATTTCTTCTCCGCCCGATATGACTACATTGCCGACTGCATCGATCTGGTAACCTGCAAGCTGGACCTGATCCAGCAGGCGGGGGAGAGGGGCATCCCCATCATCTCCGCCCTGGGCACCGGCAACAAGCTGGACCCCACCCTTCTGCAGGTGACGGACATTTCCAGGACTTCTGTCTGCCCTCTGGCCCGGGTCATGCGCCGGGAGCTGCGGGACCGGGGCATCCGGCATCTGCAGGTGGTGTACAGTCCGGAGCCTGCCGCCGAGACCCGGCAGCTGGAGGCCCCCTCCCCCGGGCGGCGCAGCGTTCCGGCCAGCGTGCCCTGGGTACCCTCCACGGCGGGGATCCTGATGGCCTCCGCCATCGTCCGGAGCCTGATAGCGAATGAGAGTGAATAATATGGATATCATACAGGAAATCAAAAATTTTGTCCCGCTTTGTCCCCAGGAACAGCGGGACAAGGCCGGGATACTGCGGTTTTTGGCGGGAAATCCAGACGCATTTGAACGGGAAAATCTCACCGCCCACATGACCGCCTCCGCCTGGGTTTTAAGCCCGGACCGGCGGCAGGTGGTGATGGTGTATCACAACCTCTATCACTCCTGGTCCTGGACCGGCGGACACGCCGACGGGGACCGGGACCTGCTGGCGGTGGCCATGCGGGAGGTAACGGAGGAAACGGGGCTGCAGCGGCTGGAGCTGCTGCACCCGGGGATCTTCTCCCTGGAGTGCCTGACCGTGGACGGCCACGAGAAGCGGGGGCAGTATGTCCCCAGCCACATTCACATGAACGTCACCTATCTGCTGGGGGCCATGGACCACGAACTGCGGCAGAAGCCCGATGAAAACAGCGGCGTTGCCTGGTTCACGCCGGAGGAGGCCCTGAAGGCCTCCACGGAGCCGTGGATGGTCCAGCGGGTATACAGCAAGCTGACCCAGCGGGCCGCGGCCTATATGGCCCGGTAAGGAGGCATTTTTCATGGCAAAACGAAAGCCGGACACCGGCGCGATCTATATTTCCCCAAGACTCCGGGCCAGCCTGGAGCCGGTGGGCCGCTGCGCCCTGACGGTGGTAACGGCTCCCATGGGCTACGGCAAGACCACGGCGGTGAACTGGTTCCTGGGGACCCAGCCCCCGGGCTGCGCCATCCGCATCAGCATCTATTCCGACAGCCTGCCCGCCCTGTGGCAAAGCGGCCGCCGGGCCTTCCGGGATGCGGGACTGACGGCGCTGGAGGGCTTCGAGTGCCCCGGGGACCCGGCCTCCGCCGGTCTGCTGGCCGACACCCTGTGCCGGGAGCTGCGGCGGCAGGAGCCATGGTATGTGTTTCTGGACGACCTGCACCTGATGCCGGACCGGCGGGTGGCCCGCTTCTTGTGCGAATTGGCGGCAAGACTGCCGGATAATGTGCATCTGATCGCCGCCAGCCGGGACAAGGTCCTGTCCGGGGACCAGTTGCTGCGGCTGGGCGGGCGTCTGCACCGCATCGGGGCCGGGCAGCTGCGGCTGGAGGGCGATGAGCTGGCGGCCTATGCCCACCGGTTCGGCGCGGCCCTGGACCGGGAGCAGCTGGCGGAGCTGCAGCAGGCCACCGAGGGGTGGATGGCCGCCGTGTATCTGCATTTGCAGGCTCTGGCGGACCGGGGGACCGCCCCGGCGGAGACGGCGGACATCTATGATATGTTCACCGCCGCCATGCTGCGGCCTCTGCCGCCCCGGCGGCAGAAGTTCCTGGCGGTGATGGGACTGGCGGACGAGTTCACCGGGGAGATGGCCCGGTTTATTACGAAAGAACCGGACACGGCGGAGATTTTGTCCGACCTGACGGCCAAAAACGCCTTTGTCACCCGACTGCCCGGCGGGGGATACCGGTTCCACCACATGATGAAAGCCTGCGCCCAGCGGGACTTCGACGCCCTGCCGCCGGAGGAGCAGGCGGCGTATCAGGCCCGGTACGGCCACTGGTACGCGGAAGATGGACAATATTTGCAGGCTCTGGCGGCCTATAGTAAGGCAGGCCGGTGGGACGACGCCCTGGAGGTGGTGCAGCAGGACGCGGGCATTCTGCTGGCGGCTCTGCGGCCCGAAGAGGTGCTGGAGCTGCTGGATCACTGCGGCGATGAGGTGCTGATGGAGCACCCCACAGCCCTGCTGGTGCTGATGCGGCGGATGTTCACCTGGGGGCAGATCCCCCGGATGCGGCAGCTGAAGGAGCTGCTGCTGGAGTCCGTCCGGCGGCACCCGGAGCTGACGGACCGGCAGCGGGGGAACCTGCTGGGGGAGTGCGACCTGATCGAGAGCTTCCTGTATTACAACGACATCGGGGCCATGAGCCGGTTCCACCGCAGCGCCAGCAGGCAGATGACCCGGCAGGCCGTCAGCATCCAGAGCCACGGCAGCTGGACCTTCGGCTCGCCGTCGGTGCTGATGATGTTCCACCGGACCCCGGGACAGCTGGACCGGGAGCTGGCGGACATGGACGAGTGTATGCCCCACTACTATCAGATCACCGGGGGCCACGGCATGGGGGCCCAGCGGATCATGGAGGGCGAGGCGGCTCTGGCCCGGGGACGCCTCAACGACGGGGCCATCGCCTTGGAGCGGGCCCGGGCGGCCATCAGCGGCAGCGGTCAGGAGAATATGGCCCTGTGCTGCGACTTTCTGGAGATGCGGCTGCACATGGCCGCCGGGGAGGCGGTGGGGGTGGACCCACGCCGCCGCCGGCAGCTGATGCAGCAGCACAACGCCATGTGGCTGCATATTTTCGACAGCACCGCCGCCTATTGTCAGGCGGTGCTGGGCCGGGCGGACGATATTCCGGAGCTGTTCCGGGAGCATCGACTGGATACCGTGAATTTCCTGGGGCCGTGCCTGCCTATGATGCAGATGATCGAAAATCAGGTGTATCTGGCCCAGGGAGCCTATGCTCGGGTCATCGGCGGCAGCGAGGGGCTGCTGGCCCTGTGCCGGGGGATGCACTATGCCCTGGTGGAGCTCTATGTGCTGGCCCAGACCGCCGCGGCCTATGAGAAGCTGGGCAAGCGCCGGGAGGCGGCGGAGCTGCTGCGCCAGGCGGCGGCCCTGGCCCAGCCGGACGGCCTGGTGACGCCCTTTGCCGAAAATGGCCGCTATCTGCGGGAGCTGCTGCCGGAGTATGGGACCCTGGGCCGGGAGGCGGCGGAGCTGAGCCGAGTGCTGGAGAACGGCAGCCGGGCGGCCCGGCAGCAGGGTCAGCGGCCGGAGGCCTTTGCACCCCTGACGGAGCGGGAGTGGGCCGTGGCCCAGCGGATGGCCCGGCGGCTCAGCAACCGGGAGATCGCGGGGCAGCTGTTTTTGACCGAGGGCACCGTGAAGCAGTATATCAACCAGATCTATTCCAAGCTGCACCTGACCGGCGACGCCCGCACCAAGCGCCGCCGTTTGGAGGAGCTGATGGGGGAGTAGGAATTTCAGGGGCGGACAGGCTTGCCCGCCCCTTCGAACCCTCTCAGTCGGCTGCGCCGACAGCTCTCCCAGAGGGAGAGCCAAGTTCATAGGGGCCGACGTCCCCGGCGGGCCGGGCAACGGCAGGCGGAGGCGGCGGGAGAAAGGCGGGGATGAAACACAATTTTCTCTTGCAAACGGGGAAAAATGTGGTATACTGTCAGCTGTCACATTTGTGTGAAAAGTATGAATTTGCGAGGTGGGCGCATGGCCGGAGGAAAGCACATTCTGGGCAAGCCGAAAAGTCACCGGATCTTTGGCACGGCCCGGGTGGGAGAGCGGGGACAGATCGTGATCCCCAAGGAGGCCCGGCAGTTTTACGACATACGGCCCGGGG